>JAEEGH010009256.1_pt1 | contig 23021 bp, 23 predicted proteins | sample 9134181 | NCBI WGS metagenome assembly JAEEGH01 (sample SAMN16246544, study PRJNA631951) | gut metagenome | biome: gut microbiome; feature: rumen; material: DP-attached | host: Bos | place: Iran: Karaj | collected 2018-10
TGTGTTATTTATCATCATAGTGATTTTTGCATTGAATAATTTTTATCAGTCCATCTTCGATCTTATAAACAAGACGGTTTTTCTCATCTATTGTTCGTGACCAATAGCCACTTAAATTTTCTTTCAATGGTTCGGGATGACCAATTCCGTTGTTACCGTTTCGCTCAATATCTGCAAGAAGCTGATTTATTTTCTTGAGCGTCTTTTTATCCTGCGTTATCCAATATGTATAATCTGCCCAGGCGTCATCAGAAAAATCCTTGTGCATTTCTATACCTCGACACGCTCGTGTATTGAATGCTGGCCATTTTCCATCTGCATTTTTGAATGTTCCAATGCTTTCTTATTTTTCTCAGAATAAAATGAACTATCTTGGACAATCTCAAATGGTATTTTATGCTGAATCAAAGTTTGCTTCAAAAAAATACGTATTGCCGTTGTTGTATCCATTCCTATGGATTCAAAAAAATTATCTGCATCATATTTTAAAGCTGAGTCAACTCTTGTTTGAATTACTGCTGTTTTCATATATACCTCCGTATTTAAAATATAATACATAAGTACTAAAGATGCAATGAATATTAAATCTTATTGTTTAATGAAAAAAGGCGGACATGCCCCGCCATAAAACTAATTATACAAAGATTTTAGACCCGTATTTCATTGATTTTTTTGCCTTAGCGAGCGAGGAGGATGGAGCAATAGCGGAACCCTTCGACTCCCGTAGGTGCTATCTTGAAAATTCAACAGAACTCAAATAAAATTGAATTCTATGAGCCAGTTAAAGGGTTTAGTTTTAAGCGGAACAAACAACGTTTTTGATGTAGAAGTAAACGACGGCAATCAGACAAAGGTTTATTCCTGCTCCCTCAAAAGTAAAAGATTAAAATCTGACACAAAGTTTTATAATCCTCTCGCACCCGGCGATTTTGTAAACATCGAAACCGTAGATTCAAATTCAAATCAGGCTCAGATTACAGACCTTATTGAACGCAAAAATTCATTTGTACGCTGGAACGTAAAAGGACGCTGCCCCCAGCTTTTGGCCGCAAACCTGGACAATATAATTCTCGTAACAACTCCCGGTGAGCCGGACTTCCGGCCCCGCTTTATCGACCGTGAACTTGCCCAGGCCGAATACCAGAATATCGAATGCGCAATCATCGCAAATAAATGTGACCTTGAAGAAAGCGAAAACCCGGATTTTATGGAACGCCTTACCGTCTGGGAAGAACTGGGCTACAAAGTTTTCCGCGTGTCTGCAAAAACCGGTCTTGGAATTGATGAATTAAAAAATTTCCTTAACGGAAAGCTCTGCGCCTTTGTGGGACAAAGCGGTGTGGGAAAGTCTTCTTTAATCAACGCCCTGGATTCAAGTTACGAATTAAGGACCGGCGACCTGAGCACCAAATACGGAAAAGGCTGTCACACAACCACAAAAGGAACCCTTCTCCATATTCAGCTTTCAGAAAAAGAAACCTGCTCGATAATCGACACACCAGGTGTACGCCGTTTTGTTCTCCACGGAATCGACGCTTCTGACCTTGCACTCTACTTCCGCGAAATGCATCCGCTTTTAGGACAGTGCACATTCGGCATGAGCTGCACCCATACAAACGAACGCGGCTGTAAAATTCTCGAAGCAGTGTATTCGGGGGTTATAAGTGAAGAACGCTACGACAGCTGGAAACGTATCACAGAAGAAATTAAAACAGGACGCTGGGACGACTGATGCACGATAAAACTCTCGAAGAACTTGCCTACTTTAGAATCCGTGACCAGATTGCCTCTTTTTGTGCCTCAGAAGAATCCTACGAGCTTTTTATTCACAAAAAACCGCTCACAGATTCTCAACAGATTGAATTTTTAAAGTCTCTCGGCCGCGAATGGTCGACAATTTTAAATGACGGAAACTACGCGACAATTCAAAACTGGCTTCCGATACACACATTTTTAAAACTCTGCCAGGCCGAAGGCGCAAGCCTTGAACTCGAACAGCTTTTCGCAATTTACGGTTTCTGCAACGCTTCAATCAGCGCCGCAAATTCAATCAATTCAGCGTCAAAAAGTCTGCCGGTCAAAAACCTTCTTGCCCTCTCAGAAAAACTTCCTGTTCAGGCATTAAACCAGGCATTAAATGAATTATCACGCGTAATCAATAAAGACGGTTCACTAAAAGACCTTCCGGTAATCCGTGAGATACGCGCAAAAATCGCTTCTATCCGCGCAGAAATTGCCGCTTCACTTAAAAAATTTACATCTGACACTACCCTCGCCCCTGCGCTTGCTTCAAACGTTCCGGTTCTGAAGGGAGACAGACAGCTCATCGCAGTCAAGGCAAACCAGCGCACCAGAATCAGCGGCATCGTGCACGAAGTCAGTGCTTCGGGCCAGACACTGTATATTGAACCTGAAGAAGCGGTCAGAAAAAACAATGAACTGATTCAGGAAGAGTTTCATCTGCAGAGCGAAATGCGGAAAATTTTTACTGATTTGACGGCAAAAATTGCACCCTTTGCCGTTGAATTAAAGGAAGCACTTTTAACAATGGAGCAGCTGGACCAGACATGCGCAACTGCAAAATGGGCCCGCCAGTACGACTGCATTTATATCGATTCCTGCACGGAAGACGACGCTCCAGCCCTTATCAATGCGCGTCATCCCCTCCTCGGCACAGAAGCCGTTCCAGTCACAATGGAGTTTTTTAAGGGAAAGCGTGTTTTAATCATCACGGGCGCAAACACAGGCGGTAAAACCGTTGCAATAAAAACATTTGCCCTGCTCGCAATGTTGAACCAGAGCGGCTTTGCAGTTCCGTGCGGTGACGGAAGCCGGCTTCCTGTATTCAATTCGATTTTTGCAGATATCGGTGACGAGCAGTCAATCGACCAGTCGCTTTCAACCTTTTCTGCACACATAAAAAACATTGCCGCCGCCTGCAGACACGCTGATTCAAAAAGCCTTGTCCTGCTGGACGAACTTGGAAGCGGAACCGATCCGCAGGAAGGAAGCGCGATTTCAATGGCCGTCCTGAACGAACTTATCGAAAGAAAAGCCTTTGTTCTGGTTACAACCCATCAGGGCGTACTCAAAAACTTCGGCTACACAAACGAGTTCTGCACAAACGCAAGCGTTGATTTTGACGACACAAGCCTCCGCCCGACCTACCGTCTTTTGATGGGCATTCCGGGAAAAAGCCACGCTCTGGACATTGCAAAAAGAAGCGGACTTCCTTCTCCAATCATCAAAAAAGCCCAGGCTTTTATTACAAACAATCAGACCGACGTAAGCACGCTGATTCAGGGGCTTACGAAAAAACACAATGAAGTTCTCGAACTTGAAAAGTCCGCACGCTCGCGCGAGGCTCTTTTAGCCGAAAAGGAATTGAAATTCGAGCAGAAGTTAATCCGTCTTCGCGAAAGAGAAATTGAACTTGAAGAGCGCCAGAACCGCGAAAACTCAGACTTTGTCAGTTCAACAAGAAAGGAACTTGAAAACCTTGTCCGCACGCTCCGCGAGGGCGAAATTACACGGGAAAAAACTCTGTCAGTAAAAAGTTTTATCCAGAACATGCAGGATAATCTTGCCGGAGAAGAACTTTCTCTTGAACAGAAAAAGAACGAACTCGACGCACAGAAAGACGCCTTTGAAAAAGAAATGAGTTTTAGAAGCGAAAACGGCATTTTAATTTCAAAAGATAATTCAAAACACGGCTCGAGCAAAAAAAAGACAAAGAAAAAGCTCAGCACAAAAGAAGCCTTTGCAAACGCAAAAGTTTCTTACACAGAAGAAGAAGCGGCCCTTTTGTATGCAAAATCAAATTCAACAATGGCACTGGGCGTAAAAAATTCGTCAAAACCTCCAAAACTTGAATTTGTACCGGGCGCAGCAGTAATTCACGTTTCAACAAAAACAAAGGGAACTTTAATCGAAAGGTCCGGCAAAAATGCCTGGCAGGTTCAGCTCGGCTCGATGAGAATGACTGTAAAAGAAAAGGACCTTGTCTTGACATACGAAGGCCAGAGCCTTACCACAGTAAGCGTAGAAATGGCCGACACCGACGGACTTAAAAGCCGCCCTGAGTTTGAACTTCGCCTTCTTGGCCAGAGGGAAGAAGAAGCAGTCAAGGCACTTGAGCGCCAGCTTGCACTGTGCCGCATGAATAATTTTAAAACATTCAGCATAATTCACGGAAAAGGCAACGGCATCCTCCAGCAGGCAGTCTGGGACTACCTGGGCGAGTATCCGGGCGTAAAAAAGTTTTACTTTGCACGCCCAGAAGACGGCGGTACCGGAAAAACCTACGTTGAGTTAAATTAAGTCCGGAACCAAAAAACCAAAAAGCCCGCAGCGTCCCTTTTCCGCACGGCCCGTCTGTTGACAGTCCTTGTATTTTTATTCATAATTTATGCATAAATATAAAAAAAGGATTTGACCGTGAAAGAACGCAACACACGCCTCAAGGCAATTCGTAAACTCATTAAAAACAACCGCATAGAAAGCCAGGAAGAACTTTTAAAGCACCTCCTGAACGAAGGCTACGAAGTTACTCAGGCAACCCTTTCACGCGACCTTAAACTTTTAAAAGTCGGCAAAATCAGCGACGGTCACGCAGGCTATGTTTACACCCTACCAAGCGAAGAAGACCGCAGCGAAAACGAATCACTTTTTGTCCAGGATTTTTTGCGCGGCTATGTAAGCATCGAGTGGAATAATTCAACAGTTGTAATCAAAACATTCGGTGGTCAGGCAAACTCAGTTGCAAACGCCCTCGACACCCTCAACATGGACGAAATCCTTGGAACCGTTGCTGGCGACAACTGTATTTTTGCAAGCCTGCGCCAGGGTGTAAGCGGCGAACAGTTTATGGCAGCCCTCAAAAAGCACATTCCTGATTTAGAAGATTAATAAATAAACGGTTCTTTAATTTGTATTATTCAAACTGCTGAGATATAATTAAAGAATGATACAAATTACTATTGATAATAAAACTTATGACTACGATGCCCCTGTTTCCGCAGGTAAAGTAGCAGAAAAACTGACAAAACCTTCCGACAGACTCATTGCTCTCAAGGTTGGAAACGTTACCCAGTCACTGACAAGCCAGATTGAAATTTCAGCATCTGTAGAAGGTGTATACACAGATCAAAAGGAAGGACAGGTAGTTTACCGCCACACACTTTCTTTTATTCTCGTAGCCGCCGCAGCAAAACTCTTTCCAAAGCGCATCCTTAAAATCGGACACAGTCTTGGAAAATCTTATTTTTATTCATTTGATGACGGCAAACCTCTGTCTGATGCTGAACTCAAAAAGCTTAAGGACGAAATGTCTGCAATCGTAAAAAAAGACCTTCCGATTAAAACAGAAGTTCTTTCTTACACACAGGCATGCAAAATTTTTGAAGAAGAAAATCTTGTTCAGACACGCAACCAGATGAACTACAAATGTCCGCCGACAGTCCTCGTAAATTCACTCGAAGGCTACTATGACATTTACTATGGTCCGATGGCTTGTCACACAGGAATCATCAACTGCTTTGACCTCGTAAACTACGAAGACGGCTTCCTTTTGAGATTCCCGTCATATCATGATCCTGACAAACTTGCAAAATTTGAAGACAACCCGAAAATCTTCCAGATTTATCATGAATACAAAAACTGGGGTAAAAGAATCGGGGTAAGAACTATCTGCGATTTGAATGAAAGAATTCTTCGCAGAAAGATCAACGACTTTATCGACATCACAGAAACTTACCAGGCACAGAACTATGCCCGCGTTGCAAAACAGATTTCTGAAAAATCGGACGTAAAGGTAGTTTTGATTGCAGGTCCTTCTTCTTCCGGAAAGACTACTTCTGCAAAAAAACTTGCCCTTCACCTTCAGGCACTCGGCTACAATCCAAAAGTAATCAGTCTCGACTGCTACTACGTTGGACGCGACAAAAACCCTAAGGACGAAAACGGCAACTACGACTACGAATGTCTTGAAGCCCTTGATGTTCCTCTTTTGAACGAAAACCTGAACGACCTTTTTGCAGGAAAAGAAATCCAGGTTCCTTCATACAACTTTGACCTTGGCGAACGCTATTACACCGGCGAAACAATGAAGCTCGAAAAGAATGACATTCTCATCATGGAAGGAATCCACGGTTTGAATGACAAACTTACTCCAGATGTAAAGAGCCAGTACAAGTTCAAGATTTATCTTTCTGCCCTTACACAGCTCAACCTTGATGAACACAACCGCATCGGTTCAAGCGACAACCGCCTTATCCGCCGCATCGTCCGTGACGCAAGGTTCCGCGGAAAGAGCGCTTCTGCAACAATCAGCATGTGGCCTTCAGTACAGAAAGGTGAACTTTTGCACATCTTCCCGTTCCAGAACAACGCGGATGCAGTATTGAATACAGCCCTGGACTACGAACTTCCTGTTCTCAAAGTATACGCCGCACCGCTTTTGCGCGCCGTAAAACCAACCGAGCCGGAATACTCAGAAGCCTGCCGCCTGCTGAGATTCCTCGGAAACTTTGATGAAATCCCGGAAACCTATATTCCTAAACAGTCTATAGTCCGTGAGTTCATCGGCGGAAGTTCATTCCACTACTAAAAAAAATTAACCGCAGCTTTTGAAGCTGCGGTCTTTTTTTATCTGTATCTTGAATTGATAATATCGTCGACTTCTTTGGCTTCTGCCTTCTGCATCTGCTTTTTCCACTCACTCTGCTGGCTGTCGCGGAGTTTTTCGAGGGCTCGGACCTTATTCAATGCTTCCTGCATAAGCTTACGTTTTTGTTCTGTGACAAGTTTTGCCTGGGCCAGCTGTTCAAGGAGCATTTCTTTTTTGTTGTCAAGCGCAAGAAGGTACTGATTCATTTTGGCGAGGGAACTTAAATCCTTTAAGGTGTCAGCATATTGAATTGTCTGGACCCGTTCCCTGGCAATGAGTTCGAGAGTATCCTTGATTTTTGTCTCTTCAGAAACAGCCTTACCGAGCTCTGCCTCAGCCTTCCGCTTAAGCATTTCTCGATAATCAAGGGCCTTTTGCATTGAAAAAACAAATTTTTTCATCCGGTTTTAGAGCAGCCTTTTAAAGATTTGATGTCTGCGGACTTACACCGCCCAGAAGATTGATTGCCTTTGCCGCATCCGCCATTGCGTTTTCCGTTCCGGCTTCTGTTGAATCATCAGCTGACTGCGCATTTTCTGTTGCAACATCGTCCATTTTATTTTCGCGGATAATTTCTACGGTAGACTTTGTTTTGATTGCTGTTTCTTCTTCGCTCTCTTCTTCAGGAATTTCAATTCCGCTGACTGCAGAAAGAATCTTGAGTGTGTTTTCCAGAGTACAATGGTCTGTTTCTTTCTGGGTCAAAAGGGCTTCGATTGCGGCGTGCTTTTCAATTGCTTCGTCTATTTCGGCATTTGAACCTTTTTCGTACATTCCGAGAGTAATTGAATCTTTATTTTCTTCGTACAATGCAATGAGGCGGCTTACCTTATCAACTGCTTCCTGAGTTTTTGGGCCTGTAACGCGGTGCCACAAACGGCTGATGCTTGCCATAATATCGATTGCAGGATAATGACGTTCCTGGGCAAGTTTACGGCTCAAAACAATGTGTCCGTCCAGAGTACCGCGTACCTTGTCCGAAACAGGTTCATTCAAATCATCACCGTCCACGAGAACTGTGTAGAATGCGGTAATACTTCCTTTTGAATTTGTACCGCTTCTTTCAAGAAGTTTTGGAAGCATATCCCAAACGCTTGCCGGATAACCGCTCTGTGTAGGAGGTTCTCCGGTTGCAGTTCCGATTTCGCGCTGAGCGTGACAGAAACGTGTAACGCTGTCCATCATGAGCATTACGTCTTTGCCCTGGTCACGGAAATATTCGGCGATTGCTGTGGTAGTATAAGCGGCACGCATACGGCAGATTGAACTCTGGTCGCCTGTCGCAACAACTACGACTGAGCGTTTCATTCCTTCTTCGCCGAGGTCGCGGTTGATAAAGTCCATAACTTCGCGGCCACGTTCACCAATCAGACCGATAACGTTGATGTCGGCATTTGTGTTGCGGGCAATCATGGACATGAGGGTGGACTTACCGACGCCGGAACCTGCAAAAATACCGAGCCGCTGACCTTTACCGCAGGCAAGAAGTGCGTCAATTGCACGTACGCCTGTTACAATTCGTCTGTCGATTTCTTTTCTTGTATATGGATCCGGTGCCGAAGCGAGAATCGGATAATAACCTGTGTTTTCGAGGGGACCTTTGTTGTCGTAAGGGCGTCCGAGAGCGTCGATTACACGGCCGAGCATTTTATTTCCAACCGGAACCTGCAAAACCTTCCCCGAAGCAACAACTTCGCAGCCAGCCTGGATTCCCTTGGTTTCGCCGTAGGCCATGAGGCGCACTGTCTTGTCAGAAAAACCGACAACTTCTGCGATAATATCCTGTCCGTCAGAGTTTTTTACAGTGCACATTTCGCCGATTTTTGAATAAGGCCCGTTGCATTCAATCATCAAACCTTTTACGGCAGTTACGGAACCTGTATACAAAATGGTTTCTGTTTCTTTTACTGTGTTAATGTATTTTTCAAAAAAATCTTCCATAGCCCCCACCCTCAAAAAATTTATCAGTTTGCAGTCAGGCTATCGTTTTTTTGCATCGTCTTAACAGGAGAAATTTCGAGAATTTTTGTTTCGAGTTCAGTGAGCTGACTTGAAATACGGGCATCGATTGCACCAAAGTCGGTTTCTACGATACATCCGCCCTTTTCTACAGAGCTGTCTTCGATTACTGTAATTCCCTTTATGTTTTCTACCTGCTGAATAAAATCAGAAATATGTTCCGTGGTAAGTTTAACGTCTTCCAGATTAACACGCAGAGTAACGTCACCGCGGCCCTTAACCTTTTTGAGCGCCTGGAGAACATTTGCCATAACAACCTGCTTCTGGTTTTCGCTCATAATTTTAACAACCTTGCGGCTCATCAAAAGTACGAGTTCAACAATCTGCTGTTCTGTTTCGTTGAGGATTTCTTCGCGGCGGTTCATTACGCCTTCAAGAATTTTATGGCTTCTGTCAATAAGTCGTGTTACTTCTTCTTTGCCTGTATCAAAGCCCGTTTCCTGACCGTTTTTATAACCTTCGTCGTAAGCATTCTTTTTAATGTCTTCTTTTTCGGCTTCGGCTTTTTCGCGGATAATTGCGGCTTCTTCCTGGGCTTTTTTAATTATTTCCTGAGCCTTCTGTTCTGCATCGTTTTTGATAACCTGAGCTTCGTCACTCTGTCTCTTAACTTCTGCAAAGGCAGCTTCTTTTGCTTTGTTTACGATTTCATCAGCGGAAGCCTGGGCTTCTTCGAGCATCTGCTGTTTCTGTTCTTCCCAGCGTGCTTTGTATTCGTCGGCTTCGCGCTGCAAATCTTCTATTGTTGGACCTGTGTATTCTGGAACTTCTTCGACTTCAACTTCTTCTTCCGGCACAACAAAATTATGAACAAGGCCAAGTTTGAATTCGCCTTCTTTCTTTTTGAGTTCTCCAGGTTGAAATAAATTTTTTGCCATTTATAGTTCCTCTTATTTTATTAAACAACAAGTTCGTCTTCGCCACTGCGGGCAATAACGATTTCTCCGGCATCTTCGAGACGGCGGATTGTAGATACGATTTTCTGCTGGGCTTCTTCAACGTCCTTGAGGCGGACAGGTCCCATGAATTCCATATCTTCCTTAAGCATACTTGCGGCACGCTTTGACATGTTTCGGAAAATCTTGTCCTGAACTTCCGTATCGACAGACTTGAGGGCCTTTGCAAGTTCCTGGGTATCGACTTCGCGGAGTACCTTCTGGATAGCACGGTCGTCGAGCATAACGATATCTTCGAATACGAACATTCGCTTTTTGATCTCTTCTGCCAGGTCCGGATCGTCTTCTTCGAGAGATTCGATAATTGACTTTTCTGAAGAACGGTCAACAAGGTTGAGGATTTCAACGATGGATTCAACACCACCGGCAGCTGTATAGTCTTCTGAAGACAGAGTAGAAAGTTTCTTTTCAAGAACGCGTTCAACTTCACGCAAAACGTCTGGAGAAGTACGGTCCATTGTTGCAAGACGCTTTGAAACTTCAGGCTGAATTTCCGGAGGAAGGTTCTGAAGGATAACAGCGGCCTTTCCAGGTTCAAGATAAGCCAGAATCAAAGCGATTGTCTGAGGATATTCCTGCTGGATAAAGTTTAATAGGTGAGCCGGGTCTGTACGGCGGATAAAGTCGAACGGACGAACCTGCAAACTTGAAGTAAGGCGGTTGATAATATCGATTGCCTTCTGTGAACCGAGGGATTTTTCCAGAAGTTCGCGGGCGTAATCGATACCACCGGTAGAAATAAAGTTCTGTGCATTCATCAGTTCCTGGAATTCTTCCAGAACCTGATCCTTAAAGTCTGCGTCTACGGTTTCGAGACGTGCGATTTCAAATGTTAAGGTTTCTACTTCATCTTCGCGAAGATGCTTCATGATTTCTGAAGAAACATCACTACCGAGAGAAACAAGAAAGATTGCGGCTTTTTGACGGCCGGTTAAACTCTTATAATCTTTTGCGCCGCCCTTTTTACTTCCTGCAGGTTTTAAGCTGCCAGGTTTTGCGGCCGGCTTTGGAGCCGAGGCTTTTTCATCTGCCATCTGCCTATTCCTCCATCAACCATGTGCGGATGAGCATTGCAACATCTTCCGGGTGTTCCTTTGCCATTGCAATTGCGTTTTCCTGAAGTTCCGCACGCTTGCGCTCTTCGACAGACATGGTAACTTCCATGCCATCCTGTTTTGCATCCCAGAGGGCCTTTTCCCGTTCTGCCTGCTGACGTCGCAGAAGTTCCTCTTCGCGGAGTCTCTTGCGTCGTTCAAGTTCACGGCTGATAAATCTGAATATAATGAATGCGAGAAGAACAACTGCAGTTCCGGCCAGGAGCAGGAGCACTGTTCTGCGGGTCTGCTGTGCCTTAAAGTAAGCAATTTCTTCTGCTTCCCATTCATTGTCGCGTGGAATACCAAAACTTGTGATGGTTACGCTGTCGCCACGCTTTTTATTGTATCCGATTGCATCCTGAACAAGAGAAGTTACCTGTTCAACTACAGTCTGGGATACCGGATAATAAACACGGAAGAATTTTCCAATGCTTATACGATAATTATCGGAAATAATGTTCTCAGAACGACAATATTCTCGCAATTGTTCGATATTCTGGTCAGTTACGACAATCGGATTGCGGTTTTTATCAGTCTGAGTTTCCCATTTACCGTCAATGTTGGCAGAGGCCGTAATTCTCAACAGAGTTGAATTCTGATCTGTGTGACGGATTTCTGTGTTTACAACATTATTCTGTGTTACGCCTGTTTCGGTTGATTTACCGATAACGTTTGACATATCAGAGTAAACAGGAGGATTCTGACCTTCTACTCCTGCAGGGCCTTCCGGATTGTAACCGGTTCCTGTCCATTCCTTTGTTACAGTCTGAGAAGAGATCGGGAGGTAGTCTCTCTTTTCTGTTGTATCGTAAGGTTTATCAGGGTCCTGTTCGGTAATCATTACCGGAGTATAAATGGTCTGGTCGCGTGTAACCTTTGACATATCCTTTTCGATTTTAATGTTAAGGTCGCGTACGCGTTCTGCACCATTAAAGTTTTTCTGCAAAAATTCAAGAACCTTTTTACGGAGCTCGGCTTCTTCAGCAGAAATCTGTTTGGCTTCTTTTTTAAGATTATCAATGCGCTCGCTTTCGGCAAGACCTTCAAAATCATTGAGAACGTTACCGTGATTGTCCTGGAGGGTAAGGTTTTCTGCGGTAAGTCCGACAACAGATCTTAAAATCAAGTCCTGCAAACCTTTTAACTGCTTGCGGTTGTTCATCATGTCGCTGTTTGGTCTGAATGTAACGCTTACAGAACATGTAACAGGCTTCTGATCAGTTGAAAAGAGTTCTTTTTTAGGCGCGGTTACGATAACATTTGCGTCTGCAATGTCATCGATTGAGAGAATGTGCTGTCTTAACTGACGTTCCTGGGCGCGCTGAAGTTTGACATTACGTTCAAAGTCGGTTTCTGACCAGCTTGTAGTGTCAAAAATGTCGTAGGCATCAACGTTTTTTGGAACAAGACCTTCGAGAAGCAGAGTGGACTTCATCTTTTCGGCAACATCTTTATTGTCGACGATGATAAGACCGTCCTGATTGATGGAGTAATTTACTCCGGCTTCATCAAGTCTGAGTGTGATAGCATCGCGGGCATCTTCATCCCGGATAACAGTTCTAAAGAGCGGAACTCCTGTCGGTGCAGAAGAAACCCTGAACATTGCAACAACAGCAATTATAATTACAATGACAATTCCGATTAGAATTGCCTTTTGAACAGGTTTCCATTTTGCCCACAGTTCCTTTAAATTGGCAATGGTATTTTTAAGCCATTCGTTCATCTGACCCTCCCGTGAACGAATTTCTAATGAAAATTAAATTCAAATAATTATAGCATACATTCCGAACAAAGAAAAGCAAAATTTTAATTTTCTGTTTTTTTTGACAGAATTCAGCCATAATTCAGCTATTAACGTGTTGTCTGGATTTCCTGCCAGCCGGTTAAGAGTCTGTCGATTACAGTCTGCGCAAGGTTCAGTGACATCTGAGCCTTAGCCATTGCAGTTGTAACATCGTGTACATCAACTGAATCCGGATCAGTTACAAGCTGTTCCTGGACACGGCCCAGATCAAGCTGATTTTCGTTGACAGTGTTTACGGCTTCGAGAAGATAAGATTCAAAGGTTCCTGTTTTTTTAACGGAAGAAGATTCTTTATTCTGACTTGGAAAAACCGGTGTAAGTGGTGCAGTGCCTGAGTGCGCAGGATTGGTGCGAATCATTTCAGGACCTGCCATAATCTGCATTACATTCATTCAATTATCCCCTTATCAGAAATTTTATATCAAAAAATTTACTGTGTAAAGACCTAAACTCTTCCGATTTCGAGGGCAGCACTGAACATATCTTTTGCACCCTGAATTACAGTTGAGTTTGCTTCGTAAGCGCGGCTGGCACTGATAAGATTTACCATTTCGTTTACGATATTAACGTTCGGATATTCAACATAGCCCTTGTTAGGACCGCTCTGAATAGCGTCCGGGTTTGTCGGGTCATAAACCATACGGCCCTGTGATGTGTCTTTTTTGATTTCGCGTACGCGGACACCTTTTCCAGGACCGTTGTCCTGTTCAGCATTTACAAAAGGCATGCGCCATGTCGGATGAGCACTTGCGATCGGTTCAAGAATTACCATACTTTTCTTGAATGCACCGCCTTCAGGAGTACGGGTTGTGCTTGCGTTTGCAATATTGTTAGAAATAACATCAGAGCGGAGTCTTTCTACGCTCATTCCTGTTGCTGCAATGTTAATCGATGTAAACATACCCATATCCTAAAACCTCCGTTTTTTATTTTCTATCCGCTATTTTTTCATTGCGATTTTCATCTGACTGAATTCAAAACTCTGTAACTGTGTGAGAAGTCTGTAGTTCATCTGCATGCGGAGAATGTTAGCTGCTTCGTATTCGGCGTCCACATTATTTCCGTTGGCATTTGCTGTAGTTGTCCAGTCTGTTACACGGCGGGGCTCAACTGTGCGCCAGTCAAGCGGTGAGTTGATTTGAATATGGCGGCTGTCAGTTCTTGTAAGCTGAAAGCGATGTGTTGTATCAGCTTCGTCTTCAAAAGCGCGTTTTAATTCGCTCTCAAAGTTTACTTCCTGTCTTTTGTAGTTAGGAACTTCTGAGTTTGCAATATTGTTTGCTGCAACCTGATAGCGCAACTGATTAACATCCATTGCGCGGTGTAATAATTCAACTGACCGTGTAAAAGTATTCATACTTCTATTGTCGGAATTTGAATTAAGAAGTTTATATTATTTTTCGTTAAAACGACGCAGGAATTCTGCCATGCGCGGAGTTTTGGGATTGTTGATGAGTTCTACCGGGTCGCCCTGCTCTACGATTACGCCGCCATCCATAAAAATGATTTTGTCGCTGATATCGCGGGCAAAGGCCATTTCGTGGGTTACTACAACCATGGTCATTTTCTGTCTGGCAAGTCCGCGGATTACGGCAAGGATTTCGCCGGTGAGTTCCGGGTCAAGGGCCGATGTCGGTTCATCAAATAAGAGGACGCGCGGATTTAAGGCAAGTGCGCGGGCAATGGAAACCCGCTGCTGCTGACCGCCTGAAAGTTCGCACGGATAGTTATTCTGTTTTTCTAAAAGTCCTACCCGCTCCAGAAGTTCCTGAGCCTTTTTTACGGCCTGGTCATGCGGAGTTTTGAGGACTGCAACCTGAGGATCAACGATATTTTTGAGGACGCTCAGGTGGGGAAAGAGGTTAAAATTCTGAAAAACAAAGCCCAGATTCAAATTAATGAGGCGGGCATTTTTTTTATCTGTGTAAACACCGTCTTTAAGCAGATTCTGGCCGCAGATACAGATTGTTCCGTTGTCGGCTTTTTCGAGCTGGCTGATACAGCGGAGAAGAGTTGATTTTCCGGAACCTGAAGGTCCGATGATCCCCAGAACTTCGCCTTCGTTTACGTCAAAAGAAATATCTTTTAAAACCTGAACGCCGTCTGAGAAAGTTTTCTGTATATGCTGAACTTGAATAACCGGTGCCAATTTAAATTCCTATTTGTAATAATTCAATTTTTTTTCGAGTGCAATAAAGGCCGTGCTTACAACCCAGTTCATAACAAAATAAAAAAGGCCTGCAACAAAAATCGGAGTTGTAGAAAAATACTTGCTCGAAATTGTCTGGGCGGTACGCAGTAATTCAACTACACCGATTACAGAAACAAGGGCCGTGTCTTTTACTAAAGTGATTACTTCATTGCCCATCGGCGGAATTATGCGTTTGATTACCTGTGGAAGAATGATTCTGAAGAAGGTCTGTCGTTCGGTATAACCCAGAACTTTAGACGCTTCGTACTGGCCCTGCGGAATAGACTGAAAGCCTCCGCGGTAAATTTCCGCAAAATAACACGCGTAATTTACGGAAAGCGCGATGATTGCGGCAACAAAACGGTCAAGCCGGGCAGTAATTCCAAGACCGTATACTTCGTTTAAATATTTAATGATGAATCCCGGTGTAAAGTAAACCAGGATCAGCTGAAGCATAAGTGGAGTTCCCCGGATAACCAGGAGGAATGCATTTACAGCGCCAGAAACAATTTTGTTTCTGCTCATGCGCCCTGCTGCCAACGGAAACCCGAGGGGAACTGAAAACAAAAGCGTTAAGGCAAATACCTCAAGAGAAATGATACAACCGTCAAACAATGTGGATATCTGCCTTATCATAATTTATTTTCCAATTACAGAAATGTTTGCACCAAACCACTTGCGGCTCAATTCTGCAACTGTGCCGTCAGCTTCCATTTCTTCGAGAACAGCCTGTACTTTTTCTGCAAGTTTTACATCACCTTTGCGGAATGCAACACCGTACTGTTCAGAAGCGAGTGCTTCGTGGATGATTGTAAACGGTTTACCTGTTGTTTTGATAACATAGTTTGCAACAACGCTGTCCATTACAACACCGTCAACACCGCCGATTTCGAGGTCGTTGAGGGCTGTAACATTGTCTTTGAATTCAGTAATTGAATTCAATGATGCCTTGAATTCAGGAGCAGCTTCTACAGCATCTGCGGCAGATGAACCGGCCTGGAGACCGATTGTTTTTCCTGAAAGATCTGCAAGAGTTGTGTAGCCGGAAGCCTGTGTAACTACAACAGCCTGTTCGTTGTCGAGGTATGGCTTTGTGAATGAGAGGGCTTCAAGGCGTTCCGGAGTGATTGTAAGACCATTCCAGATACAGTCGATATTGCCTGTAGCAAGTTCCTGTTCCTTGGCATCCCAGCTGATCGGCTGAGCACGGAAATTTACGCCAAGACGTTTTGCAACTTCTGTTGCAAGGTCAATGTCGTATCCAACGATTTCGTTGTTGTCATCACGGAATCCGAGTGGTGGGAAAGAATCGTCCAGACCAAGAACAAATTCTCCGCGTGCAAGAAGGTCGTTCAAAGAATTATCCTGAGCGCTCTTCTTTTTACATCCGGCAACAACGCTGATCATAGTAGCGATTGCCAACACTGTAAGTACTGTCTTTTTCATCAGTGCATCTCCTTTTTTACCTCAAACAGCAAGAACGTCTGAGATTATTTATTTACAAAAGTCCAAAAGGGCTTTTATCTGCTTTCTGGTCTGTTCAGGACTCGGGCCGCCTGTTACATTGCGCGCGCTCATACAAGCCTGTGGTGTAATAAGATCAAAGATGTCCTTTTCAAAAAGCGGACTGATTGCCTTAAATTCGTCGAGTGTAAGTTCTTCAAGACTTGAACGTGATGTATCAATTGCAAGTCTGACACATCTTGCAGAAACTCCGTGGGCAGTGCGGAATGGCATTCCCTTGCGTACAAGATATTCTGCAACGTCAGTTGCGTTTGCAAAACCGCCGAAGCAGCTTGCGCTCATTTTTTCTTTATTCCAGTTTGCAGTGGCAATCATTGCTTCAAAAACAACGAGATTACGCTGAACACAATCCAGCGCATCAAACAGCGGAGCCTTGTCTTCCTGCATGTCACGGTCATAACTCAAAGGAAGTCCTTTCATCATTACGAGGAGGTTAATCAAATCGCCGTAAACCTTTCCTGTGCGTCCGCGGATTAATTCAGCAAAGTCAGGGTTCTTTTTCTGAGGCATAATTGAAGAGCCTGTAGACCATTTTTCGCTCAGTTCAACAAAACCGAATTCAGTTGTGGACCACAAAACTATTTCTTCGCACATGCGGCTCAGGTGCATCTGCAGGATAGAAAAAATCGAAGTAAATTCAATACAGTAATCTCTGTCTGCCACAGTATCGAGCGAATTCTGTGTTACGCCTTCAAAGCCGAGTTCCCTGGCAACAAGTTCGCGGTTCAACGGAAGGGAAGAAGTTGCAAGGGCACCGCTGCCGAGCGGGCTCAGATTAAGGCGGTCAACGGCCTGTTCAAGGCGCTGGCAGTCGCGAACAAGCATCCATGCCCAGGCGCACAAATGCTGGGCCAGAGTACCCGGCTGAGCGTGCTGCATGTGGGTGTAACCTGTCAAAAGTGAATCTGTATGTTTTGACGCAATATCTGCGAGAGTTTTTATAAGTGAACGGATATTGCCTGCAAGATCAGGAAGAACACGGCGCAGATAAAGACGTTCGTCCAGTGCAATCTGGTCGTTGCGGCTGCGTCCTGTGTGGAGTTTACGGCCGCTTTCGCCGATGCGGTCTGTCAGGGTTGCTTCGATAAACGAGTGGATATCTTCGGCGCTGTAATCAATTTTTAAAGCCCCGCTCAACAGGTCGTTTTTAATTGAATCAAGCCCGTCCTGGATTTCTTTATTTTCTTTATCGCTGATAATCTTTTGTGCGGCAAGCATTTTTGCGTGCGCTTTTGAACCTGCAATGTCGTCGAGAGCCATTCTCTCGTCAACATAAATTGAAGTTTCAAATTCAACGGCGGCCGCATCAGGACCTTCTGCAAAGCGTCCGTGCCAGAGTGCTGCGTGATTATTATCAGTTATTGTTCCGTGACTTTCCATCGCTTTGTCCTAGTTCATTATATCCTGAGAAAGTTCCATAATCTGGGCGTAAACAGGCTTTCCGCCCGGAACCATCGGAAGAACCATTTCGTCAATGTCTACGCGGGCATCGATGATGCATGGCTTGTGACTGTCGAAGGCAGTTTTAAATACCTTTTCAAATTCTTCTTTGTTGTTTGCCTTGTAACCGTCGATTCCGTAAGCGTCAGCGAGCTTGAGCCAGTCCGGGCCAAAGTCGAGGGTTGTCTGGCTGAAACGTTTTCCATAGAAAAGTCTCTGCCACATGCGTACGTTACCGAGGGCACCGTTGTTTACGAGTACGATTACAATCGGGAGTTTGTAATGTTCAATTGTTGCAAGTTCGTTACAGTTCATACGGAACGAACCGTCGCCTGCAATATGAACAACTCTTGCCTTAGGATTTGCAACCTGGATTCCCATTGCAGCTCCGGTACCAAATCCCATGGTTCCAAGACCGCCGCTTGTTACAAAAGTGCGTGGCTTTGAGAACGGATAGAACTGAGCAGTCCACATCTGGTGCTGGCCTACTTCAGTTGTGATGAATGTATCGTCTCCGGCAATTTTATTGATGATTTCGCAAAGTGCCTTAGGATTGATTGAGTCTTTTTTAGTTACATTGTATGTAGAAGGAACTTCTTTTTTCCATTCTGCAATCTGCTGGTTCCAGCTGGTGTGTTTATCCTTTTTTATGCTTGGAGTAAGACGTTTGAGGATTGACTTAAGGTCACCGATAAGGCTGTCATCAGTCGGAATGTTTTTATTGATTTCTGCAGGGTCAATGTCAATGTGGAGAACATTTGCCTTCTGTGCAAATTTTGAAGGGTCTCCGATTACTCGGTCAGAAAAGCGTGCCCCCAGTGCAATTACGAGGTCGCTTTCTGTGATTGCCATATTGCTTGCTTTTGTTCCGTGCATACCAACCATCCATGTACACAGAGGATGATTTGAAGGGAAGCAGTCGCGTGCCATAAGACTTTCGCATACAGGGATACCGCCCTTTTCTGCAAAGTCCAGAAGTTCTTTTTCTGCACCGCTGATTTTGATACCGCCGCCGGCATAGATTACAGGCTTTTCTGCACTGTTGATAAGTTCTGCGGCAGCCTTGAGTTCGGCATCTGACGGAACATTTACGTCCATTACACGCTTAAAGTTATCGTGATTTTTTGCAAGGAGTTTGCCCTTGTCAGCAGTTTTTGGAAGAGGTTCAAATTCAACTTCGGCTGCTGTAACGTCTTTAAGAATATCAACCAGAACCGGTCCCGGACGGCCAGAACGTGCGATTTCGAAGGCTTCTCGGAGAACAGTTGCAAGGTCGTTTACATCGCGTACGAGGAAGTTGTGTTTTGTGATTGGAATAGTTACACCTGTAATGTCGATTTCCTGGAAGGTGTCTTTTCCGAGAAGGTTGTTTGCAACGTTACATGTGATTGCAACGACAGGAGACGAATCCATGTAGGCAGTTGCGATTCCTGTTACGAGGTTTGTAGCTCCAGGACCGCTTGTTGCCATACATACACCGACTTTTCCGGTTGAACGTGCATAACCGTCGGCGGCATGTGCTGCAGCCTGTTCATGTGCGGTCAAAATGTGATTGATCCGGTCGGAATTTTTGTAAAGTGCATCATAAATATTAAGGATGTTTCCTCCAGGGTAACCAAAAACAGTATCAACACCCTGTTCAACCAAACATTCAACAACAACCTGTGAGCCAGTAATTTTCATTTAATTTTTACCTCTTAAAATCTGCGCAGATAAAAAAACAATTGGCGCAAAAAAAATTGAATTCAATTTTACCGTTTTTTCGATATTAGTTCAATTGAGTAAGAAAAATCACTTGTATATAATGGTTGCCATGCGCATTTTGTTTTATTCGACAAGTTCAAATATTTACGAAGGAAAGGATTTTGATATCTATGACAGCCCTTCCTGCGCCGATGAATTGATTCAACTTGCACAAAAATATCCGGAGCACCATTTTATCGTTGCAACGCAACTGCCCGGAATGTTTCTGCTCGACTTAAAAGGCTCTCAGATAATTCAAAAAGCGCCCCAAATTGAATATCACATAATTGAATCCGACAGGGAAACAGAAATCGCAGACTTTCTGGAAGGCTTAAATCCTGATATTGCAATCGCAGCCTCTTTTTACGACAAGCCTCTCGACTGGTTCAGCGTAAAGGACTCGATTGTTGCAGATTATTTAAGACAGAAAAACATAAAGACAATCTGCCATCCCGTGGACGCAAGTCTTGCCTGCTTTGACAAACAGCTTACACACCGCGCCCTCGAAAAAGCCGGAATCAGGTGTCCTAAATCTGTTTACATCCACCACGCACTTTTTATCAACGCAGGAAACCGCCCTCAAATCAAAAGCAACGTGTACAAGAGCGCAGTTTATGAACAGTTAAAAGCCCTCCGCTACCCTGTCGTAATCAAGGACACAGTCGGCTTAAGTTCATACGGAATGGAAGTTGTAAAGAATTTTGAAGAAGCACGGAATTTTCTGCTTTCAAAAAGAAACACTTCGGACCGCATTGCAGAAGAAATGATTTTTGGACAGCAGGCCGGAGTTGAACTTGTCTCGACCCCCAAAAAAATCATAATAGAAAAACCATTTTTCTTTTCCGTAAACAAATACGGAATTACAAGCCCCAAGCAGTCGGTAAAGGCGGGCCCGGTAAAGCACGGTTACAAAATTGCAGAATTGAATTCAATGCTCAAAAAAATGTGCCGCGCCTTAAACTTTTACGGGCCTGCCCAGGTTGACCTTGTTTTTGACGGAAAGGACTGGTACGTAATTGAAATTAATCCCCGCCTTTCCGGAATGAGCACGACCTGCGCCTTCAGTCAGGGGCTTGGCGTACTTGAGTCCCTTTTTGAAAAAACCGTATTGAATAAAAAACGCTCCTCCCAATTAAGCATAAACATCAAATTCAATTTACTCGGTGAAGACGAATTAATTGAATTAAAAAAATACGGCTTTGTAAAAAAAGTTCACCAGATAAAAAATCTTGCCGCCCTGCAGCTGCGGGAAATGGGTTACTGCGAAGTTGTAATCACTGCAAAAAACAAAAAAGAATTACTGAAAAACCTTGCAGAAATAAAAAATGCGTTCCCGCAAAAACTCGAGAACGCATTTACCGGCAGTGCAGAAGAATTGATTCAAAAACTGTAAAAAGTTTGCTGTCAATTCTGCACTATTTTCCTTTCTGCTGAACATCCCAGTCGGCTTTATTCATGTATTCAACTACGATTTTACCGTCAACTTCGTTTACGGAAGTAACGGCAAAATCATTGTAATTCTGAATCAGCCAGTCGTCGTAATCTGTCCAGCTGTTAAATTCCATCTTCATAATTCAAGACTACTGTAAAATAGCACCCTTGTCAGCAGAAGAAACGAGTTTTGCATAACGTGCAAGGTAACCGGTCTTAACTTTTGGTTCAATCGGTTTCCATGAAGCACGGCGGCGTTCAAGTTCTTCGTCGCTTACTTCAAGAGTAATCTTATAGTTATTGATATCGAGGGTAATTTTGTCCCCTTCTTCTACGAGGCCAATCGGACCGCCGACAGCAGCTTCCGGAGAACAGTGTCCGAGAGAAGCACCGCGTGTTGCACCGCTGAATCGTCCGTCTGTAATCAGGGCAACCTGTTTGTCCATTCCCTGACCTGCAAGAGCGGCAGTTACAGCGAGCATTTCGCGCATACCAGGGCCGCCCTTTGGACCTTCGTAACGGATTACAACAACGTCACCAGGATTGATTTTACGGTTCTGAACAGCTTCCATTGCTTCTTCTTCTCCGTTGAATACACGGGCAGGACCTGTGTGCTTCATCAGTTCCTTTGCACAGGCAGAACGTTTAACAACTGTTCCGTTTGGAGCAAGGTTACCAAAGAGAACTGCAATACCGCCGTTGTCAGAATACGGATTTTCAATCGGGCGCAGAATCTCAGGATTGCGGTTGCGTACGTTTTTGATGTTTTCTGCAATAGTTTTGCCTGTTGCAGTAATCAGATCTGTGTGAATCAGCTTTTTCTTTGCAAGTTCCGCAAGAACAGCCTGAACACCGCCTGCATCGTCAAGTTCGCACATAAATGTGTGGCCGGCAGGAGCGAGGTGACAGAGGTTTGGTGTGCGGTTGGAAATTTCGTTTACTTCGTGGAGGTCGAGGCTCAAACCTGCTTCGTGCATGATGGCAGGAACATGAAGCATAGTGTTTGAAGAACAGCCGAGTGCCATATCGGCAGCAAGAGCGTTTTCAAAGTTTTCTTTAGTCATCATTCTGCGTGCAGTGATTCCGCGCCTGTACATTTCCATAACCTGCATTCCGGCGTGTTTTGCAAGCTGAATACGGCGGCCTGTTACGGCAGGAATTGTACCGTTACCTGGAAGACCAAGTCCGAGAACTTCTGTAAGACAGTTCATTGAGTTTGCAGTAAACATACCGGAACATGCACCGCAGCCTGGACAAGCGTACTGGGCAAGTTCATTCAGCTGGTCTTCTGTAACCTTACCAACTGCAAGACCGCCTACTGCTTCAAACATATCAGTAAGGGAAAGGTTTTTGCCCGAATAAGGGTTGCTTGGGTCGTGGCCAGGCAGGTGACCAGGCATCATAGGACCGCCGCTGACAAATACAGTCGGCAGATCAAGGCGGGCTGCAGCCATAAGCATACCCGGAACGATTTTATCACAGTTAGGAATCATAACGAGGGCGTCAAACTGATGGGCTTTAGCAACACATTCAACAGAATCAGCGATGAGTTCACGGGTAACAAGTGAATACTTCATACCTTCGTGACCCATGGCAATACCGTCACAAACACCGATTGCCGGGAATTCAACAGGAGTACCGCCGGCCAGGCGAACACCTGCCTTTACGGCTTCTGCAATACGGTCAAGTTCAATATGACCCGGAATAAGTTCGTTCTTAGCGCAGATAATACCAACCATCGGCTGATTCAATTCTTCGTCGGTGTAGCCTGATGCGTAGAAAAGTGAACGGTGAGGAGCACGAGCGGTGCCTTTTATTGCATTGTCTGATTTTTTCATTTACGTACCTCTAAAAATAAAGTAAGTAAATTATAGCGGCAGAGCGTAATTGCGTAAAGTGAAATAAAAGAAATTGTTGGGTGACAAAAATTCAACATACAGACAGCGGAGGCTGACAGTTCAACTGGTCCGGCAGGCAGGAATTTATACTTCTTGACACTCCCCCGCTTTTTCTGCATTATAGTTTTTATGAATTTTAACGCAGTCGTTACAGTACTAGTTCTTCTCGTGGTGGTCCATCTAACCGGAAAGCTGGTACATTTTTCTGCGTAGAATATACATTCAAGATAAAACGCAAAAAATCAAAGCTC
>JAEEGH010009257.1_pt1 | contig 23020 bp, 21 predicted proteins | sample 9134181 | NCBI WGS metagenome assembly JAEEGH01 (sample SAMN16246544, study PRJNA631951) | gut metagenome | biome: gut microbiome; feature: rumen; material: DP-attached | host: Bos | place: Iran: Karaj | collected 2018-10
AGGTATTTTTAGAAGAAACAATTATTGTTGAACTTGAAAGTTCTGAGAAAGACGAACTCTTTGAAGAAATGGTGGAAGCCGCTCATTCTGTTCATCCGGAATTTGACCGTGCCGAAGCCGTTTTTGCTTTAAATGAGCGTGAGTCAAAAATGACCACAGGAATCATGCATTCTGTCGCAATTCCCCACGCTCAGGTTAAGTCTGTAAAAGGTACCGTTGGTGTTATCGGAATCAGTCACCGCGGTATCGATTATGACTCTCTGGACAAAGCTCCAGTGTATCTTGTCTTTATGATGCTTGCCGGGGAAAATCAGACTGAAAAACACGTCCAAATTCTAAAATCTCTGGCTTTAATTCTGCAAAAAGATGGGATTGTAGACGACTTTTTGTCTTGCAGGACAAAGCGCGATGTTTATAATTTACTTGTACACTCTGAAGAAGATGTATAATAACTTTTCTGGGAGGAGTCTATGACTGACGGCGAATCAAAGATAATCGATCATCTGATTCAAATTGAATCCCTTGCGGCCGGTGTGGTTCAAAAAGCTGACCAGGAGGCAGGTGAGATTATTACTGCCGCCAAAGCAAAGGCCGAATCCCAGTACATCGAACGTTACAATAAAGAAACAGAAAACCTTTCGCGACAGTTTGCCGACGACTGCAATAAAATCCAGGCTGACGCCGATGAACAGATCCAGAAATATAAAGATTCAATCAATTCCACTGTTGTAAATAAAAAAACATTTGATACCCAGGTAAAATCCATTTTAAAGGAGTTTGCTAAGGTTTAAATGGATAATTCCAGCGCGCGCGATTACATATATTCAAAAGTCTGCGGACTTCTTTCCAAAGTCTACACGGGTTCAAACTCCCAGAAAATCCTCTCCGTAAAATCTCTCGCAGAACTCTATGGTCTTCTCTTTGCCAGGGAAGTTCCTGTCGTGCCCGAATCAATTCTTGCAGGCATGATAGAAACTGAGGCGGAAAAGCGTTTTCTGGACGAGTTTGTTGAACTTCTCGACACTTTTGAAAACCCCGACCGGATTCTTGTTGAACTTCTGCGTTTTTACGATTACGAAAACCTCAAGGAAATTGCGGGCGCCCTCTGTATGCATGAAGAAGAGGAGCCGCTTCTTGCGGATATCGGTCATTATTCAATGCTCAACTATTCAAAATGGCCTGATATTGCATCTATTACAGAAAATTCCTGCCTGTCATGGTATAATAAAATACCTGAAATCGGCGAACAGCAGAGCCTGGACAGCCGCCTGGACAGCCAGTATATGAATTCAATCTGGGCCTGTGCTAAAAAAATCGGCGGAGCTGTAGGGGAGAGTGCTGTTAAACTCTTTGAAAAAGAATTTGTCTTTGACAATATAATCTGGGCAATGCGCCTCAGGGTTTATTATAAAATGAGCGAAGAAGAAATTCGGGAGCATCTTTTTTTTGATGATAAATCAAAGGGGTCAAAAGATGTGCTTGCGGGGCCTGCGCTCAAAATGCTTTCCAGGGATTTTTCCAATTATGAAGAATGGAAAAACTGGAAGTATGTAAAAATGTTGAATCCAAACACGGACGGCGTCCTCTGGGAAGTTGATCCGCGCTGGGTAGAAAATGCTTTTAAAAACGAACTTTCCAAAAAACTGTTTTCGGTTTTTCATCAGCATTCTTTTACCGTTGTTGAATTGATATGCTATTTTAAAATAAAACAGGACGAACTTGATCTTATCCGCTGTGTAACTGAGAGTTTGCGCCTGGACGGCTCTGCCCAATAATGAGCAGAACAGGAGGAATTAATGGCCAGAACTGCACCAATGCGCCTTGTTGAACTTATGGTGCTAAAAGAAGATATCGATACTGTAATTGAATTTCTGGGCAAAAACGGAAATTTTCAATTCCAGCAGAAATTTGATACTTCAAACTCTTCCCAAAATCCACCGGCAGAAATTTTTGCAAAATTAAAAGATGCAAGAAGTTTCCTGAATATCGCCGACATTGATTCGGCTTATTTAAAAGAGCAGACAAGGGCTTCTGAAAGTGACACAAAAGATGCGGAGGACTTTCTTGCACTCGTTGACGACCTTAAAAAGCGCGAAATGCAGGCAAAAGACGAGCTTAACCGCATCTGCGAAACTGAAAAAGAAACCCGTTCGTTCGAAAATTTAAAAATTCCTTATAACGAAATTGACCATCTGTCTTTTCTGACAATCCGCATCGGTAAAATTGATCCTGCGGTTTTTGATGACCTTGTATTCAGTGCGGGCGGAAGGGCGGTAATTATCCCACTCGGTCAGGACAAGTCCCACATCATGGCGGCTACTTCCAAAAAAGGCCGCTTTTCCCTTGATACAACCCTTAATGAATTCGGCTTTGTTTCCCTGGATATCCCTGAAGATTTTAAAGGCGTTCCTGATGATGTTCTTGAAGGACTCGTTAAAGAAAAAGAGCGCTGCCAGAAGGCTTTTGACCGCCTTGAAGAAGAAAAACACAATCTTGCCCAGACACATATCCAGCTTTTGCAGCATCTGCTGGGTTCATTCAGTTTGGCTGCCCAGATTAAGGCAATGGAAAACAGCCTTGAGTCAACGGAACTTGTTTACCGCCTGACAGGCTGGATTCCGGAAAACTCATGCCACCAGATGATGACCGATGTGGACCGCATTTCTGAAGGACGCGTTGCAATCAGGGTATTTGACCCGGACGAAGTTCCTTCGGTTCGTAACGGCCGCGAAAAGGTTCCTGTAAAACTTCATCACGGAAAAATTGTCGGTGCATTTGAACGAATGATTTTCAGTTACGGAAGTCCGACTTACGGTTCCATTGACCCCACACCTTTTGTCGCATTCTTCTTTACCCTGCTTTTTGGAATTATGTTTGGCGATGCGGGTCAGGGCCTTGTATTCCTGCTCGCCGGAATCCTCATGCAGTTCAACCTTATAAAAGCCGGCGGCTGGAACAAGTTTGCCCCGATTTTTATGTGCATAGGCTGTTCAAGTATGATTATGGGTGTCCTGACGGGCGAGTTTTTTGCGACTGAAGGTCTTCTGGACGGATTTAGCATGTGGATTACCGGCCTCTTTGGACAGAGCCGTTCTCCGATTCTCGAAATGAAGTTCTGGGATTCTGACAACGCAATTGGAATTATCTTTGGTATTTTTGGCTTTACAATGGCGGTTGGTTTTGTAATCAACTCCATCGGCCTTATCATTAACTTTGTAAACAACATCAACCGCAAAAAAATCGGCAGTGCGCTCTTTGGCAAAACCGGCCTGAGCGGGGCCCTCTTTTTCTGGTATGTGGTTTTCTTTGTGCTTTCGATTGCCTTCCTGCATCATGAGCCATGCCTCAGAGACTGGATTATCATCGGCGTTACAATGTTCTTTGCTGCCTTCGGCGAGCCTTTTGAACGCCTTTTTGACGGTGAGAGACCCGTGCTCGAAAACGGACTTGGTTCATGCCTTATCGGCGGAGTGGTTGAATTGATTGAAGTAATTTCTACATACCTGTCCAATTCAATCAGTTTTGTGCGTGTCGGTGCTTTTGCCCTGGCTCACGCTGTACTTGGCTTTATCATTGCAAAAATGACTTCGATAGCGCCGGATGCCGCAAAGGTTTTAATCCTGATTGCCGGTAACGCGATTGTTGTCGTGCTTGAAGGAATGATTGTTGCAATTCAGGTAATACGCTTGCAGTATTATGAATTTTTCTCTAAATTCTTTAACGAAACGGGACGCGAATTTGTTCCTTTCGCTTTTGAATATAAATAAACTAAAAAACATTAAGAGGTGATTTTTTATGAATAAAAAAATTATTTTTGCTTTGTTGTCATTGCTTGTATTTGGACTTGCATCCCTCAGTGCACAGGAAGCCTCTGCTGCTCCTGCTGCAGAAACTGCTGTTGAACAGGCTGCTCCACAGGAATCAAATGCTTCCGGCGTAAAATACATTGCCGCAGGTCTTGCTGTTGGTATCGCTTGTCTTGCCGGTGGTCTTGCCGTTGGTAAAATCGGTGCCGCCGCCATGGGTGCAATGAGCGAAAATGCAGAACTTTCAGGTAAGGCTCTTCCTTTCGTAGGTCTTGCTGAAGGTATTTGTTTGTGGGGATTTTTGGTTGCACTTTTGATCATTATCCTCTAAGTCAGTTTTGGAATTCGATGGAATATTTTGTAATTGCCAGCCGTGAACTTGTTCTGGCCTTCAGGCTTGTTGGTGTTGAAGGCTCGGTGGCTGTAAACAGAAAAGAAGCTCTCCAGGCCTTTAACCGCATTACCGGAAGGGACAGTGCGGACAGTGAAGGCGGTGCTCTGCACAGCGTGCTGCACAACGTGCTCCCTCTGGACAGCAAACCCAAGGTTTTGATTTTGTCCGAAGATGTTTCTGTCATGATTGAAGATGAAGTTCTTGCCTGGCAGAAGGCTGCAAAATATCCGCTCATTGTAGAAATTCCGCCGTTGAGCGGGCATCTGGAAGGCAAAAAGACTTTGACGGATGCCATCAGGGAAGCGGTTGGAATTTCGGTTTAGGCAGTAAGTATGGAAGAGTTACGTTCAACAGATGTTTTAGACAGAGAAATAGAAATTGACGCAAAAAAGAAGGCCGACAGGATTTTGCAGCGTGCAAGGGAGGAAGAAGAAAAAATTCTTTCTGAAGTAGATGAGCGCGTTGAAGAGTCTTATAAGCATGCAAAGGCCGAGTACGAATCAAGAATTCTACAGCGTCAGAAAAATGCGGAAGCATACATTCCGCTGGAAAAAGAAAGATTTTTAGTCTCATATTATGACCGGAAAGTTAACACTGCATTGAACAGCTTTTTTGATTCAATGAGTGAAGATGAATTTGATGCTCTTCTTGCTTCAAGGCTTTTGCAGTACGAAAGTGCCCTTGCAGACAAAAAACTGAATGTGAGCTTTTTTGGACTTGAAAAAAAATCTGCAGAAAAAATCATGGGCGGTTTTGCAAAAAATGTTTCTGCCTTTGACAAAATTGAATTCAGCCAGTCACGGGAAGAAGCCTGTCCGGGCAATGAAAAGCACGCGGGACTTCTGATTTGTGACAAAGAAAATACATTTACGGTTCGACTTACAATGGATGAACTTTTTAGACAGATAAAAGATAAATACTCGTATGAACTTGCTGCATCTCTTTTTGACGGGAGGCTGCCAAAATGATAACAGGTAAAATTACCCGCATTTGCGGACCGATTGTTTACGCAGAAGGCCTTGAAGGTGCAGGTTTGTATGATGTTGTTGATGTCGGTTCAAAACGCTTGATTGGAGAAATCATCCGTCAGAACAAGGGCAGTGCAACTATTCAGGTATATGAAGATGATACAGGAATGAAGGTAGGCGAGAGCGTTGTTTCCAACGAGCGTCCTCTTTCTCTGCGTCTTGGTCCCGGCCTTGTGGGAACAATTTACGACGGAATCCAGCGCCCGCTCAAATCAATGTTTGAGACTTCCGGTGCTTTTTTGCATCCAGGCGACAGAACGGAAAGCCTTGATGTTAAGAAACAGTGGGAATTCAAAGCGGCGGATTCAATTAAAGAAGGCTGCAGAATTGAAAACGGACTCATTCTCGGAACAGTTCAGGAAACACAGTCTGTTCTCCATAAAATTATAGTGCCGCCTTACATCAGGGGCACTACATTAAAAACTTTTAAGGGCTCCGGCTCATACACCGTGGATGACGTTATCGGAACAACCGACCTTGGTGAAGAGTTAAAGCTTTCTCAGTATTGGCCGCTTCGTAATCCACGTCCTTTTGCGAAAAAACTTGAAGTAAGCCAGCCTCTCGTAACAGGCCAGCGAGTAATTGACGTGTTCTTTCCGCTGAGCAAGGGCGGAACTGCGGCGATTCCAGGGGGATTTGGTACCGGAAAAACAATGACTCAGCACGCAATTGCAAAATGGTGCGACGCTGACATTATCGTATACATCGGATGCGGTGAGCGCGGCAACGAAATGACTGACGTTTTGACAGAGTTTCCTGCCCTGATTGACCCCCGAACCGGACGATCCCTGATGGAACGTACAATTCTGATTGCAAATACTTCAAACATGCCTGTTGCAGCCCGGGAAGTAAGTTTGTATTCGGGAATTACACTTGCTGAATACTATCGTGATATGGGGCTCCATGTTGCGGTAATGGCGGATTCAACATCACGCTGGGCCGAAGCCCTCCGCGAGTTGAGCGGACGTATGGAAGAAATGCCTGCAGAAGAAGGTTTTCCTGCATATCTGCCGACACGCCTTGCAGAATTCTACGAACGCGCAGGCCGCGTAAACACATTGAGCGGCCAGGAAGGAAGCGTTTCCGTAATCGGTGCGGTCAGTCCTCCAGGCGGCGACTTTTCTGAGCCTGTAACACAGCATACCAAACGCTTTATCCGCTGTTTCTGGGCTCTGGACCGGGAACTTGCAAACTCCCGTCATTATCCTGCAATCGGCTGGATAGACAGTTACTCCGAATACGCTGAAGAAGTCAGGCAGTGGTGGGATAATTTTGACCCGCGCTGGGCAGAAGTACGCCTTTCGGCACTTGAGCTTCTTAAAAAAGAACAGAGGCTTCAGGCAATTGTAAAATTGATTGGTCCTGATTCCCTTCCTGATACGGAGAGACTTGTTCTTGTTGTTTCGGAAATGATTAAAAACGGATTTTTGCAGCAGAACGCATTTGATAAGATTGACGTTTATTCTGTTCCAGAAAAGCAGATTCAGATTCTTCTTCTGATTATGCAGTTTTATGAAAGGGGACTTGCCCTCATTAAAAACGGTGCAACTCTTTCAAAAGTGCTCGCCCTGAGCGTGCGGGAAGATATTGTAAGATTAAAGCTTACAGTTCCAAACGACAACCTGGAGCTGATTAAAGAAACAGAAAACAAATTAGATGAGCAAATGGGTGCTCTGGAGCGTATGTATGAAAGGCATTGAGTACCGGGGACTTAATTCTGTTGACGGACCGATTGTTGTTGTTCGTGCCGCAGAAAATATTTTTTATAACGAAATCGTCTATGTCCGCGATAAGCAGGGCCAGAAAAGAACGGGCCGCGTAATCGACTTGAATAAAGAAGCTGCCGTTGTTCAGATTTTTGGTTCAACTACCGGACTGGACTTAAACGACAGTTCTGTTGAATTTCTGGACGAGCCTCTTGAATTGAGGGTAGGCGACGGACTTCTGGGCAGAATTTTTAACGGCCTCGGAAACAGCGCCGACGGCCTTCCTCCCATTGTGTCCAGCGAAAAAATCGATGTAAACGGAATGCCAATCAATCCTTTTGCCCGGGTTTATCCGAAAGACTTTATTCAGACGGGAATTTCATCCATCGACGGAATGAACACTTTGATCCGCGGCCAGAAACTTCCGATTTTCAGCGGAAACGGTTTGAGCCATAACCGCCTTGCGGCACAGATTATCCGTCAGGCAAAACTTAAAAACAGCGATGAGCAGTTTGTGATGGTATTTGCCGGAATGGGAATCAAATACGACCAGGCCCAGTTCTTTATCAATTCATTTGAAGAATCCGGAGTTTTGAGCAAGGTAGTAATGTTCCTTTCCCTTGCAGATTCTCCGTCGATTGAACGTATTATCACACCGCGTTGTGCTCTTACAGCCGCTGAGTACCTTGCCTTCAAAAAGGGAATGCACGTTCTGGTTGTAATGACCGATATGACAAACTACTGCGAAGCCCTGCGGGAAATTTCTACAACCCGGGGCGAAGTTCCGGGACGTAAAGGTTATCCGGGCTACCTGTATTCGGACCTTGCTGAATTGTACGAAAGGGCAGGAAAAATCAAGGGTTCAACCGGTTCAATTACCCAGATTCCGATTCTGACAATGCCAAATGATGATATCAGCCACCCGATTCCGGACCTTACCGGTTATATCACGGAAGGCCAGATTGTACTTGACCGTGAGTTGAGCCAGAAAGGCGTTTATCCTCCTGTAAGCGTTCTTCCAAGTTTGAGCCGTTTGATGAAGGACGGTATCGGAGAAGGAATGACCCGGGAAGACCACAGTGCCCTTGCAAGCCAGCTTTTTGCCTCGTATTCAAAAGTAAAAACAATCCGGGGACTTGCCGCAATCATCGGCGAAGAAGAACTCTCTGACGAAGACAAGGATTACCTCAAATTTGGCCAGGCAATGGAAGAAAAGTTTTTTGCCCAGGGCGAGCACGAAGACCGTACAATTGAACAGACTCTGGATCTTGGCTGGTCACTTCTTTCAATGCTCCCCCGCAGAGATCTGTACAGAATTCCAAGCAGCTTAATCGACAAATATATGCCAAAGGCAGAAGTAGATGGCTAAGTTAAACATTGCGCCGACAAAATCAAATCTTCTCTCGATTAAAGAACAGCTTTCCGTTGCCCAGAACGGTTATGAACTTCTGGAACAAAAGCGGGAAATTCTTGTGATGGAGTTGATGCGCATTGTTGAACAGGTAAAGCTTTTGGAAAAGCAGATTGATTCAACTGTTGAACAGGCATATCCCGCCCTCAAAAATATGCTTAAAATCGTCGGCGGTGACCGTGTTGAACGAATCGGTCATTCCGTAAAATATGACTTTCATATTAAAGAAACCCGCGTCAACACCGGCGGAATGAACTTTGACTCAATCGAAGTTGAACTTCCAAAGCAGCAGCTTTTTTATTCCTACCTTGGAAGCTTTGCAGACAGCGATAAGGTTATGGTTGAATTTTTTAAACTGCTTTCTTTGTTGACCCAGATGGCAAGTATCCGGACAATTGCGTGGAGACTTGCCAACGAAGTCAAGAAAACACAGCGCCGTGTAAATGCGCTTGATAAACTTGTAATTCCTCAAAACCGCGAAACCAAAACTTATATCGAAGGTGTTCTGGAAGAGCGGGAGAGGGAAAATACCTTTGTCTTAAAGGCATTAAAAAAGCGAAAGTAAAAAAATGCGCAGTCTGTTTAAAAAAGTTATAGTTGCCGTTAACGGTTCCGAACAATCCATACACGCCTCAATGTATTCAATTTTGATGGCAAAACAGCTCGGCTGCGAATTAAAGGCGGTTTACGTTGTAGACACTGCTACCATCAGACAGCTAACTCTTTCTAAATTTCTTATCAGTGATGAATCAGATAATTACGTAAAATCCCTCGAGTCAGAAGGCAAAAAACTTCTGGAAGATGTGGTTCAGCTTTCAAAGCAAAAAGGTGTAAAAATCCAGACAGAACTCCGTAAAGGCGCAGTCTGGTCGGAACTTATCACCTGTGCCGAAGAATTTAAAGCCGACCTTATCGTGCTTGGCGGCAAGGAACATGACAGGGTTTCTGTAGGAAATGTCTTAAAAAAAGATCATATTTCTGCCACAAATTTTGGTATCGTCGGTTACGCCAGTTGCAACGTTCTTATTGTCCGCGAAAAAGACATCGAAAAGCGCTTTAAGATTGAGTAAAAAGGCTCTTTCCGCTATAATTCTACTACTTTGGAAGATTGTTATAAAATTCTCGGCGTAGCTCCCGGTGCTTCCGCTGCCGAGATCAGACGGGCCTATCGCTTAAAAGCAAAACAATTACATCCGGACACAACCGGAACCCAGGATACCACAGAAGAATTTCGTAACCTGGTAAAAGCATACGAAATTCTGTCCGATGCAAAACAACGCTCCCTTTTTGACGAATCCTTTTTTTACAGAACCCGTCACAAGGCATACCGCTCCACAGAATCTTTTGATTACCGCAAATGGCTTCTGGCGCGCTCAGATGAAGAAAGCCGCGCAAAACTCATATTCTTTGATCTGCTGCATCACCGTGAAGACGATGCAGTCCGCGAATTCAAAGAGATGTGCATGAATCACGCAAATTTCAGGTTGAGCAACTGGTTTACCCGCGAAGACTTTATGGACTACGGTTTTATTCTTGCCGAAGAACTTGTCCTGCGCGATGAGTATTATGATGCCTTTGTTTTACTTGAACAGATCATCTGTATGGAACGGACATTTGAATACTTCAGGCTGTTCTTTCCGGAAGTTATGGATCTTGCCCGCACGATTTTAAAATACAGGCTTGATGGAAAAATCGATGATGAACTTGCACTGGACGCCTGGGAACGGGCTCTTGAATTAGGTTTTGGAAACAGGGACGACGCGTATTTTTTACAAAAAATGGCAGGCGCTTACCGGCGTATGGGAGATGAGCGCACTGCACGCATTTGCGAAGAAGAGGCAGTCCGCTTAGCATAGAGGTGATATTATGATTCGCTTAAAAAATGAAAAAGAAATTGAAGGCATCAGACAGTCATGCCATGCGCTTGCTGATCTGTTCAGGGATGTCATTCCTCAGGTGCATCCTGGAATGAGTACAAAAGATGTTGATGATCTTGTAGTTAAGTTCATTAAAAAAATCGGCGGAAAACCTGCCTGGTACGCAGAAGACTTTCCGGGCGCTGCATGTATCAGTATCAACAACGAAGTAATTCATGGAATTCCATCAAAAAAGAGAATTATAAAAGACGGTGACCTTGTAAGTCTTGATATCGGAATTGATCTGGACGGTTATATTTCTGACTCGTGTCATACAGTTCAGGTTGGTAACGTAAAACCGGAGTGGCGTAAACTTGTTCAGGTTACCCGCGAGTGCCTCGCCGCAGGAATCGCTGCATGTGTTGCAGGTAACCGCATCCGTGATATTTCAAATGCCGTAAATGACATTGCTTACGGAAAGCACGGTTACGGCGTTGTTTATGATTACTGCGGACACGGAGTTGGACTTGATGTTCACGAAGATCCGTCTATTCCAAACTGCCCTCAGGGCGGACCAAACCCAAGAATTCAACCTGGAATGGTACTTGCCATTGAACCGATGATTAACCTCGGAACAGCTGATGTTACACTTGCAAAAGACGGCTGGACGGTTCTGACTGCCGACGGAAAAACAAGCTGCCACGAAGAGCACACTGTTGCAGTATTTGCCGATCACACAGAAATCCTTACTTTGTGTGACGATGTTGTCTGCTAGGTGAACTCTTAAATTTTTTTGTAACCTTTTAACGCCTTTTTGATTATATTATCAGAAAGGCGGTTTTTTTGGAGGCTAAATAAATATGAAAAATATCAAAAATATGACAACAAAAATAATTTCTGGTGCAGCTGCAGCAGTTGTTGCTTTTGCTGCAGTAAGTTTTTCGTGCAGTAGAACAAAGGTAGAAGGAACAGCAGACACTGTTTTTGCCGATACAACTCCGGCAGTTAAAATTCCTTCTGAATCATTGAAGATTGTTGAAGCACTTCAGAATTCATTCAATTATATTTCTGACGGAGTACTTCCTTCAGTTGTAGAAATCGACGTAACAGAAAAGACAACGGTTACCCAGACAAATCCGTTTGAAGATCTGCCGTTCTGGTTCTTTGGTTATCCTAACCAGGGAGATGAAAATAAAAAAGAACGCAAACGGGAATACAGCCAGAAAGGTCTTGGTTCGGGCGTAATTGTACGACGTACAGGAGACACAGTTTACGTTCTGACAAATAACCACGTTGCAGGTAAGGCGACAGAAATTACAGTCAATCTGAATGACGGACAGAAATTTGACGCAAAACTTGTAGGCGCTGATGAACGTCAGGATATTGCACTTGTTTCTTTTACAGCCGATAAAGATTCAAATATTGTAGTTGCAACACTTGGTGACAGCGACAAGGTAAAAGTAGGGGACATCGTTCTTGCAATGGGCGCCCCTCTCGGATACAAACAGTCAGTTACACAGGGAATCGTCAGCGCACTCGGACGCAGCGGTGACCAGATCGGCAACATGAACGACTTTATCCAGACAGATGCCGCAATCAACCAGGGCAACAGCGGCGGACCGCTCGTAAACATCTACGGCGAAATTATCGGAATCAACACATGGATTGCTTCCAACTCAGGCGGAAGTCAGGGAATTGGATTCAGCCTTCCGATTAATTCACTTAAAAAATACATTGACGACTTTATTTCTGACGGAAAAATCACATACGGCTGGCTTGGTGTAAGTCTTGTAGACGTAAATGATGAATTTAAAAAGGATCTTGATGTTAAGGGCAAAAACGGTGCCTTTGCAAGTCAGGTATTCATTGATTCTCCAGCCATCAAGGGCGGAATGCAGGCCGGTGACTTTATCATTGAATTGAACGGTAAAAAAATCAAAAACCAGAACGAACTGGTACGCGAAGTAGGTTCATTGCCTGCAAACAAAGATGCACAGTTCAAGGTAATCCGTAACGGCAAAACAGTTGATCTGACTGTTCGAATTGAAGAACGCACAGAAAAAGTAAGCACAGATAATTCAAAACTCTGGCCTGGCTTTATCGTAGCTCCTCTGACAGAACAGGTTCGTAAAAATATTGGCCTTGAAGGCGACAAAGTTAAGGGCGTTGCAGTAATGAACGTTCTGGAAAAATCGCCGGCCGCAGCAATGAGATTGCAGAACGGTGACGTTATTACCGCAGTAAACGACAAAAAAGTAACAAATGTTCAGGAATTCTATGCGGCACTGGATTTGTCAAAGAACAAAGAAATCTGGTTCGATGTTTACAACGACGGCCACACCCTGAGCACAAGCAAGTATAAGTTCTAGTTTGATATAACCGGCCCCTCCTTTTTGGAGGGGCTTTTTTTGCGTCCGGGGGGAGAGGAACTTACAAAAAGTAAGTCTTCATCATGCCTTTGCCTTTTACGTCGATTTCTGTGTTTTCGCTGTATGAATACAGGCCTTCTGTCTGAACTTTTGTGTTTTCTGTGACATGAATTTTCATTGGAAGACCCGTGCTTTCCATTCGGCTTGCAACGTTTACTGTGTCACCCCAGATGTCATAGATGAACTTTGTTTTGCCGATTACGCCTGCAACAAGTGGCCCTGAATTTAATCCAAGTCTGATCAGGAGTTTTACGGAAGATGTTTCGTTAAAGGCGTGTACATCTTCCAGAAGACCTTTTGCAAAGCGGACCATTTTTTCGGCACCGTCGTTTTTGCCCTCCTGGGTAAGACCTGCCGCCGCCATGTATGCATCTCCGATTGTCTTGATTTTTTCGATTCCTTCACGCTGGGCGCGTTCATCAAACAGCGTGAACATTTTGTTGAGCATGGTTACAACTTCTTCCGCGCTCATTTCGCCGCTTATCTTTGTAAATCCGACAATGTCCGTAAAAAGAACAGTAACATTCGGATATTCTTTAGCGAGTGTACGGTCAGGATGGGCCGTAAGTTCTCTGGCAATTTCTTTTGGAAGAATGTTCAAAAGAAGGCTTTCTGAACGGTTCTTTTCTTCTTCGAGTTCTTTTGTGCGTTCTTTAACAGTGTTTTCAAGTTTTTTGTTTTCTTCTTCAACACGGATGAGTTTCCCTTCAAAAATCATGAGCGTTGTTGAAATGATGAATGCAACAAAGATTAATGCAAGGAAGGCGTCAAAAAAGACATTTGTGAGCGGCTTTAAAACGCTCGAATAAGTAAATTCAATTTTTTGAGAGAGCGGCTCGTAGTCATGCGGTGCGTACATTATGCACCCAAAACCGAGAGTCTTTAACGGCGTAATAGTGTAAAAATCTTCTCCGTGAACGTTTTCTTTGTCGCCTGCATGTGGCTTTATGACGTTCAAAGTGTCGGTGGAAAGCGTAAAAATGCCGTTCCATGGGCCTGGATCTACCGAACAGCCTTCCGGAACAGAAATTGAAAAATTCCAGTCGGTGATGATAGTGCTTTTCATATTGTTAAAAATGACACCGTCGTATTGTGCGCCGGTTCTGTCCGGATCAGCTTCGTCAACCCAGTGTTTTTCTGCGTTTCGGGCAAAGGTTATGCATACATTTTTTGAATTGTCGTTTTCTGAATAAGGCTCTTCGATTGTCAGAGTTTTTTCTGGAAGCGACACACCCTTGATCGAAACAATCAGGAGAACTAAAAGAATTCCACCGAGGCTTACGGAGAGAGTCTGGTATAAATGGTTGCGGTTGATTCGTTTCTGGTTTTTTGAAACGGAAGTAATTGTCTTATAGACAGGACTTAAAACAGACGAATCCCTTTTGTCCGAATAAAATTCAAGTTCCATCAGTTTAATTGAAGAAAAGAAAAGATGAAGGGCACCGAGTCCAAGAGAAATGTTTATCCATGAAAAACCATACTGGAGCAGAATCAGTATTACACCGATTAAGGGAAGAACAAAATAAATCAGAAGCGAAACAAATACATTTTTCTGAAACTGCTTTCTATTCTGAAGCAGCATCGTGAGCGTGATAAGTCCCGGCAAAAAACCAAGAACAACGCTTAAAGGATACAAAGCACTTCTGTGGTAAATGTTGTTTTCATCAAAATAATAAAAAAGATTTGTGAACTGACTGATTACGGTAAGAATGATTCCAAACAAACATAAAAAAAGGACGATAAAAAGTTGCGAAGGAATTCTGTCGTTTTTTATGGAAGACTTTGGTTTTAAAAGAATACTGAAATTCAACCGGGTCTGTTTGATGAATTCGCAGACGTAAAAGCAGAAGAAAAATGCGGCTGATAAATTGCAGACAAAAACAAAAAAATTGCTGATGCGTACCATGTACCAGCCGGTCACAGAGGTGTTTCCGCGATAAATGTAGGCCAGCGCATCAAAGAGAAGAAGAAAGCCCGTAAAAAATTCAATAAAAATAAGCGACCGCCTGTTGTTCTGTTTAAACTTGAAGCCTGAACACAAAAAAACACCCATCTGAAAGCAGAAAAAGGCGAGAAAGAGAAGTGTAGAAATGCTGATAACTCTAGTAAAATCCGTCATTTATGGTTCCTGATTGATTTGTTGGGTAATTTTTATCAGGCCCTATTATAGCATTTAAAATGAAAATTTAAAGATAAAATGTGTGGAAGGCGGAGGGGGGGAGGAGTGGGAATCCCTGGCCTGAGTGGGGCTGCGCCCGTTTATGAGAGCAGCTTTTCAATCTTATCCAGAATCAGCTGATCAGCCGGAAGCCAGTTTACCGAGCGTATAGATTCTTTTGTAAGCCAGCGTGCAGCTTCATGTTCAAGAAGTTCAAGTTTTCCAGATACGATTGAGCACAAAATGCAGTGCATGGTCAGATGAAAGTCTGGATAATCATAATCTACTGTTCCAAGGATTTTTTCGGCCTTTACTTCTGTTGCAAGTTCTTCTCGGATTTCTCGTTCAATACACTGTTCAGGATTTTCGCCTGGCTCGATTTTTCCGCCTGGAATTTCCCAGCCGTCTTTATAATCACCGTAACCGCGTTGGGTGGCAAAAATTTCTTTTTTGTTTGTTTGTGGATTTGTTCGGAGGATGATTGCGGCGGTGACTGTTACAGTTTTCAAAGAGTTCATTTCTTTAATTTAATTGACAGAGCAAATATTTTCAATGTAAAGCCCAATATTCGGAAATATCTTCTTGTGAAATGAATTCTTTCTTATCTTTTACCATGGTCAATATCTTTCGAATCTGAAATTGAGGCTCTTTTTCGGATAAATCAAAAGGCAAAACAAAAAGAAACATTCCTTGATTATCTTCTTGGGCATAATAATCAAAGCGAGGAAGAGGATTTTTAAAGTTCTTGGTACATGGATAGAGTAAAATCAGAATCGGCTTTGTTTTTTCTTTATGAAGTTTTAACCCGTACTTTTCTCCATAAGCGAATAATTGATAAATATCTTTAACATCAATTAAATAATTTTCGCGAAGATTTTTTTCATCAAGACATTTCCACTTAGTGTCAATGATAATATCCTGAGTTTCAATTCCTAAAGCCTCTTTATCAGTGTTCTTAGCATCCAAAAACAAATCTGGTCTGATTTTAAAAATCCCATGTTTCTCGTGGCGATGCCGGTCTATCAGATAAAATTTTGAATGTTGTGCATTTGTAATATAATCTCGAGCATATTTCTTAAAAAGCTTTGCTATATAACATTCAAAAAGTTTTTCAGCAGGAAATAAAAGGGCCTGATTGTAATGTTCTCCAGCAAACGGAGTAAAGCCTTTCCCTTTTAGAATTTGAGCACTCCAATTTATTAACAGCTCATACATTGCAAAAGTTCTGTTGCTACTTAGAGCCTGCTGTAAATCTAGATTAATATTTTCAGAGAAAGGAATTTCCTCAAAAATCAACTGAAGTTTTTTTAGATGGTTGCGGTTTTGAAGATCATTTGAAATACTAAAAAGTCTATTCAAAGTGGTTTTTAAAATTCTATTCTGAGGAATGTCTAGAAGATATTTTGAATAGCGTACAAAGAATTTTTCTTTATTAATTGCATTTTTTTCTATCTGCTTATTAACTAAGAGTTTTCCTTTTAAAAATCTCTGATTTTCATCAATCGTAGTGTAATTGTTTTTTAATCCTTGTGATAAAAGTTTTTCAACCTCAAAAATATAATTTGAAATGTAATATTCAAGAATTGGAAACTTTTTCCTTGATTCAATATCAGCAAACTGAAAAGATTTTGCTCTTTCATGTATTAATGCAGCAAGCATTTTTAGAAAGACAGCACGGGATTCTTCTTCATCATATTTAGGTTCTTTATTTAATTCATCATGATCATAAATTTTGGGAAGAATTTCTATAGATAAACCATCGCTAGTCTGAATCGTTCCTACATATTTGCTTGTCTTGATATATTTTCTTCCAAACTTTGAGTGAATAGACATAATTGAGTCCATGTCTGAATCGGAATTCTCAAGTATAAAGTTCCACAGATTATCAAAACTTTTTTTTGGTAAAATCGTATCCCACTTCGAGTAAGGGCCACCCTCTGGATATATTGATGAATATTCAAATGCTGTTTTTGTATTCTTCATTTTTGTTCAATATGATCAATGAAATTCTTCGCTTCTTTTTCCGATTTTACTTCGGCCAACTTTTCATTCAATTTATAGAGCTGTGGGACACCTTCATCATCTGCTAGTGAATTAAACGCATCAGTATCTTCTATATAGAAGTTTGTATCTGAGGAGTTTAAAGTGTATTCATTTAAAACCTTTCTAACCTTTTCTGTTTCTCCATAAAAATATTCTTCTAAGAGAGGAATGATTTTATCTCTTAGGCATTCAAAAATCTCAAAATCTTCGTTTTCATCAGAAATATTCATAAAATATGCATGGCCTATCTGATAGTCTTTTCCTAATAAAGCACGAATTCTATTATTTATAGATTTTAATAGTCTAGCAGCTTTTTCATTATACCCAGTATATTCAGGCTGACATTCGATAAAACGGAATCTTCTACGTAAAGCAGAATCAAGCAACTGTATAGAACGATCAGCCGTATTCATAGTTCCAATAATTTTCAAATTGGCTGGAACTGCAAATCTCTGACCAGAATAAGGAAGTGTTACTACCAATTCAGTTCTTGGGTCCGCACCGCATCTTTTTGAAACTTCAATCAAAGAAATCAACTCTCCAAAAATAGAAGCAATGTTTCCTCGGTTAATCTCATCGATACAAAAATAAACTATTTTACCTTCTTCAATAGCGTCATGAATTCTTGTAGCTCTGTCGTTATCTTCAATCATTTCGATAATTGAATTAAATCCAGCAAGCTCAGCCGCTTTTTGACAGGCTCTATAGAAAATACCAGGTGCAATTTCGTATTCAACCTGTTTTGTATCTGGGTTTACCTTTGCTTTGATACCTTCGACAAATTCTTCATAACTAAATGACTGATGAAAAGTTGTTGTTATTGTATTTTCTTTTTTTTGTTCATTATTTATATATTTTTGCTGAATTGCATAAGTCTTTCCGGTTCCTGGAACGCCATAATAAATTTCATTTGTTAAATCTTCTTGCATTATCTGTACCTCATTTGGAGAAGGGGGAGTGTCGGAAGTATTTAGATAATTTTCCATATTATCATTCTGTATATCTAAAGCTTTCTTTATTTGTTGTATAATTTCATGTTGCTTGTTCGAAGAATCAATTCTTTCAGCTTCTTCCAATGTGACTTTTAGCATTTGCAGATTTGCATGAAATAAGTAACCTTGATTAACTCCTCCATTTACATTCAAGGGAGCATGATAATTTGGTTGACAGCTTAAAAGACTATTTTTTATTTTTTCTTTGTTGATTTGTGTAATAAAATGAAATTGCTCTAAGTCAACTCTATATCCCTGTTCATCCCATTTATTGAATTCATTTCTATTTGGACTTATCGCTCTATAACAATCTTTTACAGCTATGGCTATTCCGACAATCATGCCATTATATTGAATAATCGCATCTCCTTTTTTTACTTCGCGCATTGTTTCGTGATGCCAAACACCATCACTAGGCGCCCATAAACATTCTTGAGAAAACTCAATTTTATAAGTTTGTCTTTGTGAGACAAAAAAATAATTCATTAATCTCTTCCTTTAACACATCACTTTAAACGGTCGTTTTTGGTGGCAGGGATTACGCTGACAGAAACGTAAAGTTATGGTATAATAACCACTTGGAGGTGTGCTTATGTGCCAAGTCGCAGTTCAAATACCAGAAGCTGTTTTATATGATACTCACATGACAAACATTCAAGTCAATGAATATGCCCGAAAATTGATTGCACTTGATTACTACACCCGCCATCATGTCTCAATCGGGTATTGCGCTCAAATTGCAGAAATGACAGAAGAAGATTTCATAAAATTTCTAGGTCAAAACAACATCTCTGTTTTTCAGTTTGACGATAAAAATGAATTTTTGGATGAGTTAAAAAATGCCTAGGGTTATTGTAAATTCAACGCCTCTGATAATTTTGAGTAATATAAATCAGTTGAATTTGCTGAAAGATTTATATTCAGAGATTTATATTCCCGAAACTGTATTTAAAGAAGTAACAGAAAAAGCAGATTCCGCTTGCCAGCAAATAAAAGAAAATACAGACTGGATTCATGTATGCAAAATTAAAGATGAAAGCCAAAAAAGAATGTACCAGGCAAAACTGCATGCAGGTGAAGTTGAAGTTATGATTCTTGCACAGGAAAAGCCTGTATCCGACCTTGTGATTCTTGATGATAACGCCGCAAAGAAAACTGCAAAATTCTTAGGTCTAAAAGTTACAGGCTCACTCGGAGTAATTTTAAAAGCTAAAAAAACAGGTCTTATAAAAGAAGTTGCGCCTCTTATGAATCAACTTATTTCCAATGGATTTTATATTACAAAAGAAATATACGATTTGGTAAAATCTGAAGCCGGAGAATAATAACAAAATGTCAAACCAAAATAAAAAGAATACCACAGATATGAAAACTACCACCGTCACAAAAAACGACCGTTTTTTCTGTCAGTTTTCTCATTCATAGGCGGAACTGAGGCAATGGAATCCATAAAAAGTGAACGTTTACTTAACAGCCTTAGGCGGGGATTTATATCCAATAAAATTGTTTCTGATAATTATCTCATGCCTTCTCTGCTTGTAAATGACCAGCAGAAAGATAAAAAGATCCTCTCAGCTTTGACAAATGAACTTTCAACCTGTGAGGCTTTTGATTTTTCGGTTGCTTTTATAAATGACACGGGACTTGCCTCAATTCTTGAAAAACTTGAATACCTGGAAAAACACAACATCAAGGGGCGGATTCTTACTACTAACTATCTGAATTTTACTTCGCCGGGTGCGCTTTCTAAACTGCTGGAGTTTACTAATATTGAAGTCCGTGTTTACACCAAAGGCGGATTTCATCCAAAGGGATATATCTTTAAGCAAAGCAATTATTATTCTGTAATTATCGGAAGTGCAAACCTGACAGCCAGCGCATTAAGTCAAAATCAGGAATGGAGCTTAAAATTTCTCTCACTTACAGACGGACAAATTGTTTTTTCTGTAAGAGAAGAATTTGAGCGTGTATGGAATAATGCAACCCCTGTTACTGATGAATGGATATCTGACTATAAAAAAACGTATATTCAGAAACGATTCTCAATCAAGCCTGTAAAGGATGAAGAAAAAGAATTTGAAGCAGAATATCAGCTTCAAAATTCAGATGAAGTAAAAAACTCTAACGACGAAGATGAAATTGTTCCTAACTCCATGCAGGAAGAAGCCATGATTTCGCTTGCGGAACTGCGCGCAAAAGGAGAAAAAAGGGCTCTGTTGATTGCGGCCACTGGAACGGGAAAGACCTATCTTTCGATTTTTGATGTTAAACAGGTTAAGCCAAAACGCGTTTTATATGTGGCCCACCGGGATATGATTTTAAACAAGAGTGAACAAAGTTTTAAAACTCTTATGGGAAAAATCAATACAGGTTTTCTAAATGGAAATCAAAAAAACTTAAATGCGGATTATTTGTTTGCTTCTGTTTTTACTCTTGCTAAGGATGAAACCCTGTTTCAGTTCAAAAAAGACCACTTTGATTACATTATAATAGATGAAGTTCACCATGCAGGTGCTTCCAGCTATAAAAAGATAATCGATTACTTTGCGCCCAAATTTCTATTGGGCCTGACCGCAACTCCAGAAAGAACTGACGGTTTTGATATTTTTTCTCTTTTTCACAATAACATACCCTATGAAATTCGTCTGCAAAAGGCTTTGGAAGAAAATCTTCTTTGTCCATTCCATTATTACGGATTAAGCGATTTAACTGTAAACGGAGAAATTGTTGATGATAAGAGTGATTTTTCTAAGCTGGTAAGTTCAGAAAGAATCCGTCATGTGGAACATGCAATTAAACGGTATAAATCCAATGATATTCCGGTAAAAGGTTTGATTTTTTGCAGCAGAATTGAAGAGGCAAAAGAACTTTCATCTACATTGAATAATGACGGATTTTTTACAACCTATTTGACTGGAGACAATTCTGATTCAGAAAGGGAAAAAACAATCCAGCGTTTGGAAAATGATGATGATCCGCTCCAGTACATAATCAGCGTAGACATTTTTAATGAAGGAGTCGATATTCCCTGCGTAAATCAGGTTGTAATGCTTCGTCCTACCCAATCTGCCATTATTTTTGTTCAACAGTTGGGACGAGGATTACGAAAGGATAAATCAAAGTCTTATGTAAGTGTCATAGATTTTATTGGAAATTACGAAAACAACTTTTTTATTCCTATTGCGCTTTTTGGAGATAATTCTTACAACAAGGATAATTTGCGCAGAGCTCTTTCTGCCGGTTCCAGCTGCATTCCGGGAACCTCTACAATTCAGATAAATGAAATTGCAAAACAGAAAATCTTTGATTCCATAAGTCAGACTTCTTTTAAGCAACTCAAACTTTTAAAAGAAGAATACAACAAGTTAAAACTCCGCCTGGCAAAAGTCCCATCCATGATGGATTTTGTCAGCAATGGATTTATTGATCCACTCTTGTTCATTGCCTATTCCGGAAGCTATTTTGAATTTAAGTCAAAGCTTAAAGAAAATTCTTATGAACTGAATGATAAAGAAAGAAAATCGCTCCAGTTTATTTCTAATGAATTTGCTCACGGAATAAGAGTTCATGAACTTTTAATTTTAAAACACATACTGAACAAAAAAGAAATTTCTCTTGTGGATTTTAAATCTGAACTGGAAAGTAATGGTGTAAAGTTCAGCATAAAGGACATAAAAGGAATGCTCAGAAATCTTTCGCTTGATTTTTACCGAGACAGTGATAGAAGTAAATATGGTGAAATCTCGTATGTTACTTTTGATGAAGAAAAAGAAATTTTACGGAGAACAGAACAGTTTGAAGCATTGCTTTTTAATCCAAATTATAAGACTGAACTTGAAGACTGTATACATTATGGTCTGACCAAAGCAAAACTAAAGCAGAATGAACATTTTGAAAATCATAATCTTGTTCTGTACCGAAAATATTCAAGAAAAGATGTATTCAAAATCTTAAACTGGGCAAAGGATGAAAATCCGCAGAATGTCGGCGGTTATATGACAAAGAGAACAGATGATGAATTTCATTGCCCCGTTTTTGTCACGTATGAAAAATCAGATGAAATTTCTGATTCAATAAAATACAAGGATTTTTTTGTAGATAACACCCGCTTTAACTGGATGAGTAAAAGCAAACGCTCCTTAACTTCGCCAGATGTTTCAAGTATACTGAATCAGGCAGAAAATAATATTCAAATAATGCTTTTTGTCAAAAAAGATGATAATGAAGGCACTGATTTTTATTACATGGGTAATATGAAAACTATAAAAGAATCAGCCGAACAGACAAAAATGGAATCTGGCGAATCCGTAGTAAACATTCAGTTTGACATGGAAACTCCAGTAAGTCAAAATATGTATAATTATCTGGAAGGACTTTCAGCATGAAAACCATAAACGTAGTAGCCGCATTAATTATCCGCGCGAACTCACAGGGGGAAAAAGAAATTTTTGCAACCCAACGCGGATACGGGGAATATAAAGACTGGTGGGAATTTCCGGGCGGAAAAGTCGAAGCGGGAGAAAGTCCTGAAGCGGCCCTTGCCCGGGAGATAAAAGAAGAGCTTGCCACAGAAATCAACGTAGGCGATTACATTGACACTATAGAGTACGACTATCCTACTTTCCATCTTTCTATGAAGTGCTATGAGTGTTCGGTCATAAGCGGAAAACTTGTACTTCTTGAACATGAAGCTGCACGCTGGCTTACAAAAGAAACTTTGCGCTCGGTAAACTGGCTTCCGGCTGATCAGCTGATTCTGGATAAGATTGAAAAGCTGCTCTCATAAACGGGCGCAGCCCCACTCAGGCCAGGGATTCTCCTCCCAGCCTTCCACACATTTTATCTTTAAATTTTCATTTTAAATGCTATAATAGTGCCTTGTAAAAATTACCCAACAAATCAATCAGGAACCATAAATGACGGATTTTACTAGAGTTATCAGCATTTCTACACTTCTCTTTCTCGCCTTTTTCTGCTTTCAGACGGGTGTTTTTTTGTGTTCAGGCTTCAAGTTAAAACAGAACAACAGGCGGTCGCTTATTTTTATTGAATTTTTTACGGGCTTTCTACTTCTCTTTGATGCGCTGGCCTACATTTATCGCGGAAACACCACTGTGACCGGCTGGTACATGGTGCGCATCAGCAATTTTTTTGTCTTTGTCTGCAATTTATCAGCCGCATTTTTCTTCTGCTTTTA
>JAEEGH010009259.1_pt1 | contig 23018 bp, 23 predicted proteins | sample 9134181 | NCBI WGS metagenome assembly JAEEGH01 (sample SAMN16246544, study PRJNA631951) | gut metagenome | biome: gut microbiome; feature: rumen; material: DP-attached | host: Bos | place: Iran: Karaj | collected 2018-10
ATGTGAAGGGCCCGGGTGCCGGTCGTGAGTCCGCCATCCGCACCATCAACAACGCGGGTATCATCGTGACCGAGATCATCGACGTCACCCCGATGCCGCACAACGGTTGCCGTCCCAAGGGCCGCCGTAAAGTCTAATCATCTTAAAGAAGAAGAACCATGGCAAGATATACTGGTCCTACCACCCGCATCGCCCGCAAGTTCGGCGAGCCCATCTATGGCCCTGACAAGAACTTCGAAAAGAGAAATACCCCTCCGGGACAGCACGGTCTCGCCTCCAAGCGCAAGAAAGTGAAGGAGTACGGCACCCAGCTCAAGGAGAAGCAGAAAGTGAAGTACATGTACGGTGTCCTGGAGCGTCAGTTCCGCAACACCTACGCCCGTGCCGCCCGCATGAAGGGCCAGACCGGTGAGAACCTCCTCTTCCTGCTCGAGTCCCGTCTCGACAACCTGGTGTACCGCCTCGGCATCGCCCCGACCCGCGCCGCCGCCCGTCAGCTGGTCCTCCACCGCCACATCACCCTCGACGGTATCGTCTGCAACGTTCCGTCCTGCCAGGTGAAGCCCGGCCAGACCATCGCCGTCCGCGAGCGTTCCAAGAGCCTCGAGGTCATCCAGAACAGCGTCGCCTCCGCCACCAAGTATTCCTGGCTGGAGTTCGACCCCAAGACCCTCGTCGGCAAATTCCTCAATATCCCGGCCCGCACCGAGATTCCGGAGAACATCAACGAGCAGCTGATCGTCGACATCTACTCCAAGTAACCGCGTTTAACACCAAGAAACCCGCATTATGGCAATCTTAGCATTTCAGAAACCCGACAAGGTGATCATGCTCGAAGGCACCGAGACCGTCGGCCGTTTCGAGTTCAGGCCGCTTGAGCCTGGCTACGGACAGACCATCGGCAACGCCCTCCGCCGCATCCTCCTCGCCTCTCTGGAAGGTTTCGCCATCTCGCAGATCAAGGTCGGCGGGGTCCAGGAAGAGTTCCAGACCATCCCCGGCGTGATCGAAGGCATGCAGGACATCATCCTGAACCTGAAGCAGGTCCGCTTCCGCAGGATGGTGGACACCGTGGACTCCGAGACGGCGAACATCACGATCAGCGGCAAATCCGAATTTACCGCCGAGGACATCTCCAAGGGATTGTCTTCTTTCAAGGTGTTGAACCCCGAGCTTCACATCTGCTCCCTGGAGCCCTCCGTCAAACTGGAAATCACCCTCACGATCACCAAGGGCCGCGGCTTCGTCCCGGCCGAGGAGATGCGTGACGAGAATACGCCGATCGGCACGATTCCCGTGGACGCCATCTACACCCCGATCAAGAAGGTGAACTGGACGGTGGAGAACTTCCGCGTCGAGCAGAAGACCGACTACGAGAAACTCCTCCTGGAGATCGTCACCGACGGTTCCATCTCCCCGGAGGCCGCCCTGCAGGACGCCGCCAACATCCTCATCTACCACTTCAAGCTGTTCACGGACGACAAGAAGATCTCCCTGGAGAACGCCGTGGAGTCCGACAGCAAGGAGCTGGACGAGGAGTCGCTGCGGATGCGCCACCTGCTGCTGACCAAGCTCTCCGACATGGGTCTCAGCGTCCGCGCCTTCAACTGCCTGAAGGCCGCCGACATCGACACCTTCGCCGACCTTGTGTCCTACAGCCGCGCCGAGCTGATGAAGTTCCGCAACTTCGGCCGCAAGTCCCTGAACGAAATCGACCTGCTCGTCGAGAAGATGAAGCTCTCGTTCGGAATGGATGTCACCAAGTACAATATCGAACCTAAGAAAAAGATCGTTTAACCATGAGACACAATAGAAAAGTCAATCATCTGGGTCGTAAGAGCGGTCACCGCAAAGCGATGCTCTCCAACATGGCATCCTCCCTTATCCTGAACAAGCGGATCGAGACCACCGAGGCCAAGGCGAAAGCCCTGAAGCCTTACGTGGAACCCCTCATCACCAAGTCCAAGGAGGACACCACCCACAACCGCCGCGTGGTCTTCAGCTACCTGAAGGACAAGCACGCCACCTCCGAGCTCTTCCGCACGATCGCCCCGAAGATCGCCGACCGTCCGGGCGGATACCTCCGCATCCTGCACACCGGCTTCCGCCAGGGTGACGCTTCCGAGATGGTGCTCCTCGAGTTCGTGGACTTCAACGAGGCCGCCCTCGCCGCCCCCAAGGAGGCGAAGAAGAGCACCCGCCGCAGCCGTTCCAAGAAGGCTGCCGAGGCCGAGGCTCCCGCTGCCGAAACCGAAGCTCCCGCCGCTGAGTAAGATCCGACGGATCCGGAAAGAAAGAACACTTCCCATATCAGGGGAGTGTTTTTTTTGTATCTTTACCGCATGAAGCATAAACTTTGGACCGGACTTTCCCTGGTGCTGTGCATCCTGCTTCCCGGATGCCGGAAAGCGATGTCGGACGAGAACAGCCGCCTGGATGAAAAAACGCGGGCGCAGCGGTATTATGTCAACATGTTCGCCTGGAACGTGATGGACACGTATTATCTGTGGCGGGACGAAATCCTGGGTGCCCTTTCGCGGTGGCAGACTTGGGAAGAACCTATCGAAAAGGTGGCGGAAATCCGCTTCAAGGACGCCGGTGGAAAGGATATCGACCGCTGGACGACGCTCACGGACGATTTCGCTTCCTTGACAGGCGGTGTGTCGGGCCATACCCGGACGCTCGGCATGGATTTCCAATTGTACTATGCCGACAAGGCGCATACCCGCGTCTGTGCCGTTGTGACATATGTCTGTGCCGGTTCGCCTGCGGCGGAAGCGGGTCTTGACCGGGGAGATGTGGTCTTGGCCGTGGACGGCCATGAGATGAAACCGGACAATTACCGGGAGCTGGTCGTGGACGGCATTCTCGGAGGCGGTACGGTCACCCTGGGACTCCAGGGAGGGAAGACCGTCACGATGACGGCGGTGGACATGTATGAGAATCCCGTGCATACGGTCAGGATTCTGCAGCGGCCAGGCGGCCGGAAAGTCGGTTATCTGCACTATACGTCTTTCACGCTGGACTCCTGTGAGGAATTGATCGACGTGTTCGACAACTTTACTCGGGAGGGCATCGACGACCTGGTCCTGGACCTTCGGTACAACGGTGGCGGTTATGTGGTTACCGAGTCGGTGCTGGGGTCCATGCTGGCGCCGGTGGCGGAGGTTACGGCGGGAAGCGTCTTCTATCAGGAAATCTACAACAAGAAACTGGCGGAGGAAATGGAAGACGAACCGGCCTGTTTCGAGACCGAATTCTCCTTCAAGGTCGACGGGAAGGTGCGGTCCTTTTCCACGACCGGGGCCAATCCGGATTTGCGGCGGTTGTATGTGCTGGTGACAGGATCCAGCGCCTCGGCTTCCGAGAGCCTGGTCTGCTGCCTCAAACCGTATATGGATGTGACCCTGGTCGGTGCGCAGACCAGCGGGAAGTATTGTGCCGGTTACCTGATGGCGGCCGAGGACTGGTATGACCGGGCCCGGAAATCCCTGGAGGAGGGTGAATACGAGAAAGCGCTCCCTCATGTGGACAACTGGGGCATCTATGTGATGTACTCCCGTTATGCCGATTGCAACGGTGTAACCCTCAGCATGCCGGACGGCATCGCCCCCGATTACGAGGTCGATGACGACCCGCTGGACGGATACAGCCTCGGCGATCCGCAGGAGACGATGCTCGCTTTCGCCTTGGGACTGATCGAAGGGCGTACCCGGAGTGCAGAGCAAGCCGCTGCGCCGGCTTTGCCACCTGTTCCAGACGGTTTCCATCCGCGCACCACCGGCGTTTTTGTCGGTCGATATTGAATCGTCCGTTTCATTTGGTTTTCCTGATTTTCTGATTGTTTTCTTATTCTATCTTCATGGTTATCGACTGGGATTTGATTCTCCGCCTGTTCCTGGGCGGAATGATGGGCGGCCTGATCGGCCTGGAGCGCGAATTCCGCGCGAAGGAGGCCGGCCTCCGCACGCATTTCATCGTGGCGCTGGGCAGCGCCCTGTTCATGATTATCTCGCAATACGCGTTCAGCGGGCGCTTTGACGCCGCGCGTGTCGCCGCGCAGGTGGTTTCCGGCATCGGTTTCATCGGCGCCGGCGTCATCATCTTCCAGAAGAACGTGGTCCGCGGGGTCACGACCGCCGCCGGCCTGTGGGTGGCCGCGGCCATCGGCCTTGCCTGCGGGGCGGGGATGTACGTGGTGGCCGGAGCCGCCACGCTGATGACCGTCCTGTGTCTGGAAGCGATGCACCTGCTGCATCGCCGCATCGCCGAAAGGATGGTGGAGGTCACCCTCACATCCGACGGGGAAACGGATCCGATTGCGCTGCTGGAAAGGATCAAGGCGTCGAAACTGAATGTGGAATTCTACTCATTCTCCGGCGGGAAGATCCACCTTTCGCTGCGGATGCGCCAGAAAGACAGCCTGGAGACCCTCCGCAATTTCGTCAGCAAGCTGGAAGGCATCCGGATCGAAGACCTGTATTGAACGGGCTCCCTGGCCCGCCCGTTTGCCGAAGCGGGGGAAATTCCGTAACTTTGCAAGATTTCTGCACGGTACGGAATGAAAGCGAGACAGGTATTGTTGTTCATCCTCGGGGTGTTCCTGATGTTGGGGACGGCATGGGCCGTTTTCCCGGCGGAAGGAGTGCGCGTGGGCGGAAAGAACCTGCGGTTCGCCTCCTATCAAGGCCGGTTGCGCGATGCGATGGAACGCAAGGTCGATGTGGATTCGGTGCTGAACGCCTTGGACGGGCGGTTCGCGATGCAGGAAGACACCATCGAATTCTACCGTCAGTTTTTCTATGAGAACCCCGACCGGATCTATCTGCCGGAAGATGACTATACGTTCTTCGATTCGTTGTTCTGCGCGTTCGAGCAGGCCCGTGATTCGGGAAGGACTGTGCGTGTGGTGCATTATGGCGATTCGCAGATCGAGTTGGACCGCATCTCTTCCAATCTTCGGGAGGCCCTTCAGACGCGCTTCGGCGGCAGCGGTACGGGAATGTTCCCCGCGTTGACCACCACGCCGATGGCTTCCGTTTCCCACTATGCGTCGGGCGGTTTCGCCTTCTATACGATGGTCGTCGATTCGACGACGCGTCGGGCGGGGCATAACCGATACGGCCCGCTGTCTCAAGTGACATCGCTTTATGGCGGCGGTACCGTAAGCCTCCGGGCGCAGAATCAGAAATCCACGCAGGACCATGTCCGCAGATTCCAGTCCGTATCTATCCTGTACGGCCGCGCCTCGGAGGATTTCACGGCCTCCGTGCAGTCCGATACGCTGCATCCCGTGCCCGTCACCCGGGCGGACAGCAGTGCGACCTGGATGACCTGGACCTTCGAAAGGCCTGTCGAAAGAGCCACGCTGAAACTAACCGGCAATGCTGAAATCTATGGTGTCGCCACGGACGGCGTAGCGGGCGTGACCGTGGATAACGTCCCCATGCGCGGCAGCACGGGCCACATCCTTACCCGTATCGACAAGGAACTGATGAAGACGGCCTTCGAACTGGATGACACCCGCCTGGTGATCCTGCAGTTCGGCGGCAATTTTGTCCCCGCCGCCGGTTCGTCCAAGGCCATTTCCGGATATATGGACCAGGTCCGGGAACAGATTACCTATTTCCAGGACGTGACGCCCGGGGCGAAGATTCTTTTCATCGGTCCGTCCGACATGGCGATATCCACCGAAGACGGCCGTATCGTCTCCTACCGTCGCCTGCCCGAACTGGTGGACTCCCTGAAGGCCGTGTCGCTCGCGAGCGGTGCCGCCTACTGGGACCTGTACCGGATGATGGGCGGAAAGAACTCGATGGCCCAGTGGGTCCGTCACTATCCGGCCTACGCCGGACCGGATTATGTCCATTTCACCCCGGCCGGCGCCAAGGTGGTGGGTGAGACACTGTCCCGGTCCTTCCTTACGTATTACGATTTTTATGACCTGCGGAAGACCCTCCCGGCCGCCGCGGTCGAACAAAGCATGCGCAGATGAAACGCTTATTCCTCCTCGTGGCCTTCGTGGCCGTCCTCCTGCCGGCAAGCGCCCAGATCCGTCTCCATCGCCGGATTCCGCCGATGCCTTACGCCCATGCCGAACGGAACGCCCTCCGGTTCCCCGGCGGTGCGTCGGCCGATTTCGACGCTTTCCTGCGCAAGCTGGATACGCTCGTGGTGACCGGCCGCGGGGATGTCCGCATCCTGCACATCGGCGGCTCACATGTCCAGGGTGGCACCTGGACCAACACCCTCCGCAAGAACCTGATGTCCCTGCGGTACGGCATGGACGGTGGCCGCGGTCTCGTTTTCCCTTATGCCGCCGCCGGGACGAACACCCCGATCGGTTACCAGACTTCCTATACGGGCACTTGGACATCCAGCCGCTGCCTGAAGCCGGAAACCGTGATGGGCGTGAACGGAATGACCGTGTCCACGGCCGATACGTCCGCGACGGTCGCTTTCAACCTCGTTCCGGAAGAGCGCAAGATGTGGGATCTCCGCTTTACCGTCCGTTCGGTCGACGTGCTCGGCTACGGCGACTTGGAACCGATTGTCATAGCCGGGCGGGATACGCTCCGGGGCCGGGAGACGGACGAACACTGGCGTTTTGACCTGCCCCATTACATCGACAATTTCCGCATCGGCTTCCTGGGCTTTCCCGGGCGGTTCACCCTCAAGGGCGTTTACCTGGACACTCCGGCCAATGGGTTGACCCTCAGTGAGGTGGGCGTGAACGGTGCCGCGACATCCTCTTTCCTCAAATGCGAAGATTTCACGCGGGACCTCCGGATCGTGATGCCCGACCTCGTGATTTTCTCCATCGGCATCAACGACCTGCAAGGCGCGGATTTCGACGCCCGCCGTTTCATCTCCAACTACGGTAAACTGGTCCAGTTGGTCCGGCACGCGAATCCCCATTGCGCTTTCCTCTTCACCTCCTGCAACGACAGCTGGAAGAACAGCCGTTCCAATCCTTTCGGCGCCCGGGCCGAACGCGCCTTCGAGGAGATTGCCGCCGGCTGTGACGGGGCCTTGTGGGACCTGTTCGACATCATGGGCGGTTCCGGATCGATGGAAGCCTGGGTCAATGCCGGCTATGCCCGGCCGGACCACATCCATTTCACGCCGGAGGGCTATACGATCCTCGGCAACCTCCTGTTCAACGCCCTGATGGACACGTACGCCGCCTCGATCCAGTAATGACCTTCGTGGATATCATCCGGGACTTCCTGCAGGCACTGTTCTCCTTTGACAGCGCCCACCCGCTGCTGTTCACCCAGTTCTACTTCTGGGCCTTCTTCGCGCTGGTGTTCGCGGGATTCTCGCTGATCCACTCCAAACCGCTGCTGCGGAACGCCTACCTGTTCTTCGTCAGCCTGTTCTTCTATTACAAGACCAGCGGATTGTTCCTCATCCTGCTGCTCTTCGTCGTCACCTACAACTACTTTGCGGCCCGCGCGCTGCGCCGCGCCAGGCTCTCCTGGAAGACCTTCTGGGTGGTCCTGTCGGTGGTGGTGGACCTGGGTGTCCTGGCTTATTTCAAGTATGCGTATTTCCTGGCGGACTTCCTGAACGACCTGTTCGGTCTGTCCATCCAGGTGCGGGATGTGCTGGGCGAACTGGGAAATGCGCTTACGGGTACGACCGCGTTCCGGGTGGACGCCATCATCCTCCCGGTGGGCATCTCCTTCTTTACGTTCCAGGCTGTCAGCTACATCATGGACGTGAAGCGGGAAAAGATCGAGCCGCTGCGCAATTTCCTGGAGTTCGGTTTCTTCCTGACTTTTTTCCCGCAGCTGGTGGCGGGTCCGATCGTCCGTGCCCCGGAGTTTTTCCCGCAGCTGCACAAGCCCTACAACCTGAGCCGGCGCTGGTTCGGCATCGCGGTGTTCTGGATCCTGAACGGCCTCATCAAAAAGCTGGTCCTGGCCGATTATCTGGCCGTGAACCTGAGCGACCGGGTATTCGGCAATCCGCTCCTGTACACCGGCTTCGAGAACCTGGCCGCCCTGTTCTGCTATTCCCTGCAGGTCTATGCCGATTTCTCCGGCTACACGGACATCGCCACCGGTGTCGCCATGCTCATGGGTTTCTATCTGCCCCAGAACTTCAATTCCCCGTACAAGGCGGAGAATGCCCAGCAGTTCTGGCGCCGCTGGCACATGACGCTGTCGCGCTGGCTGCGGGATTACCTGTACATCCCTCTGGGCGGCAACCGGAACGCTACATGGGGCTCGTACATCATCATTTTCGCCGTCGCGGTCATCGGTTCGTTCCTCTCCGGTTCGTGGTGGGTGGCTTTCGCGGTAGCGCTTGTGACCGTATCGGTGTTGCTCTACGGCTGGCTGAAACCGGACAGCCGGAAAATGCTCCGCACCCATGTGAACTCGATGGACACGATGCTCCTCGGTGGTCTCTGGCACGGGGCGAGCTGGAACTTCATGATCTGGGGCGGATTGAACGGCATCGGCCAGATCGTCTATAAGATCTGGACGAAATGGTCCCGGCCTGTGCAGACGGCCTTCATCTGCGCCCTCTGCGCGCTCATGTACGTCCTGTCCCGCTGGACTCCTGCTCCCGTCTGGAATCTCTTCTTCGTCTGGACCCTGGTCCTTGCCGCCGGCACGCTGGTTCGGCTGGCGTACTACCTAATCACCCGGCGTACCCCTTCTGTCATTTCGACCGGAGCGAAGCGGAGTGGAGAAATCTCCGCCTGGATCTCCAACGCCTGGGCCGTCTTCCAGACTTTCGTCTTCATCACCTTCACCCGTTTGTTCTTCCGCAGCGGATCCAATCTGGATCCCGCCCTCGCGAACGAGGAGGCCTGGAATACCGCGAAGAACATGGTAACCCAGATCGGATCGGCCTGGGACCTGTCCATCGTGCCGCGTGTCGCCTGGCAGCACCGTTCCGTCCTCATCGTCTTCGCCATCGGCATGCTCATCCACTGGATACCCGAAAAAGCGAAGCGCCGCTACCGGATCCGGTTCGCGACGCTTCCGCTGCCTCTCATGGCTGTCTTGGTGTTCCTGGCCGTCTTTTTCGTTTACCAGTTCATCACCGCCGACCTCCAGAGTTTCATTTATTTCCAGTTCTAGAAACCGCCGAAGCCGCCTCCGCCGGGGAAGCCGCCAGGGCCGCCCATGCCGCCGCCCGGGAATCCGCCGGGACCGCCAGGGCCCATGCCGCCGGGACGGCCGCCACCCATGCCGCCTTGCATGCGGCGCTGCATTTCAGCTTCCTGACGACGACGATCCTTACGGTAAGCCTTCAGCTGGTCCTTGTTCAGGAAACCTTCGAGTTCTTTCTCATACTCTTTGCGGGCATCCTGCATCTGCTGCATCTTCTCCTGCATTTCGCCCATCTGGGCCTGCATTTTCTGCATGAACTCCTGACGCTGCTCGTCGCTCATGGAGCGGAAGTCGGGACGTTCGCCGTTTTCTCCGCCGAACATGTTGCCGGGACGGAAGTTCAGCTGGGAGGCATACTTGGTGTTGAGTTCGCGCACCTGGGCCTCCTGCTCGGGGGTAAGGGTGTATTTCTCAACCATCTCCTGGGTACGCTGGATCACCCAGACGCTGTCGGACACGGGCTCGGGGAAATCACCGCGTCCACCACGCCCACCGCGCTCGCCGCGGCCGGGCCTTCCTTCCTGTGCAAACAGGGTAACAGCGCACAGCACTCCCGCTGCCGCTGCAAGGATTCTCAAAGCTTTCATATCAGAATAATGTTGTAAACTGTCTTCATTCTTTTCGTCGTAAGACAGTTCCTTTGACACCGGAGAAGCGTCAAGGTTTAATCACGGTGACGGAAGCCCACACTTCGCAGCCTTCACAGCGCCCCACGAAGCCCAGACGCTCGGTCGTCGTGGCCTTCACGGAGACCGCATCGACGGGGATTCCCATTACGGAGGCGAGGGTTTCCCGCATGGAGACGATATGCGGGGCGAGCTTCGGACGCTGGAGGGCGATGGTGATATCCGCATTTCCCACCCGCCAGCCGCGTTCACCGATGAGCGCCACGACTTTTGCCAGGAGGATCTTGCTGTCAATGCCCTTCCACTCGTCCGACGTGTCGGGGAACAGATGCCCGATGTCCCCGAGGGCCAGGGAGCCGAGGAGGGCGTCGCAGAGGGCGTGGATGGCCACGTCTCCGTCTGAATGGGCGACAAAGCCGGTGGCCGAGGGGATGCGTACGCCGCCCAGCCACATCGGCAGCCCTTCCGCGAGGGCGTGCACGTCATATCCGTTTCCGATTCTGAGTTCCATGTCCACAAAGGTAACGAAAAAAATGCTACATTTGTAAGTTAAGACTAAACGAAGCGGCCATGGCAATTTTCAATTTCGGTTTCTTCGGAAACCAGGAGCACCGGGTCTTCAATTACAAGCCCCGTTACTACGATCCCGAAGAGGAGGAACGCCGCCGCATGTTCGGTGACGTGGACGGCTCCAACGAGAAAGCGAAGGCGGAGGGGAAGTATGTCCCGGGCAGCAGCATCCGTGGCGCCTGGCGCGACGGCAACTATAAGCGTACCCGTTCCAACGCCTCCCGCACGCAGGCCATCATCGGCATCATCACCCTGCTGCTGATCGCCCTCGTGCTGATCTATGTGACGAAGATTTACGGCTTGCTCGGCGTCTAGATGGAACTCAGGATTCTCCCCAGGAACATCGCGGACATGATTGCCGCGGGAGAGGTCGTCCAGCGGCCGGCTTCCGTGGTGAAGGAACTCATGGAGAATGCGGTGGACGCCGGTGCGGACCAGGTTTCCGTCACCGTGACCGATGCCGGACGCACCCTCATCCAGGTGATCGACAACGGCTCGGGCATGTCTCCGGACGATGCGGTGCTGTGCTTCGAGCGCCACGCCACGTCCAAGATCGCCACGGCGGAGGACCTGCAGGAGATCACCACTTTCGGTTTCCGCGGAGAGGCCCTGGCATCCATCGCCGCCGTCTCCGACGTGGTCCTCAGGACCCGCCGGGAAGAGGACGAAGTGGGCGTCGAGGTCGAAATCACCGGTTCCGAGCACGTATCCACCCGCGAAGTCGCCGCCCCCAAGGGTTCCAATTTCGCGGTCCGGAACCTGTTCTACAACATACCCGCCCGCCGCAAGTTCCTCAAGTCCGACAACGTGGAGTTCCGCCACATCGTGGAGGAGTTCCAGCGTGTCGCCCTCACCCGTCCGGACATCGCCTTCACGCTCATGCACAACGGCCGGGACATCCATGTCCTGAAAAAGGCCAAGTCGCTCAAGTTCCGGGTGACGGACCTCCTCGGCGCCCAGCTGGTGGGGGAAGTGATGGACATTGAAGCCGACACCTCCCTGGTCCGGATCCACGGATTCGTGGGTCGGCCGGAATCCGCCAAGAAAACGCTGGGCAACCAGTTCCTATTCGTCAACGGCCGTTATTTCCGCAGCCCTTATCTCCACAAAGCGGTGATGAAGGCCTATGAGTCCCTGATTCCGGAAGGGACGACCCCGTCGTATTTCATCTTCCTGGAAGTGGATCCGTCCACCATCGACGTGAACATCCATCCTACCAAGACCGAAATCAAGTTCGAGGAGGACAGCGTCATTTTCCAGACTCTTTTCGCCTGTGTCCGTGAGGCCACGGCGCGGGGGAGCGCCGGCGTTTCCATCGACTTCGACAACCCCGAGGCCCGGGAGATGCCCGTCATCGGCCCCCGCTTCGGCGAATACCGTCCCGTAAGCGTTCCTACAGCCGGTGTGGATCCGGACTACAATCCCTTCACGGCGGGAGACAAATATCTGGACGTCAGGGATTTCCATCCGGAGATACCGTTTTATGGCGAGTCGGTGCGGCCTTCCCAGACCGTTGACAGGCATGAAGACTACGGGAAACTCTTCGAGGACCGGACCATGCCCACGGCCCAGGTCCTGGTCGTCCAGGGGAAGTATATCTTCTCCCAGTCGGCGTCCGGCGTGATGGTCGTGAACGTCCGCCGCGCCCGGGAGCGCATCCTTTTCGACCGTTTCCTCAAAGTCCTCAGCCAGGACGCCCATGTGAGCCAGAGCACCCTTTTCCCCGTCCAGGTCAACGTGGGCGTGGAAGGACGGCTGCTCTTCGATGCGAACGACGCCCTGCTCAAGCGGCTGGGCTTCGACATCGAGGCTTTCGGTACCGACACCGTCGTCGTGAACGGCGTTCCGGAAGGCTACAGCACCGAGGCCGGCAAGGTCCATACCATGGTGGGCGACCTCATCCTCATCCTGGCCGACGACCATGGCGCCCTTCCCGAGATGATGGAACAGTCCCTGGCGCAGAAATTCGCCGTCCTGGGCGCGTCCGGCGGCGAGAAACTGTCTTCCCCGACGGAAGCGCAGCGCCTGGTGGACGCCCTCCTTTCCTCTACGAACCCCGAATTTACCTCCTCCGGCCGCCGGATCATCAGCATCCTGCCGCTGGACGAAATAGACAGACGATTCTGATGGCATTCCAAAGCAACTTCCTCGAAAGGATCCCGCCGGTTACCCGGAGTCTCCTCATCGTCAACGTGATCATGTTCGTGGCCACGCTGGTCAATGAGGACTTCATGGTGGGAACTTTCGCGATGTTCTATCCGGCCTCGCCCCTGTTCCGGTGGTGGCAGCCCATTACGCACATGTTCATGCATGGCGGGTGGTGGCATATCTTCTTCAACATGTACACCCTGGTCATGTTCGGCATGGTGGTGGAACGGGCCCTGGGAACGAAGAAGTTCCTGATCCTTTACTTTGTCACGGGTCTGGGCGCCGTCGCTTTGCACACGGGCGTGGAATGGCTGGAATTCCACCGGGCTCTCTCATCCGCAGATCCGGCATTGCAGCAGGATATCATCGACCTTCTCCGCACTCCGATGGTGGGTGCCTCCGGTGCCATCTACGGTGTGCTTGTCGCTTTTGCGATGCTTTATCCCGAGGCCCGGATGACCCTTATCTTCCCCCCGGTCACCCTGGACGCCAAGTGGATGGTCATCATTTTCGTGGGTATCGAACTGTTCACCGGCATCACCGGCTCGCAGGTGGGTATCGCCCATTTCGCGCACCTGGGCGGCGCCCTGTTCGGTTTCCTGCTCGTCCTGTATTGGCGTAAACGCGGCGAATTATGGCGGAGGTGAAGAAAAAGCACGGCTGGTTTTCCCGGTTGACTTTCGGTTCGGCGTCCCTGGCGATCGCCGGGTTGCTGGCCTTGAGTTACGTGTCGATGCTCGTGAATCCGGCGAAAGCCTGGTTTTTCACGATTTTCGGCCTCCTGTTCATCCCGCTGGTGCTGCTGACGATCCTGTTTTTCATCTGGGCCATCTTCCGTCGGTCGCGGATGACCGGTTTCCTGCTGGTCATGCTCCTTCCCGCCCTGTTCCTGATCGGAAAGTATTACCAGTTCAAGGCGCCCGAGGTTGAGCGTGAACCGACGCTGAAAGTCGTGTCCTACAACGTGGGTCTTTTCGCCCACGGGAACATGGGCGACCGCCGGCTGGTCCTGGCCGATTCCGTCGCCGCCTTCCTTCGGAAGACGCAGGCCGATGTCATCTGCCTGCAGGAATTCTATCTGCCGAACACCCTGAACATGGACGCCTGGTTCCGCGACCGCTTCCCGGGCTACCATGCCGATTATTACGTCCTGACGGGAGAAAACGGCCATGCGGGCAATGTCACCCTTTCCCGCCGGCCCGTCCTGTACAAGGGGAAACTGGACTTCGAACGCTCCACAAACCTCGCTCTCCATACGGACATCCAGCTGGACTCCACGGTCCTGCGTTTCTACAACTGTCATTTCGAGAGTTACAACATCTCCCTGTCCGGCCTCGTGAAGTCCATCGGCCACAAGACCGACGAGGTGGTGGAGGATACCGGCCGCAAGATGCGCCGGTCCATCACCCAGCGGCCCAAGCAGGTGGACGAGGTCATGCGGGGCGTGGACGAATGCCCCGTCCGTTCCGTGGTCCTGGGCGACTTCAACGACAATCCGCTGTCTTATACCGTGCACCGTCTTTCCCGCGGGCGGAAGGACAGTTTCGTCCAGGCCGGAAAGGGATTCGGCGCTACGTTCCGGACGCTCTGGCCGCTGCTGCGGATCGACTACATCCTCTATCCCCGCGACCTCCATGCCGTCAGCTACGAGGTCCCGAAAGTCAAGTATTCCGACCATTATCCCGTCATTGCCACTTACTATGAAACGAGATGAAGCCCTTGCCGGGGCGTTGAAAACCCTCCGCGCCGGCGGTACGATCCTCTATCCCACCGACACGGTCTGGGGGCTGGGCTGCGACGCCACGAACCCGGAAGCCGTCGCCAGGATCTTTGAAATCAAGCGGCGGAGCGAGGCCAAGTCGCTGGTCCTGCTGGCTTCGGACCTGGACATGGTCGCGAAATATGTGCGGCAGGTCCCGCCGATGGCGGTGGACCTCGTTGAGGTCAACGACAAGCCGATGACCATCATCTATCCCGACGCCCAGGCCGGCGTGGCAGGGGAGCCCGGCGACCGCTGGCATCTCGCCTGGAATGCCGTTGCCGAAGATGGTTCCGTGGGCATGCGCATCCCGCTTTTCGACTTCTGCAAGGACCTTGCGTTCAAGCTGGGACGGCCGCTTGTGTCCACCTCCGCGAACATCTCCGGCGAACCGACCCCGGAACGATTCAGCGAGATTCCGCAGGAAATCAAGGACGCCGTCGATTTCGTCGTTCCCCCTTCCTTCGACACATCGTCCACCGGCAAAGCCTCGCAGATCATCAAGGTCGGCATGGACGGCGAGGTCGAGATCATCCGGATGTAGATATGGAGCTGTTTTATGCGTACGAGGCCGACGGCCGGTCCTGCCGGCTGGATGCCGACGAGTCGGGGCATTGCGTGCGGGTGCTGCGGCATCGCGCCGGGGATGAGATCCATGTGATCGACGGGCAGGGGACGATGTACCGCTGCCGACTCACGGATGACAATCCCAAGGGGGCCGAGGCCGAGGTTCTTGAAGCTTTCCCCGGCTGGGGCGGTCATCCTTACCGGCTCACCGTCGCCTGCTGTCCCACCAAGAACAATGACCGCTTTGAGTGGTTCGTGGAAAAGGCAACGGAAGTAGGCGTGGACTGCATCGTCCCGGTCATCGGTGACCGATCCGAACGCAAGGTTTACAAGACGGACCGCGCTCTCCGCATCGCCCTCTCCGCCACCAAGCAGTCCCTCAAATCCCGTATTCCGGAAATCGCGGAACCCGTTTCCGTCAAGGATTTCATCCGCCGTTCCGGGAATTCCTTGAAACTCATCGCCTATTGTTTCGAAGGCGATACCAGGCGCATTTCCATCCAGGAAGCCCTTCGGAACTACGACGGAAAAGACGTTACCGTCCTCATCGGCCCGGAAGGGGATTTCACGCCGGAAGAAGCGCGTCTTGCCGTTGAGCAAGGGTATATCCCGGTCCACCTCGGGTCATCACGCCTCCGTACGGAAACCGCCGCAGTCCTTGCGGCTACAGCCGTGTATCTGGCCTTTGAATAGCCGTTTTCCCATGTATATCGGTCTCATATCGGATTCGCACGGCGTATTCGGGCCGGAGTTCCGGGAGTTTCTCAAGGATGTCGACGAGATCTGGCATGCCGGGGACTTCGGGGGAGGCCTGGACACGGAAGCGGAAATCGCCGCGTTCAAGCCGTTGAAGGGGGTCATCGGCAATTGTGACGACCGGCGCCTGCTGGACTGTTGCCCGTTGTTCCGTTTCTGGGAGTGCGAGGGTCTCAAGGTGCTGATGACGCATATCGGCGGTTCGCCCGGGCATTATTATCCCGAGGCCCGGAACCTGATCCGTCAGTATAAGCCCGATATCTTCGTCTGCGGACATTCGCACATCCTGAAAGTTATGGATGATAAGTTCGAAAAAGTCCTGTATATCAACCCTGGTGCCTGTGGAAACCAAGGCTGGCACGCTTTCAGGACAGCCCTCCGCTTTCATATTGATAGCGGAAAAGTCCATGACATGGAAGTCTTCGAGCTGAATCGCCGTCAAGCTGTAACGAAATTGTAATATCCCGAAATTATAAATTTTTTGAAAAATTCTTGTTTCTTTCAAGAATAGGGAGTACCTTTGCCGACCGAAAGTGTTTTGTTTAACTAGTTAGTAAAAACTTGCAACCATGAAAAAGGTATTTATGTCCATCGCTGTCATCGCCATGATGATCTGCGCCGCCGCTTGTGGCAACAACAACGCCAAGAAGGCTGAGGCCGAGGCCGAAGCTGCCGTCGAGGAAGCCGCCGAGGAAGTTGTCGAGGCTGTCGACACCACCGTTTCCGCCGCCGCTGACTCCGTCATCGCCGCCGCCAACCAGGTCGTCGCCGAGTAAGCGAGAATCCGCCGTCATAGCGATGAGATATTGTCCCGATTGGAACAATATCTTTTTTTTGTATCTTCGCAGTAGATAAACGGACGGACGATGGCTGTGAAAGGTACGAAAGCGAAGACCGTATGGTTCTGCTCGAACTGCGGCAACGAATACTCCAAGTGGATGGGCAAGTGTCCCGCCTGCGGGGAGTGGAATACGATGGTGGAGAAGGAAGTCGTGACCGGCAAGCGGCCGATGTCGACCTCCGTCCCCGGTGCCGGCCGGAAGCCGATGCCCCTGAAGGAAGTCTCCACGACGGCAGAGGACCGTGTATCTCTCGGAAACGCCGAGGTGGACCGCCTCCTTGGCGGCGGCATCGTCAAGGGCTCCCTCGTATTGATGGGCGGTGAGCCCGGTATCGGCAAGTCCACCCTTTCCCTCCAGATTCCCCTCAGCTGCCCTTCCCTGAAAGTCTTGTACGTCACGGGCGAGGAAAGTGTCAAGCAAGTGAAGATGCGGGCGGACCGCCTGGGCGGCGATGCCTCCAACTGCTTGATCTACAGCGAAACGTTGATGGACAATGTCATCGCCGAGGCGGAGGAGACCGCCCCGGACCTCATGATTGTGGATTCCGTCCAGACCATGTACTGCCAGAACGTGGAATCCACCGCCGGCTCCGTGACGCAGGTCAAGGAAGTCGCCGCCACCCTGCTCCGTTTCGCGAAGGGGAGCGGCATCCCTGTCATCCTCATCGGCCATATCACCAAGGAAGGCGCCATCGCCGGCCCGAAAGTGCTGGAACACATTGTCGATGTGGTCCTGCAGTTCGAGGGAGAAAACCGGGGTCCCTACCGTGTGCTCCGCAGCATCAAGAACCGCTTTGGCTCCACCGCGGAACTCGCCGTGTTCGAGATGACCGGCGCGGGCCTCCGCCAGGTGGCCAATCCTTCCGAACTGCTCATCCCCCAGCATGAAGACGGGCTCAGCGGCACGGCGGTCAGCGCCATGCTGGACGGAAACCGCCCCTTCATGTTCGAGGTCCAGGCGCTGGTTTCCTCTGCCGTTTACGGCACGGCGCAGCGCAGTGCGACGGGTTTCGACGTCCGCCGTCTCAACATGCTTCTGGCCGTCCTGGAGCGTCGCGCCGGTTTCAAGCTCAGCCAGAAAGACGTTTTCCTGAACATGGCCGGCGGTCTCCGGATCACCGACCCGGCCTGCGACCTGGCGGTCGTGGTGGCCGTCCTGTCCTCCAACTTCGACTTTGCCATCCCGAACGATGTCTGCTTCGCCGGCGAAGTGGGCCTCAGCGGTGAGATCCGGCCGGTTTCCCAGGCCGAGCGCCGGGCTGTCGAGGCCGCCCGCCTCGGTTTCCGCCGCATCTTCGTCTCCTCCTACACCCGTTTCGACCGCAAGCCCGAGGGGATCGAAGTCGTAAAGGTGGCCGACATTCCCGCCCTCGTAAAATCCCTGTTCCGATGAGAATAACGATGAAAAAGGTGAACAGCTACCTGTTCCCCCTGTTGCTCCTGATCGCGGTGGTGATGACCTTGACCCGTCCGAAACCCTTCACGAAGGAGCAGCGGACCATCATCCGTCAGTCCGATTCCGTGATGTATGTGACCGTGTGGCCGGAAGACAGCGCGGTCCTGCGGACTCCGTGCGCGGACCTTACGAAAGCCGAACTCAAGTCCAAGGACCTCAAGACGCTCATGGCCAAGATGATGGCGACAGTCCGCGCCCCGCAGCATGACGGTGTCGGGATCGCCGCCCCGCAGGTAGGCATTTCCAAGCGCATCATCTGTCTCCAACGTTTCGACAAGGACGGCGGTCCCTTCGAGTGCTACCTGAACGCGCACATCGACAGTCTCTTCGGGGAAGTCGGCAAGGGGCCCGAAGGCTGCCTGTCCGTCCCGCCGATGCGCGGTCTCGTTCCCCGCTACACTTCGGTCATCGTCTCGTATGTCCATCCGGAAACGCTGGAAGCCCGCCGTGACACCGTCACCGGTTACACCGCCGTCATCTTCCAGCACGAATGCGACCATCTGGACGGCATCCTGTACATCGACAGGGCCGATACGGTCTATGTCTCCTCTTCCTGGGAGGCGGAACGCAGGATGTACGATTACGCGCGGCCGGACTGGTGGCCGCTCCCGTCAGAATAGTCTTATCTTTGGAAAGAATTGTCTCATCTTTAATTTCAAACACCATGGCTGGCAAAGTTTTGAAAGAGGGATACGCCGTCTATCCGTCCATCAAGCTGCAGAAAATCAAGACCGATGAAAAAACGGGGGAAAAGAAACTGTCCTTCGCCAAGGAACTGATCTTTGGCGACCGTATCGTTCCCTATGTGAAAAAGAATGGCGACTACAGCAGAGTCGTCATCAAGGGAGTCGAATACATCCGGGTCAGCAGCCGCCGCTGCAGCGGAGTCATCAAGGAATCCGAAATCCAGGAGGAACGGCCCCTGGAGGTCAATTTCATCGACGTGGGCCAGGGAGACGGCTGTCACATCGTCACCCCGGACGACAAACATTTCCTGATCGACGCGGGTAAATCCGACAACATGTTCCGCTTCTTGCGCTGGCGGTTCAACCTGAAGGATGCGTCCGTCGCCCCGCCGCCTTTTACCGTGGTGGTCTCGCATTCGGATACGGATCATTATCAGGGGTTCGGAGCGGTTTTCACGCCCAAGAAGGAACAGGCCCAGCAGATTGCCATCGAGAAAATCTATCACAACGGAATCGTGGAGGCTTCGGGATCGGACTCCGGCTCGTTGGGGACGATCATCGAGGCCGGTGGACGCAAGTATGTCACCGATCTGTGCGATACGCCGGAAGATTACGGGAAACGCGCCGAAAGTCTCAAGGAGATTAAGAAGAACGGATTATACATCAATACGCTCAACAAGGTGGACGCCCCCAAGCAGTCGTTGCGGGAAGGATCGGCTCCTATCTATGACAATGGCGGCCTGAAGATCGAGGTCCTGGGCCCGGTGGCGGAGAAGATCGACGGGAAGGACGCCCTGCCGTATTTCGGCTCCATCGGCGAAACCAAGAACGGCCATTCGGTCATCCTCAAGCTGACGATGGGCAAACTGAGGCTCCTGCTGGGAGGCGACCTGAACACCAAGTCCGAGTATTACCTGCTCCAGCATTACTCCGGGATCGACGTGAAGGGTATCGTGGCGGAACTGGAGAGCAAAAAGCTTACCGATGAAAGGCGGAAGGAACTGGAAGCCGAGCTGGAAAAAGCGATTGTCAAGGCCCGGTCGTTCCTGGAGGTGGATATCGCGAAATCCTGCCACCACGGAAGCGCCGATTTCTCGACCGAGTTCCTTCGGGCGGTCAATCCGGTCGCGACGATCATCTCCAGCGGCGACGACGAGCCGTATGCGCATCCCCGTCCCGATACGCTGGGAACCATCGGCAAGCACAGCCGTGGAAAGCGTTCTCTCATCTTCTCCACCGAACTGGCCCGTTCGGGCAAGGAATTCGTGGAGGTGGCCAAACTCAAGGATTCCGAAAAGAAACTGGAGAGAGTGGTGACGGTCTATGGCATGATCAACGTCCGCGCGGACGGCGAGAAGGCCATCATCGCCCAGAAACTTGAAAAAGTGGTCGGCAAAACCAACTGGGACATCCACAAGCTGGAATGGAACGACGAAAAACAGGAATTCGTCTACGTCCAGGGATAGTCGGGTTCCATGATTCCCTGATGAATCTCGGAGACATCAAACCAGGTCATCATATTATTGGAAGAAGTTAAACAACGGATATGAAAAAGTTTTTCCTTTTGCTTGCCGGCTGCCTGTTTTTCGCAGCATCCCATGCGCAGGAACCGGTTACCTTCACAGCCGAACAGGACCACCAGAACATGCTGGACCAGCTGGGAATCAAATCCATCCGGCGCGGTTTCGACGCCGATGAGAAAAGTCCTTTCGCCGCCAACTACGACGAGAGCAAGGCCAACCCCTTCCCGGTGATTCCGGAGATTCTCCGGACGAACGCGGGCAAGAAAGTGACCACCGCGAAGCAGTGGTGGGACGTTCGCAGGCCGGAGATTGTCGAAGGTTTTGAGAGCGAGGTGTACGGCCGTGTTCCCGACAACGTTCCGGGTGTGACCTGGATCGTGGAGGCCGAGGAAATCGAGTTCGTGGGCCGGATCAGGGCCAAGGCCAAGCAGCTCAGGGGTCATGTGGACAATTCCGCCTGCCCTTCGATCAATGTGGACATCAAGATGGTCGTCGTGACGCCCGCCGATGCCAAGGGCCCCGTTCCGCTGCTGATGATGTTCGGCGGCGCTAACCTTCCGAATCCCGTCAAGCCGGGCGGCGAGGATATGGCCATCATCAACAAAGCCATCCGCCGCATGCTGGAGAATGATCCGGAAACGGCGGAACTGATGAAAAAATATCCGGCCTGGCAGCCTTTCGAGCCGGCCAATCCTTTCGCGGCGTTCATGCGTCCTGCCCAGCAGACTCCCGGTCAGGATCCGCCGTCGAACCAGCAGCTGCTCGCCGCCGGCTGGGGGTATGCCATGATCGACCCCGGCAGCATCCAGGCGGACAACGGTGCGGGCCTTACCCGCGGCATCATCGGACTTACCAACAAGGGCCAGCCCCGCAAACCGGACGACTGGGGCTCTCTGCGAGCCTGGGCCTGGGGTGCCGCACGGGGTCTGGATTATCTTGAGACCGATCCGGATGTCGATGCGAAGCACGTCGGTATCGAGGGGGTCTCCCGATACGGCAAGGCCGCGCTCGTGACGCTGGCGTTCGAGGAACGTTTCTATATGGGCCTCATCGGTTCATCCGGCAAGGGCGGAGCCACCCTGCACCGCCGTATTTTCGGCGAGGGGCTGGAAAATCTCGCCAATTCCGGAGAGTATCACTGGATGGCCGGCAATTATATCAAATACTGCGCGGTCGAGTCGAAGACGGGTGCCTGGAACGCCGGCATGCTGCCCGTGGATTCGCACGAGCTCATCGCCTTGTGTGCGCCGCGTCTGGTGTTCATCAGCTACGGCATTCCGGAGAAGGGTGACGCCCTGTGGCTGGACCAGTATGGCAGCTGGCAGGCCACCGTGGCGGCCGGCGAGGTGTTCAAACTGCTCGGAGCCAAGGATCTCGGCCTGTCCAACGATTACCGCAAAGAGCCCATGCCGCCGGTTCTCACCGGCCTGCTGGACGGTGAACTTGCCTGGCGTCAGCACGACGGCGGCCACACGGACGGCCCGAACATGAAGTATTTCATCGAATGGGCGACCGGCAAGATGGGGAAATAGGCAGCCGCCCTATTTGAAGAGCAACTGGGCGAACTGATACAGGCTGCGGCGCCAGGTATGCCATTCGTGGGCAGTACCCTCGGAGACATATCCGATGGCGTTGATGCCGATTTTCTTCAGGTTCTCGGCCGCTTCCATGACCCGGGGATTCTCCTTGCTGCCGCAGCTCATGAAGACGACCTTGTTGGTCTTCTGGAAGCCTGCGGCACCCTGGATGTCCTCCACGCTCATGACGCCGCCGCTGAACATGCCCACATACGCGAAGGTCGTGGGATTGGCCAGGGTGATCCGGCGGGTCTGACCGCCGCCCATCGACAGGCCGGCCATGGCGCGGTGCTGCGCATCGGCGATCACGCGGTACTCTTTCTCCACCATCGGGATGATGTCCGTCAGCAGGACCACCTGGAAATTGTCGTTTCCTGCGCGCCGTCCCGGTTCGGGTGCGGGCACCTGCTGGGCATACTCCCCGACCAGATGGATGTTCTGGCCCTGGCCGTAATCCATCACCACAACGACGGGGTTTCTCTGCTGCGCCGCCGCAGTCCAAGCGGCGAGCATCAGGACAAAAAAGACAGTTCTTTTCATGGCACCTGTTTTGTGATGGGTTATTAGTTTATTGAAAGTCAGCGACTTCCCAAGCAAAGATAATCAAATCCTGTCCATTGCCAATACAAACGTCCGGACAAAACGGTTTTTTGGGGGAAATTGACTATCTTCGTGCTGACCATTCAAAACATCGACCGGACATGAACCTACACAAGCTCATCCTGCTGGCCGCCGCGCTGGTGACCGTCTCCGCCCATGCGGACAACATCCGTTTCGCATCGCACCCGTCGCTTTCTCCGGACGGGAAGCAGATTTACTTCAGCTATGACGGCGACATCTATTCCGTCCCCGTCGGGGGCGGGCAGGCCACGGCCGTCATCACGATGCCGGGGGTGCAGGATTCGCCCCTCGTCTCTCCGGATGGCAAATGGCTGGCTTTCAGCTCCGACATCCAGGGCAACAATGACGTGTATGTCGTCCCGGTCGCCGGCGGACAGGCCGTCCAGCTGACATTCCACGAAGCGCCGGACGTGCCGGTGGGCTGGTCGCCCAAGTCGGACTGGATCTATTTCGAATCCACGCGCGAGAGCGCCCGCAAGACCACTTTCAAGGTGGCCGTCGCGGGCGGCACACCCCAGCGCATGTTCGACGGCTTTTTCAACACCGTCGTCAATCTGGCCGAGAATCCCAGGACAGGGGAATTCCTCTTCAACGAGTCGATGGAGAGCATCAGTTTCCCCACCCGGAAACGCTATGTCGGCGACCACAATCCCAACATCAAGAGCTGGAATCCCCGCACCAAGTCCTACACGGAGCTGACCGACTACATCGGCAAGGACCAGTGGCCCATGGCCGATAAGGACGGCAACATCTACTA
>JAEEGH010009260.1_pt1 | contig 23018 bp, 29 predicted proteins | sample 9134181 | NCBI WGS metagenome assembly JAEEGH01 (sample SAMN16246544, study PRJNA631951) | gut metagenome | biome: gut microbiome; feature: rumen; material: DP-attached | host: Bos | place: Iran: Karaj | collected 2018-10
GGTCGTAGTCGTCCTGGTTCTCGGTCTTCGACGGCAGGCGCATCATACCATAGCCCAAGAGCGACACCTTGTCGCCATTGAAGGGGTTCGTACGATAGGTCATCTTGCCCACGGGGGGCTCCACCTGTTGCTTGTATTCCTCGACGGCCTTGATGTCGTTTTTCGATTTGCAGCCTGCCAGCACGGCAGCAGTGGTGACGGCACCACCGCCAAAAAGCTTCAGAAACGAGCGTCGTGATATATCTTTTTTCATTGTCGTTTTTCGTTTTCGTTTTCGTTTTTCGTTTTCGTTATTCCGTTATTCCGTGATTCCCCAAAATCAAACCTCCTTGTGCTGTTCGTGACCTTCGACGTAGATAGCCGAGAAGGGACGCGCAGGACACAGATATTCGCAGGCTCCGCAGCCAATGCAGCGGGCCTCGTTGACGGCAGGGATGTAGGGCGACTCCTCGTCGTCAGGATTGCTGGCAACCATCTCGATGGCTCCCACCGGACAGTGGCGTGCACAGTTGCCACACTCCACGCCGTCGTTGATGGCCACACAGTTCTTCTTGATGAACACGGCGTGACCAATCTGCGTGGAAGCCTTCAGTTCGTGCGCCAAGGGTTTGATGGCACCTGCGGGACAAACCTCCGAACAACGGTTGCACTCAAGGCGACAATAGCCGCGTTCGTACGACATCGTGGGCATCATCAGGTGCCACAGGTCGTCAGTAGGCCGCAGCACGTCATTAGGACATTCCGAGATACACAGCTGGCATCCCGTGGAGTGTAGCTCGAAATGCTTTCTCGAACCCGACCCCGGCGGTGTGATGGGCGTCTGACGCTCAGGGGCAACCTTGTCCTCAATCTCCGCCAAACCGCCATCCATAATCTTATCCTTCTGCTGTGCCAACGCAGCCGTAGCCAGCAGCCCCGAAGAAATCATAAACGCGCGGCGCCCTTCGCCTTCTCTAGAATCTCTAGATGATCTAGAGTCTCTAGATCCTCTAGAATAACTCAACGCTCCGAACTTACAGCTCTCGATACAATTGCCGCAGACCACACAACGGCTATAATCCACGCTATGCGTCTTGTAGTCGATGCAGGCCGATTTGCAGTTTTTCGAACAGAGCGAACAGTTGCGGCACTTCTCGGTGTCGAAATGAATCTTCAGCCACGAGAAACGGCTCAGGAACGACAGCACGGTGCCTACGGGGCAAATGGTGTTGCAGTATGTGCGGCCATTGCGCCAGGCGAGCACCGCCAGGATAATCAGCACGACGATGCTGATGATGAGCGACGGCAGTGCGCGCAACCATACGTCTTTGTGGTAGAAGGCATAGCTGTCGTAGTATTCGGCAATAGCTGCCAGCACGTTGTTGCCGGCCTGATAGACAGGCTGCAGCACGTTGGTGACAATGAGTCCGAAGGTAGAGTAGGGTGCCAGCAGCTGGAATAGCGTGCCGATGCCTGCAAAGAAGGCAACGATAAACAGCACGAGCATGGGATAGCGCAGCCACCGCACTTCCTTGGAATAGGTGTAGCGGTTTTTCTTCTGCTTCTTGCCCAGCCATCCGAAGATGTCCTGCATGATGCCCAGCGGACAGATGATGGAGCAATAGATGCGCCCACAGACGAGTGTTAGCACCACCAGGAAGGCAACGACGAAGAAGTTCAGTGCCAGTATGGCCTCGAGGGCTTGCAACTTAGGCATCCACGAAAACCAGTGATGGGCTGTCCCGGTAAAGTCTAGAAACAGCCACGTAATGCCGATAAACATCACGGTGGCCAGTGTAATTCGAATCGTTCTTAGCATAAAGTCTGTATTTGTTTAGTTCTAACTTTCAACTTTCACCTTTCAACTTTCAACTTTCAACTGTCAACTATTCTGCGTCCATTGCACTATCACCGTGCTTACTTCATAAAGCAGGTAGATAGGCAGCGACACGACGAACAACGTAAATACGTCGGTAGTCGGCGTGATGATGGCCGCTACGACGAGGATGGCTACGATGGCGTGACGACGATAGCCGGTCATCAGTCCCGGGGTGATCAGTCCCATGCGTCCCAGCAAGGCACAGACCACAGGCAGTTCGAATACCACGCCCATCACCAGGCTCATGCCCAGCAGCGTGTCGACGTACGACTGTATCGTCAGCATGTTCGCCACATCGGGCGACACCTGATAGGTGCCTAAGAATCGCACCGTCAGCGGGAATACCACGAAGTAGTTCACCAGTGTGCCCACGAGGAACATCACGTATGCCGCCTTCTGCTTGAAAACCGCATAGCGGCGCTCTTGTCTGTAGAGCCCTGGCGACACAAAGCGGAACAGCTCATATAATATATAAGGTGAAGCCAGCAACAGTCCTGCATACAGCGCCGTCCGCATGTGAATCATAAACTGCTCCGTCAGTCCCGTGTTCATCAGGTGCAGCGAGAACGCGTCGACACCCAGCAGGCGGTAGGTCACGAAGTCGCTACTTCGCGGCGCCAGCACCACGCTGAACAACGTCTCCTTCATCACGAAAGCCACGACGGCAAATGCCACCACCGCCACACCCATCCTGATGAGCGACGAGCGCAACACGTCCAGATGGTCCCAGAACGTCATCGGCTCACCGCTATTCACTCTTTTCCTTGTCCTCTTTGTCGTCCGTGTCTATTTCCTTCATGCCGTCCTTGAAGCTCTTCACGCCCTTGCCCAGACCTTTCATGAGCTCGGGAATCTTCTTGCCTCCGAACAGCAGCAACACAATCAAGGCAATGACGAGAATCTCTTGCATGCCTAATCCGAATAGGAGTAAATTCGTCATAATCTCACAGTTTTTGGTTATAATTTTTGCAAAGATACAAAATAATTATGAATTATGAATTATGAATTGTGAATAAATTTGTATCTTTGCAGCCAAATAAACAACATTTAACTATGGAGTACGAATTAATTCTACGTATTTTTATTGCAGCCGTGCTCGGAGGACTCATCGGACTCGAGCGTGAATACCGTGCCAAGGAAGCGGGCTTCCGCACCCATTTCCTCGTCGCATTGGGCTCGGCATTGTTTATGATTGTCTCGGCCTACGGCTTCGGTGATGTCCCGATGGACGGCATGACGTCGCGCTGGGATGTCTCGCGCGTCGCTGCACAGGTCGTCAGCGGTATCGGTTTCATCGGCGCCGGAACCATCATCTTCCGCAAACAGGAAAACATGGTCAGCGGTCTCACTACAGCCGCCGGACTCTGGGTCGTTGCAGCCATCGGCCTTGCCTGTGGCGGTGGCATGTACATCCTGGCCACTGCCGCCACCCTGATGGTCCTCGTTGGCCTCGAAGCCTTCAACTACTTCCTCCACAAGCTCGACCAGCACCGCAAATAGATAAAAACGAACTGACCACACGATGAGGACGATTTTTTTTGGGTAAGCTCGCGCTGTTTACAGCGCAACGCCCATCCCTCTCCGGCGCACGCCCAGAAAAAGAGAAAAGAGAAAAAAGAGAAATCTTTCGGAACGCCTTTGTTTAGGGCTATTCCTAGAGACGACAAATCCCACGTTATGCTTTATAACGTGGGATTTATGGTAATTTTTAGCTCATTTCATGCGTCTATAAATATCAATCTGATTTTAATTGGTGAATTCTCATAAGTAATTTCGGGATAGTGGGAGTTGTCTATTGACATCATCTCCCCACTTGATGTGAAGAGTCCAAAAGCCTTTTGCGGCTTTTCGTTGTAAAGCCAAAGGGAATCATCATCATCCCTCGCCACCCAGACGCTGGGGAATTGGTCGAAATCCTTCCACATGGCGTTTCGAATAGCTTTACGAACTTCACGTTCCTTGCGCAGTCTTATTTGGTCCATTCCGGTATCCATTGTCCTGTTAATCTTTGAAGGTGGTAAGCCTTGTTAAACATTGAAAGTGTGAACCGAATAGTTATGTTGCCCTCTTCAAATACTATCTCGTAGTTAGTCGACCCAATTTGCTCGGCAAAATGTTCCAACAGACATTGGTTAAGCTCTTTGTACTTGTAATAAACGGTGAGAACGGCTCTATCTATTAACTCGTTATAATCTTTGTCGTAAACAGGCCTAAGGTTCCATTGTTCTATCCAAAGATAGAAGATTCCATACATCCTACTCTCGACCCACTTTTCGATATCCTTATACCACTTGTCATGCGCCTCGATTGCTTCTTTCGATTTGCGCCAATCATTCTCTTTTTTCTTTGCCATAGTTGTTTTCTATTACGTTGTTAAACAATTATCCTTATCTGCTACGCGTTGAGCCAGGAGTTCCTGGAACTCCACATCGTGGATTTCGTGATGCAGGTCGGGCGAATACTCGAGTGCAGCAAGGTTCTTGCGCGAACCGAAGGCCATTTTATAACCCTCATACATCGGTCTCCACAGGTCATAATACAGCTTCTGCGGATTATAGTACGAACCATTCTCCACCACCGTCATCGCGGACGCCAACATCAGCATATCCGGCATGTTCTTGAAGTCCATCACGTGCGACTTCGTTACGTCCATGAAGTTGCACACCGCGAAGATGTACACCGCCGTGTCGTTCTCGTTCTTCGGAGCCCAGTGCGACACGATCTGCTCGATGGTCACCCACCCATGCTTCTTGATGTAGTTCTTCAGGATGATGAATGCAGCACGATAGCCGTGCGCCATATCCACAAACTCACAAAACCGCTTGTCATACTGCGGCTCACGCAGACCTTGCCATTTGTCCTTCGTCTGCACGATGTTCAGGGGATTATTGTTACGGATTCCCCTAGGCTTTTGTTTTCTTTCTTTGTTCATAATCAGTTACGTTTAATATTTTTGATTGTACATGCTGTTTGTGTATCTCCCATGCCTTCTCAAACGCGTCAAGGTCGAAGTCTGTCTTGAACTGGTTGTGCAGGCAGATGATGAGCTTACGGTAGAAAATCTTCGACTTACCCTCGCCCAATTTAAACATAGAGATACGATTACCCATGACTTTCTTTAGTTTGTCGTTGTAGAAGTTGAGGGCCTTCGAAAATCTCCAGCCGTACAACTCCACAAGAATAACCAATAAGTCCATATACCCTTTGGGGGCTACCTCAAAGCACTTATCCATGAAAAACACATAGTTCTCCAATCTCGTATTGAATACGTATGACGTCCCATCCTTTTGGGGGAGTTCCAGCGGATTGACCGCCTTAATAACAGATTCTATAAACTTATTACTTCTCATCTTTCTGAATTTTACGATATCGCTTGTTTTTAACAATCACCTCAATATGTTTTCCGTTCTTCCATTGCCAAAGTATCTGGTCTAACTTTGTCTTGATACCTTCACGCTTACACACGACATACAGGTCATCCTTCGTGAATTCATCCTTCAGCTGCTTGAACACATTACGCTGCGAAATGTTTGCCTGATTGGCGTTGTCAACAACATCATTGTACTTCTTGCCCCATAGCTGCAAGGTACACTCAATGTCCTGATGCATCCACCAATCCACGAAATTACAGATAATCTTCCGTTCTCTCGCTCCTACCGTCTGATAGAGCGTCGTACATAGCAGCGCCAGTCGGAAGCCACGAACACCGACACGCCTGCGGAACGTGTCACGCGCTTTGTCGTAAGCCAATGCCGCATGGTCACATTGCTCCTTCTGAAACTTCTCAATCGTGGGCATGATCCACGACATATCAACCTCCTGCTTTTCCCTGAACTGAAAATGCCAATCCACCTGCTTGTCAAACTCGTCGTCACTCAACATCTGGGCTTCATCCAAGTCCACCGTGCAGGGCGACATATAAGTATTGTCATCACAACGCTTGCAGTATTTATGAATAGTCTCTAGACCTTTGGCAGGTATCGGCTTCCAGATGGTGGCAAGCTGGAACTCCTGATTCTCGATGGTGGTATAACAGCAACGCGTTACAAGACCGTTCTCCACGTTCTTGAAGTAGTTGTTCACCTGCGCCATCGTACCCGTAATCAGCACGTTCCAGTACAACCTCACTTTTCCTCGGAAGGTATTGGCACTCTTAAACTGCTGACCGTACTCACCATTGTCCCACGCCACACGAATCATGTCGCTCTTGTTGCCGCCAGCGGCCTTCTCACCCTTCGCCCATTCGTCCATCTCGGCGGCATACGTAAACATGTGAGCCCCATGGTTATCCTGCTGCTTCGTCAGAAACTCCGCTTCCGAATTCTTCGAAGGGATGACACGCAACGAGGTATGCGGCAGATCCGGCGCCTTGTCGTTAGCACCCTTCTTCGAGATAATACGCAAGTAGATGTTCTCTCTCATCGACTGCACCGCATCGCGCAACGTGACATAGTCCATCAGCTTGTCCAACAGTCTTTCGACGAAACCCTTACCTGTTCCCGCAGGCGCATAGATGATAGAAAAGAACGAGCACGTATGCCACCGGTCATCATACGGATATTTCGCCTTCACGTAAGTAGAGAGGAAACCCAATATCGCCATCAGCGCATTGATAACCGACAAGTGGAAGTCCTTCGGTGCCGACTTCACGAACTCGCGGAACACAGGCGGCAGCGTCGGCATTCCCATGTCATCTTTCACTACGTCCGACATCATGTACTCCTTCAGTGCGTTGGCCTCACTCTCCTTTGCCACATAGAACCCGTTATCCTTCAGAAAGAAGAAAAACTCGCGGTCGATACGTGAAAGCGTGTTGGCCTTTGTGATACTGACAATCTGGCTCCAACACTCTTCGTCCGAATGTCCGAACTTCGGCAGGATGGCAAACAACCACTTCTTATTGTTCGAGGTGATGTTACGGAAATATTTTATCATCTCGTTGTAGTAGTTATGCACCTCGCCCTCGTCCGGCGTGCCGCGTTTCTCCACCCACCGGTTCACGATGTTGATCAGTGGCGTGCCGCGGAACTCCATCTGCTCATACTTCTTTATTTCCTCTTCAGATAAGGTGGGTACATTCGCACTTATCGTGCGCGCTGTTTTCGTCTTCGCTTTCGTTTTCGTTGACTGGTCACCACTTTCATCGTCGTTCTCCTTGAAGTCGTGGTTAACCAGCGACGTGCCAAAATCCTGCTCCGTATCCATGAGCAGCCGCGCACTTTCGAACAGAATCTCGTCAGCTTTGAAAGCAAACGACACCCGCGAAAAGTCTTTGACTGCCGTGTCATAATCTCCATATTCGTTAAAGTTAAAAATCTCGTCAACTGCCGCCATGTTCTCTTCAATCGTCTCATAGCCCTGCGACTTGAAGATGATATGGATTCCACCGGAAGGGCTGATATGCGCCAATATGACGTTATCCACTATCCAGTCATAATCCACCTTCATCGTCATCGTATCCCATGCCGCACGGCATTCCTCAACGGGAACATGGTCAATGTCAATCATAAACAACTGCGTCGGAATCATAGCATCCTTGGCTCTGCCCCGGATGCTACGTCCAACATAGTTGATAGAGGGCAAGGAGGTTTTCAGTTCCGTATTCTGACAACCACCTGCACGGTATTCATCAATCTGCTTCGCCCAGTTCTCGTTCTCCAGAATCTGCTTCTTGATGTCGCTCCATTCCATAGGCTCGGGGATGGTTCCTGGTTTCAAACCATCCCGAGTCTGTTGTGCAAAATATACGTCAAATTTCATACCTCATAAAAGCTGCTATAAGTTTGTTTACTACGCCTGTGAGGGCTTTGATGTAGGCCGTTGGCCCACCCTGGCAACGCGGTATCCTGATATACACCAGCACCAACTCCTTCGTCGTGCTAAGCGAATAGTCATTCTCCTCACAGATCTTCATTTTCTGACCAGCCCGAGAGCCGACGGCAGACGGTCGGAAGAAAAACTCTCCGTATTCATTTCTCCATGCGTAGCCCTTATACTGTTTGCCGACCACCATGTCCTGTTTTTTAAGCTGTTCTTTCATCATGCTCTTTTATTTTAATCGTCGATAAGTCTTGCTCCAAGTTCATTCACTGCATAGCTGGCTATTTCGGCATGTTTCTGGCATGTCGGCCTTCTGAAATGAACTATTTCGCTCATCGTGGCAGCAGATATTGAGTACTTTTGCACCAAATGGCTCCGCTGCGCTTTTGTTAAAAACAATCTCGGCATAGTTAGTAAGCAAGAGTAACAAAATCTTCAATACGTACACGCTGGAAGTAACGCACCGCGTTATCCTTCGTCGATTCTTGATAGTCAAAAGAGAGGTTCACCAACACCGGAGTGTCAACCTTAAGCTTCATGTCGCGGATTTTTTCCGCCAGTTCACCGGATGCCTCGGCCACGTAGCCCTCGCGTCCGTTTTTCAGGACAACCTGAATAGACTTGATCAGCTTCTTTTCGCCAGTCCGGTTGTTCTGCCACTCATTCTCGGAGTAGTTTCCTACCACCTTCACAATCATTTTTTCTACCATAATAATAAAGTATTTAAATTGTTAAACAATATGCGTGGTCTACCACGCGTTGATTTTTTCTACCCACAAATAATTTGTTGAACCCACATCATAAACAACACAAAAGCAATCGGTGCCACAACCACCATTGCCAACCCTAGAACAATCAAGACGTCCCTAACGACCTCTTTGAGAATCTGTATTTTCTTTGTTTTCATAATCGATGTTTTGATTTTTTCGTCGGCAAAAGTATGCAAAAAAAAATAGTGCCTAAAGAAGCTTTAGACACTTATGGCGGAATTTATGGCACTATGGCGCTTTTTATGGCGCTTTTTATGGCACTCTTTCTAGCACTCTAATTCTTTTCGGAACATATTAATCAATTTCAGAATGCGAGATGAAGCACCCTGCGACGCCCATCTGCTAATGTGTGTTTTAAATATTGGATTATGTCTGAAAGCATTAGCAATTGTACCTGCAGAGCAACAATAATCTCTTTTCTTTTTATAAGAAAGGCTTTCAACCATCTCTTCAAAACCTGTTTGTGTAATATCAGCCTCATAGTCATCGCGGTAAATACAGAAAACCACCGCATAAGAAGCACTCCCCCAGAAATACTGTTGGCAGTTCTCTATAGCTCGCGCAAACAGCTCCTTGTCAAGAACCTTCTTCTTGCTAGGCACAACAGTGTCTGAACTTTCTATGCTCCTTGTGTCTTTCTCGCGCATTACTTGGCGCACGGCAATCAACGTCAGCAGACGGGTATAGACATCACGTGACAGGGTCGAATAATACAGATGGTAGGCAAAACGCTCGGGATTGGCCTCATACAAATATGACAATCCCTCCGGTGCCCGATGCAACAACGCTTCCATGCTTTGCAAGTCATAACCTGCCAATTCGAACATCCGCGGCACATCGCTCTCGTAAACGTCCTGAATATATTGAGGCAACCACACCCTCCGCCACCACGTCATGTTGTCAATCGAAGCACGGCGGACGTAACCATCCAGCAACCGGTCGCTCTGTTCACGGATGTCCTCAATCGGCGAATGTTTCATCATGTAGTACAGCTCCATACACTCATCATAATACTCTGCCGACAAGTCCGACAGCAGGTCTTGCAGCAGGTTCAGCATTCGTGTTTCCAGTCTGTCGTTCCAGCCCTCAGCATTCAGCAGCTCGTCTTGAAGCATATAGAGACTGAGGCTCAGGCTCTGACTGTCATTGCTCTGATAAAAATCAGGCAGTCCCCTGGCCCACGACTCATCGATATTGATGTTGCAACGTCCGCTGATGACCAAGTCCGCAGCATCCACAGGCTCGGCAAATATCAGTCCGTAGCGTGTATTGATTCTCGTCACACGCGCCTGCATACATTTCATTTCATGGTCGTTCATCCACTCGCGGACGGCATACGACTGGTACATCCAGATATGCGCCAGCAGCTTCCTGTCCGTCGTTCTCACCTCCACGGCATAGTAGTCGTAAGTGTTGCGAACTGGCAGCAGCATCACCCTGTCGCTACCCAATATCCTCACAAGGTCATCATGTTCTAGAGGTTTTCCCGTTTCATAGTATTCACAAAAAACGTCGGCCAAGTCCTTGTAGCGACTCCCGACGATAACCAATTCATTGTCCTCAATTGCGGTTTGATCCATTTTTCTGTTATTGTTTTTGAAGTTTGACTATTAATGTTTAGATAATTTAGGTACCAGTAAGATATACTTTTAGTTGTCTTCAGATTAGAGCTACGTAAAGAACAGAAGCTATGGACACCAGTAAAAAATTACTCGGACCAGGACAACCACGCCCCTTACGACTAAACTACCAATGCCCACGCTTCTGCAAACGTGAGCTGGCAGCTATCGACTAGTCGTAATTCGAGCGTTTTGTGGTTGTTTGGTCCGAAACGATGCTTCCTAGCTGTGTTCTAATATGTCTCTAATCTGGGTGCGAAGATACGCATTTTATCCCGATGCACCAAAAAATTTCTTAGTTTTCATCATTCTACCATATTAATTTTCAGGATTTTGATTCAAATATTGCTCTCTCCGTAAGGATGAGGTGTTGCAATCCGCTATACTATATACGTGAACTCCCTTGATAAATATCTCTGGCCATCTTATGTATTTTCTCTAGTTCATCTTCGCTGATAGACCAAAGTCCATCATCTCCGTAACGGTCAACAAAAGAGATATACATTACCTTATTAGCTCCAGTCGTCAGACGTTTCTTATGATGAGCATCTACATGAGCATGACAATATAAGCAGAGACATTTTAGATTACTTTCATTATTATCCAATTTGTCACCACTAATATGATGAACGTGTATATATTGCTTGTCGTAGTCATCTTCTATCTTTAGACCACAATTTTCGCATGTATAATTATGTTTTTCCCTATATGCTTTACTGATATTGTCCCAATCTCTAATATACCCAAACAAATCAAGTTCAAGATTTTCGTCCTCATGGTTATTGGCATTTGCAGCTTTCAGCAACTCCACAAATTGTGCGGTGTCAATATTTCCATAGTCTGAAATTATATTACGACAATAGCCACATAAAGGGAGACCACTGATTTCCTTCAGTCTCCAACCGTCATCTTTGTCTATGACGGGTACTGGCTCCGAATTTGCTCTTACATAATGATCATCGAAACCTCCAGAATTAATAAACTCCTCAATGACACGACATTTGCAGATGTGAAAACGAGGTTTCCCATATTGCTGTAACCTATAATCTTTTTTATATAAGAAGACTTGTCTTTCTATGTTATCTGTCCCTTTTACAAAAATACCCTCAGAAGTAAATGACATAGTGCCATTAGTTATATCTTCAGCATCGACATCTTCAGGCTTAAAGGGTTCATATGCCTGGCGTGTGCCAACGACATAGCCTTTTTCCGTTAAGAAGCGTTTTAAGGGCTCGAAATTGTATATAGGTTCTTCGTTATTGCTATTCATTATCTTTCTTATTAACAAAGTTCTCCAATACTTCCTCACCTGTCGTAACTATTCGGAATTCAACCCTTCTTGAGGCATCACGATCAATACTATCATTTGATAGTGCCGCATAGTTGCCTTTTGAATCTAATGCTTTACCATAAGAAAGTCCATTTGCTGTGAACCAGAAATCCAATAGTTTCTTCTGTTCATCACTAAATTCTCCAAAAGACTCCATATTCCTTATATATGAAAGCACATTGTAGGCTCTTTCCTGTGAGAGTAGGACATTTGACAAATAAGGGTCTTTACCAAATTTGACCATACGCAGGTCATCGGTGTGTCCCTCAATACGTATTTCCCTGATTCTGTCACGCAAGGAGTCCGTCAGAAGGATATTTAAATATCGAGGGATAAATTCATCAAGTATCTTTTGAAATTTTGGTTGTAGTTCTCCCGAGCCCTGTGCAAACAACACCTCAGGCTCTTTAAACTTCATAGTAAGGTCTTTTCCAACAACCATCTTCCATTCTGAAGTGTCGCCTTTAAATTCACTGACGAGCCTATCGTGAAGGTGTTGTCTAGTCTCTACGTACTCTGTCAGAACAGACTGGTTCTTCTGAACTTGAATCATATACGCCACAGCAACAAACAGGAAGATAACCATCAATCCTGTCATCAAGTCTGATACCGACATCCAAACATTATGCTTTGCCATACGTTATCTTCTTCTTTCTGCTTTTTCCACTAGTGCCTGAATACAGTTATCAAGTTGAGCCAATGTGGTACTAAGCCTTGCATAGAATTGGTTGTTTAAGCCAGATACTTGCTTGTTCAATGTGTCAGTACCATTCTTGATGATGCTGACACCCTCGTTCATTTCCTTTTTAGTGCCTTGCCAGAATTCCTCGCCATAGTCTTTTATCTTGGCAATGTCTTCCAGTTTCTTTATCAGTACTGTCACACCATCCACGAAATTACGCTGCTTCTTCACCCAATCATTCAGAGCCTTTGTTGAAGCGTCAAACTGCTCGAAGTTCGATTTTGACAGCTCTGTTGTTGCTTGTAAACCTGTAGAAATCTGAATAAACTTTTCGTCCTCTACAATCACCTTATTTAGTGATTCGATAATCTGATGAAGCTTGCCACCCTCACTTACCAACTTCCGAGTATCCTCATCCACTTTTGCAAGTGAGGTAGATGTGTTTTCGAAATTCTCTGCCATCTGCCTATACTGTAATGTCAGAGATTGTATCATCGCTTTATTCTCTTGCTGCCAAGTATTCAAACGCTCTACACTCTTATTCAGTTGCTCAAAGTTTTCCTGTATCAATTTATTAATTAGAGCGTTCATCTGATTTTGGAATTCCTCTGTCACCTTCTTCATCACCTCCACAAGCGCCTCAGTGTTACTCTTCTTCAATAACTCGGAGAACTCATCAAACTTCTCAGTTAGTAGTTTGTTTGTCTTATCCATACTATCTTCAATCTCCACAATTTCGCCATGAAGAACCTCTCCAAATTTCGAAACATGTTGTGAGATTTCGCCCTGACCACTTACCAACGCTTCTGTATGGTCTAACATCTCGCCGAATCTTGTATTTTGCTCTTTCGATAGAGATAGAGAGGACTTACCCGTTTCCTCTATATTGCCAACAGCTAAAAGAATACTTTCTGCTTTTCCTTCTAAAGAGACTTGATTATTCTTGATCGCAGAAGCTTCTAAACCAATCGCGTTTAAGGCTAAGCTCATCGTTTCAACATTGGCATTCATCTTCTCTATACTGGCATCTATTTTTTGGATTATTTGCTGCGCGGCATTATAAAACAAAGTCTGCGTTTGTGACTGCTTTCCTGATTGTTCCTTTATAGTTTCTAATGCCTTAACTACAATTCCAGCGGCCTCTGCGGAATCACTAATACCTCCTGTTTCTTTATCAAACAACCTGTTGACTTTGGCAGACAAAAACATAGAGCCTACCATACCAGCCAATGATGTAAAGAATGCTGTTTTTAAACCATTCAGCAATAAGGGAATACTACTTGACAAATTAGAAGTGTCAAAATAATAAAGTCCCAAGGTAATGCCCAAAAAAGTTCCTAACACACCAAGCGTTGAAACCAATGACGGGAACATCTCTATAACACCACGATGTTCCAGTAAATTTTCCTCCTTTTTCTTTTGTCCTATGTATATATATAATACAAATGTACATAAGATTATAAGTGCCATTAAGGACAAAGAAAACTCTAATCCATAATTTTGAATGATCTCTTTCATTATTATATTGATTGTATTTCTATTTCCTAATCATCTATTCCATCACCTTCTGCTTTCTTCGGCAGGATGCTACCGTACTTTATTCTGAACTTATCCAATTTCTTGGCGATACTATCAAATAATGCTTTATTCCTTTGAGTATAATCGTTATAACTGCCTGAAGGGTCTAAAGCAGAACGATTGAGCGTACTCACATCACTAACGATATCGACAAAGTCGTCATAACACTCTTTCCGACCTGAAGGCGGCGAATTAAGTTGAGATGCTATTTCCAGCAAGCTGTCATTATATTGTTTAGTCTCCTTTCTGACATTGTAAGCATCCAAAGTGTCAACAATTTCTTTCAATGCCTCATCAAAATCACGACAATGTTTACCACTTGGAGTTATGTCTTTATGGATACCCTCATACCACGCATGGGAAATTTCGTCGTATACTATAGAATTCCCATACATTGTCTTAGCTATAAGAATATATCCACGGCCTAACTCTTCGTCAAAATCACTTTCAGACTTGCCGCAGGATACTACCAACAGCATCATCATTATTGCGAGCAACAGAATGTTCCAGATCTTAATTCGTTTCATTGTTCTTATTTTTAATTATGACATCATGGTAAAAGTCCAAATCAAATATGCTACTGCCAAAGCTACAAAGATAATTATTAAAATTAAGCAGCCATTTATCAATTTCTTCGTCATAGTTCTATTTTTTAGTTTCTATTTAATTTTACACATTTAATAGATTAAACGGGGGCAACATTTGCCAATCCTTTGCCAACAATAAGCAAAGTCAAAATAACAAGCACCATAATAATAATCCCCCACATAATTATTCAAACGTTAATAATTAATTACGATAATATTCATATCAACTTACATTCTTATTTACTCGTTCAATGTATCTCTTTGCCTCGTCGAGATCCAATTCTGCAAGGTGGGCTTGGACCATGAAGAAAAAACGCTCTTCGACGCTGCCTTCCTGGCATTTCTCGTCGTAACCGGCCTTTTCCATCATGTGGATATAGCCTGCCGAGACGCGAGACAGGAGCACAAGGGTGGAAATGGGATTGAACCTGTGGCCTCTGATGAGATCGTTCAGCTTCAGTCTCAATTCCTCTACAGCAGGGCCTAACTCCCTATCTTGGCGGTCCAGCTCTGCCTTCGTCGCTAATGCTTCTTTTTCTTCTTTTGTCATATATATATCATTACGAATTTTATTCGTGACACCGCTCTCGCTCGGCATAATCGGAACAAGTTCCATTCTGCTCTCGCTTAATCGCGGCGTTCCAAAACTCCACGAATCTCACGACGGGTGGAGGATCTTAATTTTATTTTTTAAGTATTAAAAAAGTATGTATTTTGCTCCGCTGAGCGAACGAAATAATCTCTCACGAAAAGAGGTTTGTATATTGTTTTACTTTTGTCTTTCCAAAACCTCGCACATCTCCCGACGGACGAGGGTGTAATTTACTTAAAACCTTAATTACAATTTTCTGATATATTTTTTGTCTGCTCCGCTGAGCAAACGAGAGTGAGCAACCTCAGAGAACGAGGATGCTTTTTATGTTCTTACTTCAAGTAAAGATTACAATATTCGAGGAATTCCCAGACAAGTTTCTTGTGATCTTCTGAGATTTCAAAATTTCTGTCATCAAAGGTCAGTTTCAGACCATCTATAGACCACTTGCCATTTTCGGGTTTCGCATCGTTGTTTATTGCATTGCAAAAATCAGTCACAAACTCACCGTGTCTGATTTTGACACCGTCTTTCCTATAATGAATCCTTTGGTTGTTGAAGGATGACTCTGAGGGGAATAGTTTGTACGTGACGGTTCCACTACCATCTTTTCTGAGCACCAAAGTACACTCGTATATAATATCACCCTCAACTAATCCAAGTTGTTTAAAACCACCGACAGATTCCGTTGTTGGACTGCCTACTTCCTTACCATAAAAGGTAACGCTATTTTTACCTTTAAACCATTCATCTGCAATACTGCCAGTTTTCGCTTTCTGCTTGACAGCGGTTCCAGCATTTGTTCTTTTTGCAGGCGTTCTTTTTGCTTGTGAATAAACATTCCCTGCGGCAAGTGTAATTGCCATAAGGATAAATAACAGTTTCTTCATAATCTTATCGTTTTAGTTAGTTAATATTTCGTTAGTAATTAATATGCGTTTCGCCGTTCCGCGCAACTCTTAGCGACAAACACGAGAGAACCCTGCCGCAAGAGGCATAGGCCTGATGCAGCAGGGCAAGTGAGGGTTTGCCGTCCTTAGGAACTTGCTGTTTACATAATTTCAACAAATGGGGGGGGTAATTTCTTGTAATCCCCTCATATTCAGCGAGTTATCTATTGTTCCGGTTCGTTGCATATCTACGTTTGTCGTTAATCTGTTGGCAAAGATAGCAAAAAAATCGGATTACTGCAAGAATAATCCGATTTTTTAATCCTATTATGTTCTTTTACTTTGTATCCAGCATTAATAGTCGCAAACTAAACGCATGGCGACTTTGTTATACCAATAATTGTTTCTGGTCTCAACATTGGAAGTGCTAAAACCAAGAGAAGAGCCAGAACTTCCTATTATAGTCCAAACGCGTACCGTATTATTGTAATCACTATTTTGTGTTTCATCTATATAGAAATAGACGTCAGAACCTATGCCATATTCATAGTCTGCAGAAGCATCATTCCATCTCGCTCTACCTCCAGCACCCATGGCCACATAATTGTCGTTGCAGTTAAATCTGACACCATTGTTGCTACCAGTCACCCACTGGCGGTTACTTGCATAAAAAAGTTCTTGTACTTCTGCACGGGTTGGAAAACGCCAACCGGTCCATTCTGCTGGGATATTACATTCGTTTCTGTTTACGGCATTTCCAAAATTCCTATCATATGAATACTCGCTCGATGAACCTACATTAAACTTTGCCCATTTCACGCTGAGGCCCAGATTATGCCAATCCTGTGAAGACAGCTGACCTGTGGCGGCTGCAGTCATCATGGCGTCGCTCAAGGTAAATGATTTGCCGTAAACAGTTCCCGCGGTGTAGTTGGCGGCGTCTTTAGCAGATACCAGACGGCTGTATTTGCCTCCGTCGGCATCTTCAGCGTGAGCAACAAGGCTGGTAGCGGTCGAACCGTAAACGGCAAAATAACCTGAATATACGTTTGAACCGTTGTCGCCTGCAGTGACGTTGATATGGTCGGTCGTGGGGTTACTGCCAGTGATAGTACCATTAGCAGCTATGGTGACGGTCTGGTTGATGCCGCCTGTCGAACTCAAACCGACAGTGCTGATGGCCTTGGTGGTGGCAGTAAACCTGAAGCGTAGGTAGCTTAGGATATGGTTAGAAAGACCAGAGATAGTTGCAGTTGCCTGGTCGTCAGTCAGCACAACGGCATCACCCTTCAGAATGTCGTGTTCAAGGGCGTCAGCCAATGAACCACCTCCTCCGGCAGTGAGGTCGAGCGTGATTTCGCCTGCAGCTACGCTAACATAACCTTTCGTCAGAGACGATGCGCTGACGGCATAAGGAGTATATGTACCTGCCACAACGGCATCTGTAGAGACGAAAGAGCCTGTAGTGGTGCCTGCGCCTGAGCTCAACGTGAGTTCAATAGTGGTTCCGTCACTCTTGATAAGGAATATCTTATCGCCTGTTTCCCATGTAGCGTCGGTAGTGCCATACGCAATACGGGTTTGAGCGTCACTATTCACATCGGGGGTCTTAGTAACGGCAGATATTGTCAGTGTTACCTGTTTACCTTCGGGCTGTGCGGGGTTCTTCGTTTCAAGGTTGTCCTCGCTGCATCCAGCGAACATTGTCGCCATCAATACTGATGCAATATAAAATAACTTTTTCATACGCTTTCTACCATGTTTGATCACCGTTTTCATCACCATCACTCTCGTTAACGCCTGCGCCAGTAAGTCCGACGCTGTTACTACTCATTGTCAGGAGCGGTTGTCCTGTACCAATTCTAAACACCGTAAATGCGGGTTTGGAATACTCTTTCTTCTTTTTTTCTTCCATAGGATTTAGTTTTTTGTGGGGTTGTTAATAATTATGTTGTTTAACTCAAAAGCTTGGAGTCAAGAAAACCCTGCCGCAAGAGGCATATGCCTGATGCAGCAGGGCGAGTGAGGGTTTACCGTCCTTAGGAACTTGTTGTTTATATAATTTCCACAAATAGGGGGGGGATTTCTTGTAATCCCCTCATATTCAGTGCGTTATATATTGTTCCGGTTCGTGTCATAACTTCGTTTGCCGATTTCTATTCTGCAAAAGTAGCAAATAAAAATGTAACTTCCAAATTTTCGAGCATAAAAAACCTCGCACGAATCCCTATTGGTTTGCGGTCGCAAATTGTGACCGCAAAAGCATTTACCCTTTGTAATTGTCTATCGAATGTATGATTTCTTCTACTTTATCTTTGCGATGTGTCTAGGGACTGGTACGTGTCATACGCGACATTCTTCATCACTGCATAATAACGCATAGTATCAGCAACAAATGTATCGAAATCAATGTCACGAACAAATTGCCGGACATTATCGATACATTTCAGGATGTCTTCTAGACGACTCTTATCTCTTTTCCGTTCTCTCATAAATCAACCTTTTATCGCGGTTCACGCTTTCAACAGCAAATGGTTTCAAAGTACCTTCTTCAACAAGGTCTATCTTATGTCCTGTAATATCCTCCAAATCACAGATAATACCAGCATATTTCAGCAATCCGATAGGATGGTCCCTGTCCAATTCCACAAGAATATCAACATCACTCCAAGGTTTCTGCTCTCCTCTAGAATAAGAGCCAAACAGCCATGCTTTCACGACTGGTTGAGTCTTGAAATAGTCGGCTATCCGTTCTTGCATAATTTGTGTACTCATAGATAGTTAGCTGTTTCTTGGTGCAAATATACGAATAATTTCTGAATCTGCAAGCATTCTTACAATCTTTTTTATGCCATCAGCAGCAATCATTCGAGTAGGGGTACAATTGTACCCCACTTGGAATTATGTCTAGGTGTGTCTAGGGACTGGTACGTGTCATAAAAGGAGCACCAATGATGACGGTTCGGATTTTTAGTTTGCAGCGCTGTTCATTTTATTCTTCGTTTCAGATTCTCTGGACTCATTCTCATGTCCCAAATATCAACGATTCGCACTGTATCAGAAGAAGGATAATAGACGAAAAGAATCTTGAAGTTCGTCATCAGTGTAGCACGTCTGTATGTGCGTCGTTTATTATTCAAAAGTTCTTCGGGAGGGTATGATTCCGGATACTTCCTTATCCTTTCTTCTATTTCATTTTTCTTGTCGAACCACTGTAATGCTGTGGCAAAACCAAACTCTTGCCGGGCATAGTTAATATGCGCGACAAACATGCGTCTTGCTTTCTTGTTCCATTTTATCGTAGCCACGGAAACTCTTGATAAAGCTCTTGGTTAAACTGTTCAGAAGTAACCCACTTTTGGGGATCTTCATTTCCATTCTCAACCTCATCAAGATCTGCCTCGATCTCTGCCACGCGAGCTTCAAATTCATCCATGTCTTCAGTATAGAAACCGAGTTTGCCAAGGGGAACTTCAGCAATTTCATCCTCAATTAAAGTATTGACATAGCCACTACCTGTAGCAGCATAACCAGAAGAAGGCTCGCAACACATACCAACGCTTTCTTCCTCGTCAAAGACTGGATATCTCTTATCTTCCATACTTTATAACACTTTGTTGGGTGCAAAGGTAGTGAAAGTTTTTATAACTTCCAAATTTTCGAGCATAAAAAACCTCCACGAATCTCACGACCAGTGGAGGGTTTTACCGAAAAATTTCGGCAATAGCAAAAAAATGAGCCGAAAAAGAAAAAAAACAAAAGAAAGGTTAAAGTCGTTTCACATATTTTCACACTTCGCGGGGCAAATTTCTCTTTTTTCTCTTTTCTCTTTTTCCGGGCGTTTGCACGGGGTAAATATATAATAGAAGGGGGGTACTTATAATATATTTTATAATACCTATTTATATTTACATACATTATTATAAAAGGCTTTTTTCTCTGGAACGCCTAGAAAAAGAGAAAAGAGAAAAAAGAGTTTTTTTAAATAGCCGTTAAAAATTTCGGCCATTTCGCTACTTCGGTTTTCAGCCGAAAATGGCCATATGCCGAATTCCATTGTCGTTTGAAAAAAAGTTCATATCTTTGCACCGTCAAACAAGGTTCACCGCCTTCGCTACCTTCCCTCAAGGTTTGCTCTAGGGATGTTCCGAGTTGATTACTCCGACCAGAGGTTGATGAGGGCAAAACCGAAAGTTTTTTATTCGTTTAACAATTTAAATTTTTATTACTATGTCAAAAGTAGGTTTTTGGCTTAAAGGTTCCACTGGTAAGCTCGCCGGAACTACCCTTTACAAGGGCGCAAATGGCGAAACCATTCAGCGCGAAATCGTCGCCCCGTCGAATCCTAAGACGGTAGGACAGAACATTCAGCGCGTCGTGATGAGCACCGTTGGTGCTGCGTACTCACTGATGAAGGCCATCTGTGACCACTCTTTCGAGGGTGTCAAGAAAGGTCAGGACACCATGTCCCTCTTCATGAGTGAAAATATTCAGAAGTGCCGTGCTGCCATCGAGGAGATGCAGTCACAGGGCGTCAGCTTCCTGAATATGTACTCTTTTGTTCCCGTAGGCATGAAGCATGCATTTGCTCCGAACCAGTATCTGGTGGCCATGGGTTCTCTGCCTCGCGTCACCACCACTTGGGTTGAGGACAGCGAATCGAACATCAACTATCCTACCATCGCGGCTCTTGCCAACAAGACCACCTATGGTGACGTCATCAACGCACTGGGTCTGAAGCGTGGCGACCAGCTGACGTTCTGTACCATCAAGCAGGGCGCATCGATTCAGGAGAGTGAGTTTAACTTCGCCCGCGTCATCCTCGACCCGACGGATCCCGAGACGTTCCTGCCGCTGACACTGGATACTCCTTTCCTCGACGGAAATGGCAAGGTGAACAAGCCCAGCGTGCGCAACGAGGGTAACTTCAGCTTCGCAGCTGTCGCAGCAGGTCTGCGCTACTGGTACGAGGACATGTACACCACCGAGGAGGATGCCGTTGCAGGCTTCGTCATCGTCAGCCGCAAGGAAGGCGATACTTGGAAGCGTTCTACGACCTACATCGCATACCCAGGCGAGACTGTCAATGCTTACAGCATGCAGGAGTGTCTTGACATGATTGGCAATGGCGCACAGCACGCCATCTACTCTGGTTCAGACCAATACCTGAACAATGCAGGTCAAGGTAGCGGTTCGGGTTCGAACGACGGTTCAACGAACACGAATCCCACGAATCCAACGAATGGTGGCGGCAGTGGTTCGAACAGCGGAGGCAACTCCGGTGGCGGTTCGCAGAGCCAGACGCTGGCTTCGCCTACCATCAGCGGTAACACCACGTTCACCGAGTCTGCTCAGGTGACCATCAGCGGTCCTGACGGCGCAGAGATTCACTACACCACCGACGGCACCGTGCCTACGGCTGAGAGTACCCTCTACAGCGAGGCATTCACCCTGACGGACACCACTACCGTGAAGGCTATCGCCATCAAGGATGGCCAGTCGAGTGAGGTCGCCAGCCGCGTGTTCACCAAGTCGAGCAACGACGACGGTATGGGACAGGACTAACGATGTAAGATGTAAGATGGAAGATGTCAGAGGGATGAGGGAAGAAGGCTGCGGTTGAGCGAGAGCAGAACTAAGCTCGCTTAGCATCTGCCGAGCGTGAGCAGGCTCGACCGCAGGTCACGGCCTTCGCCCTCTGAGTCTTGAAACTTGAAACTTTAATCTTGAAACTTAACGATTATGAGTGATACTTTAAAAACTATTTTCAAATGGGTGGGATACTTGTTCTTGGCCCTGGCAGGCGGAGCCGCTGGCGGCGCAGGTACCCAAATAATGTTGTAAGCTATGACGGCCACAAAGAAAATCCAATACGCTTGCGCAGTATGTCTCATCCTTTCGAGCATCTGCATGGTGGCTTACCAAGTCATTGAGATTGACGACGTGGCAAACGGCTTGTTGTTCTACGTAGGACAGGCGTTCCTACTTGCAGGTTCGATATTCGGCCTGGACTATTACGTTGACAAACTCAAAAACCTCCACTCGTCGTAAGACCTGTGGAGGTCTTTTTATGCTCGAAAATTAAATAAAAGGAGTGCCCTATCGGGCAAAAATCCAACAAAATCATAACAAATCAAACATAAATAAAATTGTAAAATTTTGAATAGATTTGAAAGATTTCTCGCCGAAAGGCGACTATTATCGAAAAAAAAAGTGTAACTTTGCAAACGGAATGTGAATATGGCAGAAGATAAAGGACAAATACTATTATATCAGACTCCAGATGGGGAGTCGCGTATTGAGGTGAGGCTGCAAGACGAGACGGTGTGGTTAAACCTTGATCAGATGGCGGAATTGTTTCAACGTAACAAATCGACCATCTCCAGACACATCAAGAATGTGTTTGAGGAAGGAGAACTCCGACGAGAAACGACAGTTGCAAAATTTGCAACCGTCGTAAATAGAGGTATAAGAGGTGAGGTGGAAGACCAAATAATTTTTTACAACCTCGATATGGTCATTAGCGTGGGGTATCGCGTACATTCCTATCGTGGCGTTCAGTTCCGCATGTGGGCAACAGGGGTACTAAAAGAATACATCGTAAAAGGTTTTGCCCTGAACGACGACCTTCTGAAACGGGCTGGTGGCGGCAACTATTTTGATGAGCTGTTAGCCCGCATCCGTGATATCCGTTCGTCAGAGAAGGTGTTTTATAGGAAAGTGCTCGAAATCTATGCCCTTAGTATCGACTATGACCCACGAGTGGAAATCACGCAGGAGTTCTTCAAGACAGTGCAGAACAAGATGCACTACTCCGTACATGGTCATACAGCGGCAGAGATTATCTACGAACGAGCTGATGCACAGAAGGATTTCATGGGGCTGACAACATGGACAGGTGCTTTGCCGAAGAAGACGGATGCAGAGATAGCAAAGAACTATCTGTCGCAGGAGGAAATAATGACACTGAACCGCATCGTCAGTCTTTATCTTGACTTTGCCGAATTACAAGCTGAGGAGCATCGGCCTATGTATATGAAGGACTGGATTGTCATTCTGGATGATTTCCTGCGTATATCCCGAAAGGACATTCTGACTCATGCTGGCAAGATTTCTGCACAGCTGGCCAAAGCCAAAGCCGATGCAGAATACGATAAGTTCAAGGAAAGAACAAAGAATGAATTGACGCCAGTTGAGATCCATTTCCTAGAACAGTTTGAACGAGAACAGAAGAAACTTGGAGATAAAAGAAGGATGCCATAGAGATAATGCACGTTATTTATGCTTTTTAT
>JAEEGH010009261.1_pt1 | contig 23011 bp, 20 predicted proteins | sample 9134181 | NCBI WGS metagenome assembly JAEEGH01 (sample SAMN16246544, study PRJNA631951) | gut metagenome | biome: gut microbiome; feature: rumen; material: DP-attached | host: Bos | place: Iran: Karaj | collected 2018-10
ATGGGAGGCGCGAAGCGGATGGTGTGATCGTGGGTCTCCTTGCAGAGAACGCCCTCGTGGATGCAGGCCTTGACGTAGTCGAAGGCGTCGCCGTAGAACTCCACGCCGATCAGCAGGCCGCGGCCGCGGACTTCCTTGATCTCGGGGTTGTGGATCTTCTTCAGGCCGTCCATGAAGTACTTGCCCTTCTCGCGGGCCATCTTGGGATAGTCGTCGCGCTGCAGGATTTCCAGAGCCTTGACGCCGCAGGCGCAGGCCAGGGGGTTGCCGCCGAAGGTGGAGCCGTGGGAGCCGGGGGTGTAGAGGCCGAGGATATCCTCGTTGGCAGCGATGCCGGACAGGGGCATCACGCCGCCGCCCAGAGCCTTGCCCATGATGTAGATATCGGGCTCCACGTTCTCATGCCAGCAGGCGAACATATCGCCGGTGCGGGCGAAGCCGGTCTGGACCTCGTCGGCCAGGAAGAGGATGTTGTTCTCGGTGCAGATCTTGCGGACCTCGGTCAGCCAGCCCTCGGGCGGCATGATGATGCCGGCCTCGCCCTGGATGGGCTCGGCAAGGAAGGCGACGGTGTTCGGGGTGATGGCGTCGCGCAGCGCCTGAGCGTCGCCGTAGGGGATGGTCTTGAAGCCCGGGGTATAGGGGCCGTAGCCGTCCTTGGCCAGGGGGTCGGTGGAGAAGCTGATGATGGAGATCGTGCGGCCGTGGAAGTTGTTTTCACAGGTGATGATCTCCTGCTTGCCGTTTTCAACGCCCTTGACGCGGGTGCCCCAGAGGCGGGCGGTCTTGAGCGCGGTCTCAACGGCTTCGGCGCCGGTGTTCATCGGCAGGACCATGTCCTTGCCGGTGAGCTTGGACAGAGCCTCATAGAACTCGCCCAGGTTCTCGCAGTGGAAGGCGCGGCTGGTCAGAGTGACCTTGTCGAGCTGAGCCTTGGCAGCGGCAACGATCTCCGGATGACGGTGGCCGAAGTTGTGAGCCGAGTAGGCGGAGAGCATGTCGTAATACTTGCGGCCCTCGGGGTCGGTGACGACGGCGCCTTCGGCCTTCACGATGACGACGGGCTTGGGCGCGTAGTTGTGTGCGCCGTATTTGTTGGTTTTCTCAATGATTTGTTCCGAAGAATACATGACTTCCTCCTGATGATATATAAATTGGTTGGGTTCCGTTAACGCTCAGACATATAGGGGTAAACGATCGCCTCAGAGGGGTTGAAGGTCTCCTTCACGGCGTGCGGGCTCATCCAGCGGATCATGTTGAGCGCCGTGCCGGCCTTGTCGTTCGTGCCGGAGGCGCGGCCGCCGCCGAAGGGCTGCTGACCGACGACTGCGCCGGTGCACTTGTCGTTGATGTAGAAGTTGCCTTCGGAGTGGATCAGGGCCTTCTCCATCTTCACGATGGCTTCGCGGTCCTGGGCGAAGATCGCGCCGGTCAGGGCATAGGGAGAAGCCTCGTCGCAGATCTTCATCGTCTCATCCAGCTTGTCGTCGGGGTAGACGTAGACGGACAGGATCGGCCCGAAGATTTCCTTGACCATGGATTCGTAATCCGGCTTCTTGCAGACGATGACGGTCGGCTCGACGAACCAGCCCTTGGAATCGTCGCAGTTGCCGCCAATGACGATCTCGCAGTCGGGGCTCTGCTTGGCGCGGTCAATATAGCCCTTGCAGCGGTCGTAGGAGTCCTTGTCGATCACAGCGGCGAGGAAGGTATCGAAGTCCTGAACGTCGCCCATCTTGACTTCCTGCATCTTTTCTTTCATTGCAGCCAGAACGTCGGGCCAAATGCTCTCCGGCACGAAGGCACGGGAGCAGGCGGAGCACTTCTGGCCCTGATACTCGAAGGAGCCGCGGATGAGGGCGGCAGCGAGCGGGCGGACGAGCGCGGTCTTGTGCGCGAAGATGAAGTCCTTGCCGCCGGTCTCGCCCACGATGCGCGGGTAGTTGCGGTAGGAGGCAATGTTTTCACCGATCTGCTTCCAAACGCCCTGGAAGACCTCCGTGGAGCCGGTGAAGTGGAAGCCGGCCAGCTCCTTGCGGGAGAGGACGTACTTCGCCACGTCGGAGCCCTTGGAGGGGATGAAGTTGATGACGCCGGCGGGCAGACCGCAGTGCATCAGGAGCTTCATGAAGTAGTAGTTGGAGAGCACAGCCGTCCGGGAGGGCTTCCAGACCGCCACGTTGCCCACGATGGCCGGAGCCATGGGGAGGTTGCCGCCGATGGAGGTGAAGTTGAACGGCGTGATGGCGCAGATGAAGCCGTCGAGCGCGCGGTAGTCCTGACGGTCCCAGATGCCGGGGATGGAGGCAGGCTGATCCTTGAAGATCTCCTGCGCGGACCAGACGCCGAAGCGGCAGAAGTCAGCCAGCTCCGCAATGTCGATCTCCGCCTGGAACACGGTCTTGGACTGACCGAGCATGGTGGAGGCGTTCAGGACCTTGCGGTAGGGGCCGGTGATCAGATCGGCAGCCTTCAGGAAGATCGCGGAACGGTGCTCCCAGGGCATGTCCTCCCAGGCGCGCTTGGCAGCCAGAGCGGCGTCAACGGCCATGGTCAGTTCCTTTTCGCCGGCGAGACAGCACTCAGCGATCACGTGGTTATGATCGTGCGGCATCGTGACCTTGAAGGTCTTCTCGGTGAAGATCTCCTTACCGCCGATGATCAGCGGGATCTTGACGACCTCGGCAGACTGGCGCGCGAGCTCTTCCTTCAACTCCGCGCGTTCCTTGGATCCGGGCAGATAACCGCGGAAAGCATCGTTTTCGGGACGAGTGATGGTGAAATAAGCGTTTGACATAAATCCTCCTTTCATCTTTGACCCTTGCGAAACGAGTCGGGGCTGTGATCGTTAGATTTTTCAAAAGACTGAAAAGCCTCTATTGATGAATTATAGCATATCCGAAAGTCGATGTCAAGATTTCACAAAGTGTGGAGTATTTGAAATCGGATAATTGGTTGAATCGTCCGAAAAGCAGCCGCCCGGCACGGTCTATTTCAAAACCAGGCAGAGCAGGGGCGCGATCAGCAGAGCGGGCAGATAGTCCGCGACCTTGAATTTTTTGATGCCCAGCAGGTTGAAGCCCAGCAAAAGGATCAATACCGAGCCAGCGCAGATCAGCTCGCCCCGGGCGTATTCGCCCAGATAGGGGGCCAGCACCCCGGCCAGCAGGCAGATCGCGCCCTGGAACACCAGCACGAAGGGCGCTGCCAGCAGCACGCCGGGGCCGAGACTTGCAGCCAGCATGGCCGAGGAGATCAGATCCATGATGCTCTTGGTGTAGAGCAGCTCGTAATCCTGCGTCAGCCCTGCGTTGAGGGAGCCGACGATCGTCATGGAGCCAACGCAGAACAGGAGGCTCGCCGTCACGAAGGCCTGGATCGGGTCGGACTTTTTCTCTGCGCCGTCCGTCCTTCGCCTGCGCAGCCTGTCCGCCGCGCGCTGCAGCACGCCGCCGATCGTTCCAAGCCGTCCGTCGAGATCCAGCGCGGTCCCAAGCGCCCCGCCGATCACGACGGAGAGCACGAGCACCAGCGTATTTCTTCCCGCCAGAGCGCCGGATATTCCGATGTAGACCGTGCAGGCTCCGATCCCGAGCATGATCGCCTCGGAGAGCTTCCTGGAGATCAGCTTCCGGGCGGCCAGGCCGAAGCACCCGCCGATCAGTACGGTCAACGTGTTCACAAATACTGCCAGCATCCATTCATCCCTGCCGTTTCTTTCGTTTTTTCTCGCCCCATTATAAAGCATTTTTCGTTCGATTTCAATATCTGCGGCTGCAAATACGTATTGCGAAAGCTTGACGCGGGTTCCGGCTTGCGGTATAATCATGAGCAGATCAAACGATACCGACTTGTAATTCTACGTTGGGAGGACTGACCATGAAGCATCTCCTGCACAAACTGACCGCCCTGATCCTGGCGAGCCTGATGCTGCTGGGGGCAGCTCCCGTCTTCGGCGCGGCGGAACAGCCCGATCCGTCCTGCACGCTTGGTACCTTTTCCGCCGACATGCTTGCCGGCGGCACGATGGTCCGAACGGAAGACGGCCTGTTCTACGTCGGCGACGACGGTCTGATCTACGATTCCGACCGGGGCGATACGCCCGTTTATACCGGGCAGGCCGCGCGGCTGAACTATCAGGACGGCGTGCTTTACTTTGCCCGGATGCACGGCGAGCGCTTTGACCTCGTCGGCTATGAGCTTGCATCCGGGACCGAGACCGTCTATCTGGAAGACTGCGCTGGACCGCTCCGCCAGCTCTATCTGGTCGATGGCAGCCGTCTGGTCTTCCTGTCCGACGGCGCGGTGCAGGAGCTTACGCTTTCCACCCGCGCGCTTCGGACGCTCCGCACGGACGAGCACCTTTGGAGCTTCGTGCCCACGGGCTGCGGGCTGATCTGGGCCGCGGGCGGCCTCTTTGATTACAGCCTCTACGCCGAGGATCGCCTGCTTGCCGAGTGCGTGGAGCGCTACTACGTGGAACCGTCCGCAGACGGGGGAATGCTGGTCTATACCCAGGGCGGCGAGGATTATCAGCTCCCGCTCCGAGACGCCTTCGGCGGCGCAGTCCGTCCCGTGAAATACGCCGGCGCTGCCGCGCCGCAGGCGGAAGCAGAACGCCGAACCGCTGGACTTTCCGAGGACGCGATCCTCGCCCTTGAGGCCGATGGAGCCGAGCATTCGCACGACGGTCTGGAGGACTTGGACGAAGCCGCAGAGGCGGAGCTGGCGAAAAAAATGGAGGGCTTTCCCCGCCCCCTGACCTCGGTGAATATCGGGAACGCCGTCAAGCGCGCCAGCCAGATGACGGAGATCCGCTGGACCCCGCTCAAAAACGTGCAGAGCTGGGGCAGCTATTTCACCTATGAGGCCGGCAAGACCTACAAGGGCCTGCCTTACTGTCAGGCGGTCGGCGACAGCTACGGCGGGCACTACGTCCCCTGGTACGCATCCCTGGATGAATTCCTCGCGGTTGTCAACAGCGAAGAGAGCGCCTTTTACAACAGCCGCTGCACCTATGGCCGGGGCGGTCCCGCCTACGGCACGGACTGCTCCGCCTTCGTCTCCTGGGCGCTGGACCTGCCCTCTCGCTGCAACACCTCGAACATTACCAAATACGGGACCCAAAAAGCAAGCACTTATTCCGCGATCCAGGTCGGCGACTTCCTGAACGCCAATACAAACGGTACGCATCATGCGGTTCTGGTCACGGACGTGGCATACAACCCCGACGGCACGATGGCCGGCGTTGAGATCTCCGAGGCGACGATCTGGACGACGGATTCGAAGCAGGGCGTCTGCCGCAGCACCTGGTACACCGGCAGCAGCGGTCTGGCAAAGCTCCAGTCGAAGTATTTCGGCGGCGGCTATCTCCTTTACAGCCGCAACTGCGACCGGGATATTACCTATACGCATAGCTGCGCCGTGCCCCTTCCGGGCGATGAATGCCCGATCTGCGGGGCCGGCGTGCAGAAAAAGCCGGGCGTGGACGTCAGTTCGGCGCAGGGCAAGATCGACTGGCAGGCTCTGGCCCCCGCCATCGACTTTGCCGTCCTCCGCATCGGCTATAGCGATGCGAACGGCGCGTTCTGCGTCGATTCCCGGTATTTGGAAAACGTGAAGGGCTGCGAGGCGAACGACGTTCCCTACGGCCTGTATTATGAGTCCAATGCGGAAACCGGGGAGGACGCCATGAACGAGGCCAGCAGCGTCCTTTCCAAGCTGATCGACGTGGAGTACTATCCCCAGCTTCCCATTTTCATGGTCCCGCAGGCAAGCGTCCTGACCGCGCTTCCGGGCGACCAGGTGATCGCGGTCGTCAACGGCTTCTGCGAATATCTGGAGAATTGCGGCTTCCCGACCGGCCTGCGCGCCGACGAATCCGTCTGGAATGATAAGCTGACCGATGAATTCTACAAGTACAAGGTCGGCTGGGCCGTCAAATGGGCGGACGCCGACGGCAGCCTTTCTCCGAATACGCAGATCACCCTGAACGTCGGCGTCGGCGCGAACCTCTGGCAGTTTGGACGGCGCAGCATGCCGGGCGTCACCGGAGCCGTCAACCTGAGCTACCTGTTCGGCGAGCTCGACAGCGGCACGCACCGGTATACCGCGTCCTTGACGCCTCCTTCCTGCTCGGATACCGGGAGCCTGAACCTTTCCTGTGTGGACTGCGACGAAAGCAGCACCAAAACCCTAAAAGCCCTGGCCCACCTTCCGGGGCCCGAGCAGCGGGAAAACGAGACCGCCCCCACCTGTACGGTGGACGGCGGCTATCATGCGGCTATCTACTGTTCCCTCTGCGGAGCGGAGATGGAGCGAATCCGCACCGTGGTTCCCGCCCTGGGTCACGCCTGGGACGACGGCGTGGTCGTTACCCCCGCGACCCTGACGGAGGACGGCGTGAGGAAATATACCTGTACCCGCTGCGGCGAGACCAAGACCGAGGCCTATGCGCTTCCAAACCCCTTTGCCGACGTGACCGAAGCAGACTACTATTACACGGCCATCCTCTGGGCCTACTACCACGATCCGCAGATCACCGCCGGCACGAGCAAGACCAAGTTCAGCCCGAGCAACACCTGCACGCGGGAGCAGGTCGTGACCTTCCTCTGGCGGGCCAAGGGCTGCGTGGAGCCGACGAATACCGAGAACCCCTTCAAGGACGTTCCGGCAGACGCATACTATACCAAGGCCGTCCTCTGGGCGGTCGAGAATGGAATCACGAACGGCAAGAGCAAGACGAGGTTCGGCGTCGGCGATCCCTGCACCCGCGAGCAGGTTGTGACCTTCCTCTGGCGCGCAGAGGGCGAGCCGGAGCATGAGACCGTCGACAATCCCTTCACCGACGTCAGCGAGACGGCGTACAGCTACGACGCCATCCTCTGGGCCGTGGAGAAGGGCATCACCAACGGAACCTCGAAGACCAAGTTCTCCCCTGCAAAGACCTGCACCCGCGGCGAGGTTGTGACCTTCCTCTGGCGGAACGATCAGAATAATTGATCGAAGGGAGGCGGAAACCGATGTTTCGCCCCATGCTTCGAATTCGCCAGCAGCTTTCCGATGAGGAATGCACCCGGATCCTCCGAAGCGAGCCCCGCGGCGTCCTGAGCGTCCTGGGAGACGACGGCTATCCCTACGGTATGCCGATGAACTTCTGGTACGACCCGGAGGACGGCAGGCTCTACTTCCACGGCGGCAGAAAGGGCCATAAGCTCGACGCCCTTGCCGCCTGCAATAAGGCTTCCTTCTGCGTCTATACCGCCGGCGAGCGGCGGGAAGGGGAGTGGTGGCTGCGGATCAAGAGCGTGATCGTCTTCGGCCGCGTGGAGCTCGTGACCGACCATGACCGCGCCATGGAGATCAGCCGCCGGCTCAGCCGGAAATACACCTCTGACGAAGCCTATATCGACGACGAGATCCGGACGTCCGGCCCTGGGACCCTCTGCTTTGCCCTCGTGCCGGAGCAGATCACCGGCAAGCTGGTAAACGAAAAGTAAACGAATGCGATCACTCCTTTTCGGGCATCCTAACCCGGAAAGGAGTGATCGCTTTGATTGAACCCGATACGATCCGCCTGCTCCGCGAATGTGACGCGGGCATTCGGATGGGCGTCTCCGCCATCGATGACGTCATTGGCCGCGTGACCGATGATCGGCTCAGCCGCCGACTGATCGTCTGCAAAAACGAGCACCGGCAGCTCAGCTCCGAGCTGCAAACGCAGCTTGATCGCTTTGGCGACGGCGGCAAGCGTCCCAGCGCAATGGCAAGCGCAATGTCTTCGCTGAAAACGAACGTGAAGCTGACCCTCCGCCCGGGCGACAGCACCGTAGCCGATTTGATGACCGACGGCTGCAATATGGGCGTCAAATCGCTCAGCCGCTATCTCAACGAATACGGGGCTGCCGACGAACGGGCCAAGGACGCCGCCAAAAAGCTGATCGCCATTGAGGAAAACCTGTCTGCGGATCTGCGCCGATACCTTTAATCCGCGGACGCCCCGGCCTGCGCGCAAAGCCCGATGCAGCAGCCGTTGCGCAGACAAGCCCCCGGCAGGATCGCTGACGCGGTCCTGCCGGGGACGCTTTCTGCCTGTGAGACCGGCTGGAACAGCCCGGATCAGAATTTTCCGCCGTGGCCGCCGAAGGTGGAGCCGCCGGTCGAGTGGGTCGAGCTTCCGCCGCCGCCCAGGCCGCCTCCGCCGCCAGAGCCGGTGCTGCGCTGGATGACGTGGGAGGTCACGTTGGCGTACAGGTAAATATCCCGCGATACGCCCACGTTCAGACTGTTATCCCGAACGTAGTTTCCTGCGTTCGACTGCTTGTGGACGGTTTTAACCTGGTTTTTGAGACGGGACATCGGCAGGAGGGAGCCCAGGAAGCCGAGCACCGCCGCACCGATGCTGATCCCGGCGAAGGGCGTCTTATGGGCGAAGGATCCGTAGGCTTCCTCCATCTCCTCGCGTTCCTCCGGGGTCGCGGAGCCGTCGTAGTAGGAGAGCATATCTTCGGCTCTGTCCTGGTAGGCGCGGAAGGCGTCGTAGTAGTTTCCGTCGGAGAGGTCCGAGAGGAAGCCGTCCTCCAGATAGAGCAGGCCGTTGTTGGTGAAGGCGTCGATGGCAAAGCCGTGGGTGCTGATATGGTAATCCCGGTCCTCCATTGAGACCAGAAGCAGGATGCCGTCGCGATCCGCACCGGTCCCGTAGCCGTTGTTCAGGAAGAACCAGTCGGCGTAATCCTGGGCGGAGGAACCGCCCAGACCGTTGACCGTCACGATGATCACCTGGCAGCCGTGCGCCAATTCAATGTCGTTGGCGTTGGTGCGCAGAGCAGCTTCCTCGGAATCCGTCAGCAGGTCCGCCCGGTCCACAACGGGATCGGTGCCGGAGATGGTGGTCGGAAGTCCGTCAGCCAGAACGGGCGTCGCCAGAAGCAGCAGCAGGGCCGCCGCAAAGAGCAGAGACAGGAGTCGTTTCATTGCTTCCACCTCCTCAACGCAGGAACAGGTACAGCAGCAGCCAGATCACCCCGGCGATGGGCAGGGTATAAATCAGACGCCACTTCCAATAGGCTTTCTTGTCGATGGGCATATCGCCGACGAATTTTCCGGTCTGTCCGTTCATTGCGAACTGGTATTTCTGACCGTTGTAGGTGGTGTTCAGCAGCCAGACCGGGTAGAGCGCGTAGTGGGTGCTCGTGTTGGTAAGCCGGATCGTGGATCGCTCCGGCGCAACGGTCGCAAAGCCGGAGACCGTGGAACGAAAGGCGTCCTCCGTGGTGGTCCGAATGCGCTGGTTGGCCCGCTCCTCGCTCTGCTTGGCGTCGATGTCGTACTTGTCCGCGTAGTATCCGGAGAGGTAGGCCGTCTGGAAGGGCTTGGCCTGGCTCACGTCAAAGGGCTCGATGGATTCCATCAGCGTGTCGTCCATCACGGAGGAACCGTCCACCGGGACGTTGGCGAAGCCCAGCGTGCCCTGACGCACCAGTCGGAAATGGGAGGTCTCGGTATACTCCGTGTCGCCGGAGCGCCACATCCGGGTGCGGGTGGCGTGATAGTTGAGATCGGCGTCTGCATCGGCGTTGTACAGCCAGAAGGGAACGTAGACGCCCTTGATCTCATCGAGGTGGTTTTCCTCGGAGAAGAGCTTGGGCAGCAGCTTTTTCTGCTTCATAAAGGCCTTGAGCTTCAGCTTGGCGTCCTCCTTGCTGAGCTGGAAGGGGAGAACGTAGTCGGGCTTGAGCGCGCCGGTGAAGCGGCTCGTCAGCACGACGGGGTTCCCGCAGAAGGGGCAGTGGGTCGCGCCGGTGTTGGCGTCGGCAATGATCTCGCCGCCGCAGGATTTGCAGGTATAGACGTTCATCTCCGAAGTCTCGTCCTCGGGCCATTCCTCGGAGACGGATTCCCATTGCATTTCGTCGGCGGGGGGCTGGTTCAGAGCCTCGTCCTTCTCCATCAGCGCAGCGGGGTCAAAGGTCGTGTCGCAGTACGGACACTTCATCAGCTGCGTGGAGGAGTCGAATTCCACGACGCCGCCGCAGCATGGGCATTTGTATTCGAGAATTTCGGTGTTCGGCATAAGTCCTCCGATCCGCCCGGAACCGGGCAAATTGCTGTCGGTCTGTTCACTGTCCTTATCCTATCACAGATCGGAGGAAAATACAAGCGCCTGAGTCTAAAAATCAAGGAATCCTTTTGTTGAATGTAACCGTCCGCTCCCAAGTCCTTCCCCTTGAGGGGAAGGTGTCGCCGCAGGCGACGGAAGAGGTGTCGTACCGGATCGCAGTTTGTTTCGACGGATGCAGAAGCGCAACGAAAATCACCTCTTCCGTCATCCGGCTTGCGGGAGACGCCGGATGCCACCCTCCCCTCAAGGGGAGGGATTTTTACGCGCAGTCCGTTTCGAAGGACGCAAAACCGCGGATCGAAAAAAACCAAAAATACCCCATTCCCTTTTTCGGCGCGCTGTGCTATAATAATACGAAGCAATCGAATCCTGCCCTCCGCCGCCGCGAAGCGCTGCAGGACACCGGGAGCCTTTTGATGGAACGATCCGATCACAGACGCGGCGGCAGATCCAATCGCACGGAGGAATCCTCTATGGACCATACGCTTGACCGGGACGACCGCGAGGCGGTCGCTCTGCACACGGCCAATCTGACGCCGTCCACCGACAGCGGCGAATATCGCTTCGGCTTCGGAACCTTTGAGACCGCTCCGTCCGGCCCCGCCCGGACCTACGCCTTTGACCGGGCCGCCCCGCGCGAGGCAGCGCCCGACCCCTTTGCCCCGCAGGCGGCGGAGTCCTTCCGCCCGACCGCGGAGCCCTTCCAGTCCGCCCAGGCCGCCCAGACCGCCCAGACCGTCCGGTCCGCAGACGCGGCGCGGACGCAGGCCGCGTCGGAGCCCTTCCAGGCCGCCTTTGGAGGCGGGGCTGCGGTTCCGCCGAACGCCCCGCCCCCCGCCTATCCCGGCGGATACGGCTGGCCCGGCTGGGTCTACGGCTGGGGCGCGCCGGACCCCCGCGTGCCGCGCGGCACCGTCCATCCCCGGCCCTCGAACGCGAGCGCCAAAAAGAAAAAAAAGCCCGCGAAAAAGCAGACCAACGCCGCCGTCTGGATCGTGATCGCAGCGATCTTCGCCCTGATCGTCGGGCTTGCGGTCGGCGCGCTCGGCTATTCCATGCTCCATCCCGGCAGCGCGGCGACTGCGCCGACCGGCGGCGGAACGGACGCCGACAAGTCCTCGGTCCCCACGCAGATCTATCAGCAGTACGCCCGCGCCGTGGTCGGCGTATCCGCCGAACCCGTCACCCCCGGGATGGGATCGTCGCCCAGCGCCGGAACGGGCTTCATCATCTCCCCCGACGGCTATATCCTGACCAATTTCCACGTGATCGGCGAGCCCGCCAGCCGGATTCAGGTCACGCTTTCCGACGGCTCCGTCTATCCCGCGACCCTGATCGGCTTTGAGGCGGTCGGCTCCGACGCCGCCCTGCTGAAGATCGACGCCGCAAATCTGACCGCCGTTTCGCTCGGCGACTCCGACGCGGTCAGCGTGGGCGAGCCGGTCTGCACGATCGGCAACCCGCTGGGCGAGCTGACCGGCTCGCTGACCGTGGGCTACGTCAGCGCCACGAACCGGCCCGTCGGGTCCGCAGGCAATTCCGTCCCGATGATCCAGACCGACGCCGCTCTGAACAACGGCAACTCCGGCGGCCCGCTCTTTGATTTCTCGGGCAAGGTCGTCGGCATCGTGACCACCAAATACAGCGGAGAAACCAGCGCCGGCGCATCCATCGAGGGTCTGGGCTTCGCCCTGCCGATCAACGGGGTCATGGATCTCGTCCGGCAGTGGCAGTCGGCTCCGGGCGTCGGATAAACCATACAGGAGGTATCGTTATGATTAAACGCAGACAGGAAATGCGCATCGAGCCGCGCTTCGAGGTCAAGGGCGGCCGGGGCGGCTATGATTCCACCCACATCTTCGAGCAGTCGGAGGTGGCAAAGACCACCCTCTTTGCCGTGAACACCCTGCCCCCCGGAAGCTCCATCGGCGTGCATCCCCACCAGGAGGAGGGCGAGGCCTATATCGTCCTCTCCGGCAAGGCGACCGTGACCGAGGACGGGCAGGACTATCTGCTCGGTCCCGGCGACGCGGAATACTGCACCGGCGGCCACACCCACGGCATCGCCAACGACAGCGACGAGCCGCTGGCCTTCCTGGCTATCATTATGCGCTGAACGAGGAACGGGTTCGTACCGGATCGGTACGAACCCGTTCCTGCGCTCCGATCGTCTCAGAGCGTCATCGCCAGGCGGAAGCAGCCGTAGATGCCGGCGTCGTTGCCCAGGGTGGCAAGGGCGAATTTCGTGCCCTTACAGGCGTGAAACATGTGGTGCTCGAAGCGGGGGATCAGCCCGTCCAGCAGGGCAGGCCCTGCCTTCGACATGCCGCCGCCCACGACGACCAGCTCCGGATCGAGCATGCAGCAGCCGTTGGCGATCGTCAGACCCAGGACGTCGCAGAGCTCGTCCACCAGGTCGCGGGCAACCCGGTCGCCCTGCGCGGCGCAGGCAAAGACCGTGCGGGCGCTGACCTCAGCCTGTTCCCGCAGAAGGGAGGGCTCGCCGTCCCGGTCCAGGCGCTCCCGCGCCAGACGGCCCAGGGCGCGGGCGGAGGCGTACTGCTCGGCGCAGCCGCGCTTGCCGCAGGTGCAGGGAAGGGCCTCCGGGCTTCGATCCACGGTCAGGTGGCCGATCTCGCAGCCGACGCCGTGGGCCCCGTTGAGGATCTGCCCGTTCCAGATAAAGCCGCCGCCGACGCCCGTGCCGAGCGTGACCATCAGCATGGAACGGCTGCCCTTGCCGCCGCCGTCGTAGTATTCGCCCAGGGCGGCGACGTTCGCGTCGTTGCCGGCCTTGACCGGCAGACCGGTCAGAGCGCCGAGGGTCTGATGCAGGTTGAAGACGCCCCAGTTCAGGTTGACGCAGCGGTTGACGTTTCCGTCGTCGTCCACCGGGCCGGGGACGCCGATGCCCACGCCGCGGACCTCGGATTTCTCAACGCCGTGCCGGGCCAGGCAGTCCTCGATGGCGGCTGCGATTTCCGGCAGGATGGCGGAGCCGCCGTTCTCCGGCCGGGTGGGGATCTCCCAGCGCGTAAGCAGTCTGCCGGTTTCTTCAAAGAAGCCGAGCTTCACCGTCGTGCCGCCGACGTCAACGCCGAATGCGTATTTCATCTTTCTTTCCGCCTCGCTTTCGCTTTTTTACCATCCTATCACAGAACGCCGCCAAATGCAAGCGCGTTTCGGCCGCGCGGCTCTTTGTCCTTCCCCGGAAAAATCGAACGATATTTTAAGAAAAATGCAATTTTTCTCTTTACGAAACGCCGAAAATTTGCTACAATAAAACTTGGTGAAATTTGTCCATTTTCAGCAAAGGAGACCACCGTCATGCGCATGCGGAAACGAAACCATCTGGAGCCTCGTATGGAGGCCTGTACCTCGGTCTGGATCCGGGATCCGGAGGCGCGGCGCGGAAGCTGGCGCGCGCTGATGCCCGAGGCAGAGGCCCTGCATCTGGAGATCGGCTGCGGGAAGGGCAAGTTTACCGCCGAGATGGCCGCCCTCCACCCGAAGGTTCTTTTCCTTGCCGTGGAGCGGGTCCGCGAGGCCCTGGTGCTGGCAATGGAGAAGGCTGTGAACATGGGGCTGAAAAACGTCTTCTTCCTGGCGGTGGACGCCGCGAATCTGGAGCAGTATTTCGCCCCGGGCGAGGTGGATCGGATCTATCTCAATTTCTGCGACCCCTGGCCCCGGAGCAAGAACGCCAAGCGGCGGCTGACCTTCCACACCTTCCTGGAAAAATACCGTCTGGTCCTGCGTCCCGACGGCGATATCCACTTCAAAACCGACAACGCCGGGCTCTTCCAGTGGTCGCTGGAGGAATTTGCCCGTTACGGTTATCCGGTCTCCAACGTCACAGACGACCTGCACAAGGACGGCGTGGTGGGCGTGATGACCGGCTATGAGGAAAAATTCTACGCGCTCGGCACGCCCATCCACCGCTGTGAGATCGGCATGCCGGCTGCAAAGGAGTCATATACATGATCAATCAGAAAATCATTCTGGCCGACGATGAAGAACGCTGGCGTCTGATCGTTCACGACTTTCTGGACAACGAAGGGTATTCGGTTCTGGAGGCGGCGGACGGGAGCCAGGCCGTGCGCCTGCTCCGGGAGAACCCGGACGTTTCCCTGGTGATCCTGGACGTGATGATGCCCGTCATGGACGGGATCGCTGCCTGCACCGAGATTCGCACCTTCTCCCGCGTGCCCGTTTTGATGGTCACGGCCCGCGGCGACGAGGAGACCGAGATCTCCGCCATGCGCTGCGGAGCCGATCAGTTCATCTCCAAGCCGATCAAGATGCGCGCCTTTATGGAGCGCGTCCGCTCCCTGCTCCGCCGCGCCGGTACCCGCGAGGTCCTGCGCTTCGGCAGGCTTGAGATCGACCTGGCCTCCAACGCTGTCCTTGCCGACGGCGAGCAGCTCTCCCTGACGCCGAAGGAATACGACCTGCTGCTCTTCCTGGCCCAGACGCCCGACACCGTCCGCTCCCGCGAGCAGATCCTGCACGCGGTCTGGAACACCGACTACTACGGAGACGGTCGGACCGTGGACACCCACGTGAAGAACCTCCGCATGAAGCTGGGCGACTGCGGCAGTCTGCTTCGGACCGTTCGAAGCCGGGGCTATATGCTGGAGTCCGGGAAATGAAGCGGGAGCGCCGCCGACCCGGACTCTGGAGCATGGTCGCAGTCGTCGCCACGCTGGTCATGGCGATGCTGTTCGTCGGCCTGCTCATTGCCTTCCGCTTCCTGCTGAAGTCGGAGTATATCGACAGTCTGCAGGACCGTCTGACCGACGGGCTGAGCGTCCTGCGCAGCGCAGGCTATACCCACGACGCCGCGGCGGAGCTGAACGCCTCCGGCGTCGAACTCATGCTCTTTGAGGAAAGCACCGGACGCCTGATCTACCGCAGCGCGGGCAAGGGCCACGTTTTCAACCGGTCCATGTATAACGACCGCATCCAGGACATCAACGGCGCGACCCCGCCCAATGAATATGACAGCGTCTCCGCGCTGGTCTCAAAGCGCCTGTCCGGGAAGGACGGCAGCTTTTTCCTGACCGAGCTGCACGGCAGCGTGGCGGAGACCACCGACGAAATGCTGCATAGCCGGGAGCTCTATCTGGTCGGGCGGTCGGAGGGGCATCTGTTTGAGCTGTATCTCCCCGTGGAGCGGATGAACGACGCGATCAACCTCTCCATCCGGTACGCCGGTATCACCCTGCTGATCGGTCTGGCGGTGGCGCTGCTCGTCATCTTTCTTGCCAGTCGGCTTGCCCACAACTCCTCGCGCGGAATGGCGCGGATCGCCGGGCAGATCTCCGAGCTGGACTTTTCCGAGCGCTGCATCCGCGGAAAGACCCGCGAGACCGACACTCTTGCCGTCTCGATCAACCGCATGTCGGACCGCCTGCAGGAGAAGATCGGCGAGCTGAAAACGGCAAACGAGCGTCTGCAGGACGAGCTGGCTGAACGAACCGAGCGGCAGCGCCTCATCACGGACCTCTTCGCCAACCTCTCCCACGACCTCAAAACGCCGATTGCCATCATTTCCGGCTACGCCGAGGGCTTGCAGGAGGGTCTGGCCCGGACCCCGGAGCAGCAGCAGACCTATTACCAGACGATCCTGACCGAGAGCGAGCATATGCAGGCCATCGTGGGCCGCATGATGACCGTCAGCAGTCTGGAGCTGGAGACGGAGGCCCCGGTTCTGGAGGACTTCGATCTGGCTGCCCTGCTGGACGCGTGCATCGCTCCCTTCCAGCTTGAGATCGAGCGGCAGGGTTTGGATCTGAAAACCGATTACCCCGCTCCGATTTCGGTCCGCTCCGACTACGAGGGCGTGCGTCAGTCCGTGCTCAACTACGTGCAGAACGCAATCTACCACGTGAACAGCGGCAACCGAATCCGGATCAGCGTCTACGAGGAAGGCAGCTTCGTCCGGCTGAGCGTCCAAAACTCCGCCCGCCCGATCCCGGAGCAGGAGATCCCGAGGCTCTGGGAGAAGCTCTACCGCGGCGACCGCTCCCGAACCCGCAGCCACGGCGAGGCCGGGCTGGGTCTTGCGATCGTCCGCGACAATATGGAGCGCCTGGGTCTGGAGTACGGCTTCCGCAACCTCGACGGCATGGTGGAGTTCTACCTCTGCCTGCCCCGCTCCCCCGACGGGATCGGCGCGGCGGAATAATCCGGCGGAAAACCGGGAACAAACATAAAAAGCCGGCGTCAAAACAGCCGGTCCCTGCCAGACAGGGACCGGCTGTTTGACGCACTGTAACGGTTCAGTCGAATCGTCGAGGCAACAGGCAACAGGCAATAGGCAATAGGAGAACGCCGAAGCGGCGGTGCGGCCAGCTTGCCGGGGCTCCGACAGAGCCTTCCCCCCTCGGGGGGAAGGTGGCATCCGGCGTCTCACGGAAGCCGGATGACGGATGAGGGGGGTATCGACCACCGATTCGTATATTCAACCGTCTGCTTGTCGGAACGTCCCCCTCATCCGTCTCGCTGCGCTCGACACCTTCTCCCCCAAGGGGCGACGGCTTTGCGTTCGGCAAATTGAAATTTATGGGGGCTGCTATGTTGCTTAAAATTCTAAAGTATTGTGATCTGAATGAAAGAATGCTGATGGACGTTTACGCCGAAAGCAATTTTGAAAACACAGATTACTTTTTTCCGGACGAGGAAAACAAAGAGCTGGCAGTACAAAAAGTAGAAACAGGATTTTTGGACTTTCTGAAAAATGAATTCTTCTTACAAAATGAAGCGGCTTACTGGATCTTTGAGGAAAATGGCGTTTGGTACAGTGCGTTAAGGACTTGTAAGGTTCCGAACGGTCCGTATTATCTGGAAGCTCTTGAAACAAGACCTGATTTCAGAGGAGAGGGTTATGCTTCGCTGCTTCTGTCAAGCGTCTTAGATGCTCTAAAGGAAAACGGACCATTTCGGATTTGTGACTGTGTCAGCAAGAAGAATACCGCATCCTTGAAGGTACATGAAAAATGCGGCTTTCAAATCGTATCGGAAGAAGGATATGATTATCTTCAGAACGAAGCGGATCATCATGATTTCGGACTTGAATATCGTTATCCTGCAGAGTGACAGTCTCCCGCTGTCGATTTGCTTCTCATTCAGGCGTTCATCGAATCCGTTGTAATGAAAGAGGAAAAATCAAAATGAATGCAAAGAAGGAGAATGGCGGATGGACTCAAAACTGTTTTTTACGGCCATCATAAAATTTTTGAGCGGTTTGCTGTTGGTGGGCGTTCTGCTGTTTCTGCCTGCGGGTACGATTGCCTACCGGCAGGCCTGGCTGCTGATCGGGATCCTCTTCATTCCGATGTTTCTTGCGGGACTGATCCTGATGAAAAAGAACCCGGAGCTTCTGAAAAAGAGGCTGAACGCAAACGAAAAACAGGACGAACAAAAAGAAGTGATTTTGTTGAGCGGGCTGACGTTTCTTGCGGCTTTTGTCGCTGCGGGGTTAAACTTCCGGTTCGGATGGTTCGTACTGCCGGCCTGGGTCTCCTATGCCGCGGCGGTCCTTTTCCTGATCGCATATGCTTTGTATGCGGAGGTATTGCGTGAAAATACTTATCTTTCCAGAACGGTCGAGGTGCAGGAAAACCAGAGGGTCATTGACACCGGACTTTACGGCGTTGTCCGGCATCCGATGTATATGAGTACGCTGATCCTTTTTCTTGCCATGCCGTTGGTATTGGGATCGCCCATATCTTTTGGAATCATGCTTCTTTACGTTCCGATTCTTGCGAAACGGATCCGAAACGAGGAAAAAGTCCTGGAAGAAGGTCTCATCGGATACAGGGAATACAAAAACAGGATCAGATATAAGGTGATACCGTTTGTCTGGTGAGGTGATCGTATGGCGTCAAGCAGAGAATACCTGGAATTTATCCTGGAGCAGTTGTCCGGGTCGGACGGCGTGACCTATCGTGCGATGATGGGAGAATACGTCATCTATTATCGCGGCAAGGTGGTCGGCGGCATTTACGATGACCGCTTTCTTGTGAAGCCCACGAAATCCGCCGCAGCTATGATGCCGAACGCAGATATGGAATTGCCGTATAAAGGCGCAAAGGAAATGCTGCTCGTGGATAACGTGGACGACCGGGATTTCCTGCGCGAACTGCTGGAGGCAGCGTATGAGGAGCTTCCGGCCCGGAAGAAACGAGGAAAATGATATGAGTACCAGAAAAGAAATCATAAGCAGCTTTTATCGTCGGTATGACGAAGACGGACGGACGCTCAGATCGCGGCACGGTCAGTTGGAATACCGCACGACCATGTCCTTCATCCACCGCTTTACGACCGGGCGATCAAGGATACTTGAGATCGGCGCAGGAACCGGGAGATACTCGATTGCCCTTGCGAAAGAAGGCATGAACGTGACGGCGGTTGAACTGGTCGAAAGCAATCTCGAAGCCTTAAGAGAAAACGGAAAAGGGCTTGGGAACCTTCGGTCATTCCAGGCAGACGCGACGGATCTGAGCCGCTTCCCGGATGACGCGTTTGACGCGACCCTGTGCTTCGGCCCCATGTATCACCTGTATGAAGCGGACGAGGTGAACCGCGCGATCGACGAGGCGATTCGGGTCACAAAGCCCAACGGTGTGATCCTCTTTGCCTTCCTGTCTGTGTATGCCATTCTGTATGCAAACTATTTCTACGGGAATTGGGCGGAAGGGCAGGCGGAGAACTTTACGCCCGATCATCGGGTCAGGCATTTCAAAGAACAGCTCTTTACGGGCTACGACGTGACCGAGTTTGAGGGGCTGTTTCACGAAAAGCCGGTCGAATGGATCACAACGGCGGGTGTGGACGGACTGGTGGAACCCATCGAAAAGCGTCCTGACTTTTCGATGACGGACGAGGAATTCAAGGCTTTTGCGGAATGGTATCTGACCGTTTCTGAAAAGCGGGAGCTGTTGGGCGCCACAAGTCATCTCCTGTATATCTGCCGGAAGCAGGCAAACCTGAATGGAGGTACGGTATGATTTGTTTTTTGACAAGCCGCATGGACGCGCCTGAAACGGGAGAACTGAATTCTGCCAATCAGTTTGTCGATGAACTGCGGCGGCACTTCCCGAACCCATGCAGAGCGTTAGACGTTTGCTCGGATCCGGACGACCGGGAAAAAATGGACTTTTACGCTTCCGTCACGAAGAATATGCTTGAGGCTTCGGGATTTGCGTTTGAACGGTTTGCCGTCCTGGACGGCAGGAACGAAGCTCAGGCGGAAGAGCTTGTGCGCGGCTCGAATCTCCTGATCCTTTCGGGCGGACACGTCCCGACGCAGAATGCGTTCTTCCAAAAGATCGGCCTTCGCCGTCTGCTGCAGGATTTCAACGGCGTCGTCATCGGGATCAGCGCGGGGAGCATGAACAGCGCGGACGTCGTATACGCGCAGCCGGAAGAAGCGGGTGAAGCCGTTGATCCTGCCTATCAACGGTTCCTGACCGGGTTAAATCTGACGAAGATCAATCTTTTGCCGCACTATCAGGACGTGAAGGATGACGTTTTGGACGGCTTGCGCGTCTTTGCGGATATTACCTGCCCCGACAGCGTCGGAAGGACGTTCTATGCCATTCCGGACGGCAGCTACCTGTATCTGGACGCCTGCAAAGCGGAATTGCGGGGAGAGGCCTATCGTGTGCGGGACGGCGTGATCCGTCAGATTTCCTCGCACGGGGAAGTCGTTGCGCTTTGAGCAGTCCGGTCGGTCGTTGGGAAACGCATCCATATGGAAAAACCCGGTATCGGGCGTCGATCTGTTCGACGCCCGATACCGGGTCGTTTGTTCCGGCTCCGAAGCAGGGAGCGGGAGGCTCTGTTACCAGATGCTGATCCGCTTGTCCGGAGCAATGTACATTTGATCCTGCTCTGTGACGCCGAAGGCCTCATACCACTCGGGGAAGTTCCGGGGCTGCATATTGGCCCGGAGAACCGTGGGAGAATGCACGTCGCTGGCTAAAAGCAGTTGGATATACTCCTCCCTGGCCTTCTGACACCAGACCCGCGCCCAGTTCTTGAAATAGGCCCGGTAGTCCGCGTCGGGAAGACCGTGCATGATCTCCAGCGTCACGCCCATGCCGCCGTTGTCGGCGATGTTCTCGCTGACGGTCAGCTCGCCGCTGACCTTGCCGCCGTGGAACTCGATGCCGTCGAACTGCGCGACCATGTCCTTGGTCAGCTCCTGGAAGGCCGCAAAGTCTTCTTCCTTCCACCAGTTCTTCAGATTGCCGTTCTCGTCAAAGTTGGCGCCGTTGTTGTCGAAGGCGTGGGAGATCTCGTGACCGATCACCGCGCCGATGCCGCCCAGATTCTCGCTGGCGCTCTGGTGCAGGGAATAGAAGGGCTTTTGCAGAATGGCGGCCGGGAAGGTGATGTCGTTGGCGCTGGGATTGTAGCAGGCGTTGACCATGTGACCGGGCATGAGCCATTCCGTCCGGTCCACGGGCTTCAGGGCCTTGTCCAGGCTGTCCCGGACCCGGATGGCGAAGAGGGTCTGCATGGCGGCAAAGTAGGATGCGTCTGCTTCAAAGATCAGCTTGGACCAGATCGGCTTGATCTCGTCGGGGTAGCCCATCTTGATCTCAATGGTGGATAGCTTCCGGATGGCCTGCTCCTTGGTGGAAGCGGCGAGGAAGGTGTTCTTCTGCATCCGGAGCTTGTAGGTGTCAATGATCTTATGTACCATGGCCACCACGTCCCGCTTGGCCTCCTCGCCGAAGTAGGTGCGGCCGTAGTAGACGCCGATGGGCTCGGCATACAGATCGGAAACCGTCCGGTAGGCCTGCTTTTCCAGGGAGGGATCGGCGCTGACGCCGCGCAGGGCTCTGGAATAGGTCTTTCCCAGGGCAGCCAGCTCCTCGGAGAGGCAGGGGGTCGCCTTCAGCAAAGCCTTGACGTAGGCCCAGTGGAGATACTGCTCCAGGTTCTCCGCGGAGAAATAGCCGCCGATCTCCCGGATGGCCTTGGGATCGTAGACCACCAGGGTCTTCGGCGCCTTGTCGCCGTAGAGGTCTGCCAGGAGCTTCCGGATGTCAAAGGGGGCGACCTGGGCGGCTACCGCATCCGCATCCATCGGATTGTGGCACTTGTAGTATTCGGACCACTCCAACTGGCTCTTGACCTTTCGGGCCACCAGCGCGTCAAAGGCCAGCGTGTCCGCCAGGTACTGCTTCTGCTCCGCCTCCGTCAGAGGGGTAAAGGCCAGCACCTTGGCGGCCATGTCCTCGTAGACCGCCAGAAGCTGCTTGCCCGCCTCGTTGTCCGGGGCGTAGTACGTGGTGTCCGGCAGAATGATGTCCGGTCCCAGGACGATGAAGGAGTTCTTCGTGGCGTCCGCCATGTCGGCGGTCACGTCCATCTGGATCGGCAGATCAACGCCGTTGAGCAGCAGCTCGGAAGCCGCCGCGTTCAGCTCCTCCACCGTGTGGATGGCCTGCAGCCGGGCCAGCAGCGGCAGGACGGGGGCGATTCCCTCGCGGTTCCGCCGATCCGTGTCCATCACCTTTTTGTAAAGCGCCACGGCGTATTTCATCTCAGGGATGTCGGAGGTCTTTTCGCCTGCCGCGAAGGCCCGGAAGTCTGCCATCATGATTTTTTCGACGCCCTGATCCAGGTCGGAGAAGCCGCCGGTCGTGGGTCGATCCTCCGGGATCACGGCTGTCTTCAGCCATTCGCCGTTGACCGCTTCATAGAGATCGTCCTGAATTCTGATTTTCGTTTCACACATTGCTTGTTTTCCTTTCGTTTTGTAAACTGTCCGCGCTTGGTTCTGTGCTCTGATTATACCAAAAGGAAGCAAAAATGTAAAGCTGCTGTTTAAGCCGACCGGAATCAATCGGGGCCGGGAGAACGCGGACGGCGCTGTGGCATGAAAAAGTCCTCCGTTTTCAAATTGCGTTTCCGCGATCCTTCGGCTACAATGAAATCAGGTCAGGCCGAACCGAATCTATCATACAGGAGAAAGACAATGGAACAGACTTATAATTTGAACGAGCTGGCGATCATGACCGGCTTTACTACCCGGACCCTGCGGAATTATCTGAATCAGGGCCTGCTGCACGGCGAGAAGGTTGACGGGGTGTGGCAGTTCAGCGCAGAGGAGGTTGACCGCTTTTTCAAGGAGCCCTTCGTCAAGGAGGGGATGCGGATCAAGCGAAACGCCGCCGTGTTCGATTTTCTGGCGGATACCGCCAAACAGGCCAACCGCGCCTGCGTGATCCTGGATCTTCCGGTCTCTGACGAGGAAGGCGCGGCTGTCTCTGACTTCTTCTGCAAGAAGATGATGCACGCCAGCAACGCCGCCTTCACCTATCACCGGGACCGCGGCATGAGCCGGGTCATCCTCACCGGCCCGGAGGACCAGGTGGCGGAGATTCTGCGGGATTATTATACGGGATAACGAATTGCCAACTCCGTGAGCGGCTTCCGGAAAAACGGTCCGCAAACCGTACGTTTCCCGATGGTGTGAGACCGAACAGCAGCCCCCCAAACGCACGTTTCCCGATGGTGTGAGCCCGCACAGCAGTCCCCCAAACGCATGTTTCCCGATGGTGTGAGCCCGAATCAACATTTCCCAAAAAAGTTCTTGACAAATCGTGCCCCTTCCGCTATAATAACACCTGCGTCCGGACGATTAGCTCAGCTGGTAGAGCATCCGCTTGACGTGCGGAAGGTCGCAGGTTCGAGTCCTACATCGTCCACCATTCACCCCTGACCCTGAAAAGGGCCAGGGGTTCTTGCTTTTTGCGGCGAAAAATCCAGGTCTACACAGGAAAATTCGGCCTTTTCCTCCGCGATCGCGGCTCCGCTTCAAAAATGAATGGACTGCATAAAACGGCTGAAATCCCGCTGTTCCCT
>JAEEGH010009263.1_pt1 | contig 23009 bp, 10 predicted proteins | sample 9134181 | NCBI WGS metagenome assembly JAEEGH01 (sample SAMN16246544, study PRJNA631951) | gut metagenome | biome: gut microbiome; feature: rumen; material: DP-attached | host: Bos | place: Iran: Karaj | collected 2018-10
CACGTCCTGTCGTTGCGGATGGTCGTGGATGTGCCTTCAAACTGAATCACCATGAAGAGACCACGAAATACAGAGAAACGCCTTTGGCGGCACGGAAAGCGCATGCGCGAATCGTAAGCTCAAAATGGACGGCCAACACGCTGGGTATTAACGCGTTTTCTCCCTTTCCTTCCGTGTTTCGAGCGTTTTCAGCCTGTGCACGTAGTGTTTACTAATGGTGTACGCGGCGTTTCCTAGGCGTGTACGGGGGAGTTTTGACGTCATTACACGATAGAAGTGACGTCACTTCAATGGTATATTGACGTCACTTCACCACTGAAGTGACGTCAAAACTCCTCCGTACACAGGCAGGGGATGCCGCGTACACAGTTAGGGAATGTCGCGTACACCGTAAGGAAACGCCTCGTACACAGGCAGAGCAAGGTCCGTTCACTCACCCCGAAACCGCCGCGGACAGTACGGGCAAAGGTCACGCTGCCTACCAGTGAACGGTAGCGCTACCTTCTTAAAGCGACAGGAAACTCTGCCTGAAGGGACATGCGGCAAATGTTCAAGTGACAGCCATCCCCCTTCGCTCCGCCGCGCCACCCGTATTGCATAAGAGCCTGAATCTCGCAAAAAGTCAGCAATAACGCGTCAAAAGACAATGACGGGGACAGTCCCCTCAGCCTTACTGTTGTTGCGGATGGTCGTGGATGTGCCTTCAAACTGAATCACCATGGCAACTCGCACGGCCCAAATTCAAGGACTCCGCTCGCCATCGACGGATACGATGCACGAGAGTCGCTCAGGCGATACGACAGCGTCACAGGCAGCGGAAAAATGCAAGGCATGAACGTCTCACAGGAAATTTACATAGATATAGCCTGTCAGTTTGCCGGAATCCCGGACAAAAACAACTATATGCCGCCTATTTCCGCCCCTCTCGCTCGTCCGCACCGCACTTGCACGACCTTATTCCCGGGAACAATTCGGGCCAGCGATGGACGAACATGTGATCATCATTGTAGTTGCTCGTCCTGTCCACGCACTTTCCTTCGCCGTCAAATATCAGATACGGTTCGTATGGCGACGACAGCCAACGGCAAAGATAGCTCAGAGGAAGTTTCCCGAGACGATACCTGACGCCGACGAAATCCTCGCCATTCCGCCTGAACGCAGTCTCCGTCACGCAATCTCCGACTTCGCTAGCACGCTGTTCTTCGAAAGAGCCGAACGACGACAGAAAACGCGCATCATGTTCGCACCAGAATCTCAGCGCATAAACGAGCAGGGCCGACGCCGCCACCACTGCCACTACGGAGGCGACAATCGCGCAAGACTTTCTCCGCGCTCCACACTCGGCGCATGCCGCAGGTCCTTTGGATCTATTCGTCATCTGCGGCAGTATACCATATTTCAGGCGTCGCTCGCACTGCAAATCGGCATAGGCCGTTCAGCCGCGGCAGAATCGCAGAAGAACCACTCAGCAGTTGCCGACAAGGACGCGTGAAAGGCGGCGACGCGCGACGTCGGCAAGGCGCCGCACGTCCGCGACCGGCGTCGGCGACGCGTCCGACATTCTCCATCTCGGAAAGAACCGCGTGACATGAAGCGGCATGTCCGGCGAAACCGACGCGACAAAGGACGCAATGGCGTCCATGTCCGCTTCGCCGTCGTTGCGTCCGGGAACGACAAGCGTCGTGACCTCTACATGACATCCGGCGCCATGCAAAGCGGAAATCGTCCTGCAGACTGCGCCGAAGTCGCCTCCGACCCAGTCGTAATACTCCTGCGACGGACCCTTGAGATCGATGTTCGCCGCATCAATGAGCGGGGCGATCTGCGAAATGACGCTCTCGCTGGCGCATCCGTTTGACACGAGCACGTTCAGCATTCCCCTTCTGCGTATCTCAGCTGCGCAGTCGCGCACGAACTCCCATCCGACAAGCGGCTCGTTGTATGTGTACGCAAGCCCGATGTTGCCCTGTTCGTCCGCAAGGCGCGCGGCGAGATCGGCCAGTTCGCCGGGCGAGGCGGTCCTGTACGGCACTTCGTCCGCGCCATGCTGCGATATTCCGTCGTTCTGGCAGAACGGGCAGCGCAGATTGCAGCCGTAGGAGCCGACTGAAAGGACATTGCTCCCCGGACGGAAAAACGCGATTGGCTTCTTCTCTATGGGATCAAGCGAAATCGACGAAATGCGCCCGTAGTTCGCCGCGACGACGGCGCCGTTCTCGGCGCGCCTGGCGCGGCAGAATCCGACTGCGCCGTCGGCAAGGCGGCAATGGCGGGGGCACGCTCCGCACACCGCCGTCGCCACGTCACTCATGGAACACCTCGGCCTGGAACGTCTCGAACGTCGCGCCGTCCCGCCACGCGTCCGCGGGAAGCCCGGCCTTCTGCGCAAGATACGAGAGCGTAGTCGGAAGGTCCCAGCCCTGCTCTGGCGCGACCTGCGGCAGAAACACCGCGAAGCACTCCCCCTTCTCAAGCGTCATGCCGTCACGCCCAAGCACGATGTCGCGCCATGAGGCAACGCGCTTCGGCGGAGTAAGCGCCGAGACCTCGACACGGATTCCTCCAAGCTCGCGCTCTGACACGGGCGAAAAGCGAGGGTCGCGAAGCGCCGCGTCAACTGCGCGCGCGGCCACGGCCTCTACAAGCGGGCGCATGGGCATAATCTCGCCGATGCAGCCGCGAAGAGCGCCGGTCACCCTGTCGTTCAGCGTCACGAAAGCGCCCATCTTGGCAAGCGCAGCCTTCGGAGCTTCGGAGACATCGGGCCGGACGCGCCGACCCGGACCGCCTCGCACGGCGCTCTCCAGCGACGCCCGCGCGATGCGCAGAAGGTACGCCCGGTCTTCGGCGGAAAGAACTGCGTCGCCGTCGCCCTGCCACTTCGCGAAGCCGGTAGCGGCAAGATAGCACACGAACCGGCTGTAGTCGCCTTCCGCGTCGCCCGACGTCGCGTACTTTCTCCGAACGAGCCGAGTGCCGCGCGGAAAGGCGCGGAGCGCAAGCTCTATCGGCACATGCCCGCAGATAGTCGCGCCCGTTCGCCTTATGAACGATGCAAAGCCGTCCGCATCGCAGTCTGCGGCAAGCGAGAACGCCTCCGCGTCCGCCGCGGCGACCTTGCGCCGAACCTCCTCGCCGCCGTCCCTGCCATAAGGAGTGTACGAGAAGTCGTCGCCGTAGTGAGTGAAGTCGGACGAGATGACAAGCAGCGTCTCGGCATCCATAAGCCGCGCCAGCGCCCTGGCGCACATGGCCATCTGGTCCTCGCCGAACGAGCCCATGACAAGCGGCACGACAGAGAAGCCTTCCCCAAGTGCGAGCTGGATGAGAGGAAACTCGATCTGCGCGGAATGCTCGGCCGCATGGACCCGGTCGTTGCGCGCGACCGGCGCGACGAGCGCGAGCCTGTCGAGCCACTCGCGGTCGACCGCGATTCTGCCAAGAGGCGTGGAGACGTCGCCTGACTCTGGCGCGACGAGGCGGTTTTCTATCCAGGCGCGATGGCTCGGAGCGAGCACGACCACGCGGCGGAACTTCGCGCCGCGGACAGCTTGAACCGCCGACCATGCAATTTCGCCGGAATACGCCCAGCCTGCGTGCGGAAGGACGAGCACGTTCGAACCGGGAGAAGCCGCCTCCGAGCCAAGCCCGGCCGCCTTCTCCCAATTGCCGCAGACTGCACGTATTTCCCGGTCAGTTCCGGGATACCACGATCCCGCTATTGTGCTTTCAAGTGCCATGCCCAACAAATATAGCCGCCGCGGACCTCCCCCACCGCGAATTGACTGTATTATACCATATTCGCTTCCCAATCTCCAAGAGGATTTTTCTGATTTTTTGTGAATTGAGAAAGTCAAAAGCTCTTCTCGCGCGGCAGTTTGCAAAAACGGCTCACATCTGGTATAATAAGCGCATATCGAAAGGTGCATGGTACATGAGGAATTAAGGAAAGGCAAGCCTGGAATTCGTCCGCCGTTCGGCGAAACCGTAGAGATATGACGATAGAAACCGAGAACGCCATCATTCAGCTACAGCGAAAAGACAGAACTCTGTTCAGTTCGCTTCTGAAGCACATAGTGCAGGCAGCGCCAAACGAAGACCCGTCCGACTTCGTGCTGGCCTCGATCGGCAGGAACGTCGGCGCCGACCGCTGCTACGTGTACAGGTTCTGGGAGCCAGGCAAGACCTCGATGTGCACCAACACGCACGAATGGTGCGCCGAGGACATAAAGCCGGAGATAGGCGGTCAGCAGGCGTGCGACCTCTCGGCGCTCGTCGAGTTCAACGCGCACATCACGTCGGGGCGCGACTTCCTCTTCACCGACATAAACACCATCGACGCCGGCTCTCGGGAGTGGCTGGAGCCGCAGGGCATAAAGTCGCTTATCGCGACTCCGCTCGTAGGGGCCAACAACACGATCTGCGGGTTCGCGGGGTTCGACTTCGTAAAGGCGCCGTGCGGCGAGATAACGGAGCGCATAATCGTCAACATCCACGAGGCCGCGGACCTGCTGCTCAACTGCCAGCGCCTTCACGAGAAGGACGTCGCCCTTCTCGACGTCTCCAGACGCGAAAGCGAGCACGAGGAGAACGAACGCGAGTTCGAGCGCGCGCTCATGACCCTGCAGAAGGACGCGCGCACGATGCACACGAAGCAGATGCTTGAGATCGTGCGCAACCGCCTTGACGCCGACATGTGCCTGCTTGTGCAGGAGATGCCCTCGAAAGGCGGCGGAAAGGTCCTGCCGGAACATGCCGTCTCACGCAACGGGTGGACGAACAAAAGGGGATGGACCATCGACCCGACGCTGTGCCGCGCCCTCGACACGAGGCTCAAGACAAGCGCGATCATCACCCTGCGCGAAAGCGAGATCGGCTGGCTCAAGGCCCAGACGGAGGGGGCCTCGACCTCCGACTTCTCCGACAATCTGAAGATAGTGCACTCCATCGGCATCCGGCAGGAAGGCCGTCTCGCGGGCGTGCTGTGCGTGGGCTACGAGGACGAGAGGTCCCTCACTCCGCTTCTGACGGGGTTTCTGCGCCGGTCGGCGCTGGTCATAGTGTCCACGCTGGAGAGAATCGCGACCTACCACGACCTCAACGCCGCGCTGGACCAGGCGCACCTCAAGGGCGACATCGTCGAGTTCATGTTCCAGCACACGGACTACGCGGAGGTCAGGAACTTCATTGGCGAGAAGGTGCGCGAAATCACCGGCGCGCAGCACCTCCTGCTCTGCTCCAACGACGGCGAGCGCACCGACTGGTTCAGCGACGACGCTCCGACATGCTGCCACAACTGCGTGGAGTACGTACGCAACTTCGGCAGGAACCTGCCTCCGACCCTTTTCTCCGAGGACGAGATAGCGATCATCCAGGAGGGCGAAGAGCTTCCGAAGATGAACCAGCCGCACTACTGTCCGATGAAATCGGTGGTGCTGAGCCAGTTCAAGAGGGACGGCGGCTGGTGGCGTCTCGTCGCGGACTACACGAAGTCGCACGAGCGCGACCTGCCGGAGGTCGCCCGGATAATGCGCATGGCGCTGGAGCTGGTGGCGATTGCCTACGACAGGGAAAAGCGCGAGGAGACGATAAAGATACTCCAGAAGCATCAGAGCTTCCGCGCGGACACGCTCGCGTACGCGCTTTCGAAGGACGATCTGCCGGGGCTCATCAACCTCACGATGCACAGGCTTCTGGAGCTGACGGCGTGCGACTACATCGCGATACACACGGTCGACGGAGACCACCGCATGCTGCATCCGGGAGGCGAGCTCGCGAAATGTCCGCACCGGTGCACGGCATGCTCGTTCTACAAGCTGAAGGTGCCGTCGATAGGGGACTCCGACAACATCATCGAACTGGACGACACAAAGGGCCAGTGCGAGGTGCAGATTCCGTCGGAATGCCCGGCGATGTCGCTCGAAGTCGTGGTCGTCTACTGCGAAGGCAAGCCATGGGGCGGCATAGCGCTCCACTACCTCGAAAAGCAGCGCCAGGTATCCGCCGACGACCGCGACACTCTGAAGATCGCGGCGGACGTGCTGACGCTCGCGCTCGAACGCCATTCCTCTGCCGTGCGCCTGGAGCAGGAGAGGGACCGCGTCGTCGAGGCGGAGAAGGCGCGCAGCTACTTCTTCTCGTCCGTCTCGCACGACATACGCACTCCGCTCAACGCCATCATCGGCTTCTCGGAGCTGCTGCAGTCCGGCGACGTGCCGCCCGCCGAGGCGAAGCAGGACCTCAAGATGATCGTGGCGAGCGGCAAGACGCTTCTGCAGCTCGTAAACGACGTGCTCGACCTCTCGAAGATGGACCTCGGCAAGCTCGAGTTCAGCTTCGAGCCGACGGACGTCAAGGAGGTCGTGCAGGAGATCGTGCCGGTGTTCCGTCCGCTGACAGTCGCGAAGAGGCAGACTATCGTCGTGGACGTTCCCGACATGCCGCGCCTCATGGTCGACGCGCACCGCTTCAGGCAGGTGCTGTTCAACTTCGTCAGCAACGCGGTCAAGTACGCGGGGCCGTGCACGATACGCGTGTCGGCGTCGTACGAGAACGGGATTCTGAAGCTCACGGTCGCGGACAACGGCAAGGGCGTCTCGCCCGAGAAGGCGAAGCGGCTTATGCAGCCGTTCGTCCAGGCCGACATCAAGAACCGCACGGAAGGCAGCGGCCTCGGCCTTGCGATATGCAAGCGGCTCGTGGAGATCGCGCACGGCAAGATATCGATAGACACGGCTCCAGGAAAGGGATTCGCGATACACACCGAAGTGCCGGCGACGATCGCGCCCGAAAGCGAGAAAGGCGAGAAGGCCGCGAAGGCAGCGGCTATCAAGGCGCCCAGCGCATCCATGCGCGTGCTAGTCGTGGACGACTCGCCCGTGAACCGCTCAGTCCTCAAGGCAATGATGAAGAAGCTCGGCATAACCAACGTCGGGCTTGCCGAAGACGGCAAGGCCGCCCTTGAGAAGCTCGAGATGGACCCGGACTACGACATCGTCATGTCAGACATGTGGATGCCGGTCATGGACGGCACCGAGCTGATACGCCGCATCCGGGCGGACAAGCGTCTGGCAGGGCTCAAGGTGTGCTCGATCACAGCGGACGTGGAGGCCCGCGCAAACTACAAGGAGCTGGGCTTCGACACGATACTCCTAAAGCCCGTTACGCTGGAGAAGCTGTCGGAGCTCTTCAGCAAAATGGGCGGCGCTGCGAAGCCGCAGGGCCAGGGCGCCTGACGTTGGCGCCCCTTAGAGCTCTATCGCAGCGCTCTTGAGGATGCGCCGAGCCGTGAAGGCGCCAGACGCGGTCACCGGTCCTTCGCGACGGAGACCCGTGTATGCCCATGTGCACGTCCCCCTCAGCGACTCCTCCGGACTCCACACAGCGCCCGCGTTGTCGGCGAACGAAAGTCTGACCTCCCCGCCTATCGTGAAGCGCTCTGGCTTCACCGAACCTATGTAGTTGTTGATGTCGTCGCCGCTCGGAGCGGGAGTCTCGAAGTCCATCTTCTTATTGTCGAAAAGCGGATGAAGCGCATGGAAGAAAGGATTCGACGGGGAGTTCGGCCCGATCGAATACGAGAACGACAGCGGCGCCGAGCAGTCCCCGAACGCGCCCGAAGAGGACTCCACCGCGCCCATGTCGACAGGAAGGACGGCGGAAGAGAGCCTCCGCGTGTAGTCCCTGCCTGTCGGAAGCTCCGCATCCGGTCCGTAAAGGTCCTCCCTGATCGTTCCGTCGCCGTTGGCAAAGCCGGAAATCACCGCACGCTGCAGAAGGCGGCACTTCCCCTCTGAATCCACATGAACGTAGAACTTGACCGGCATGGCGCCGCCAGCGCCGACGCCTTCCACACTGTGCTCGGCGGAGACCTGCCAGTTGACGGCGGTGAGGCAGCCCTGGACGAGCCAAAGGCCCTGCGGCCACGCGACAGACGGCTTGGTGTCAACGGCTGCTATCGGCACCTGGGCCATGAAGCCCGTGTATCCCCGGTCGGACGGATTGCATTCCGAGATGCGCACGATTCCTCCCACTCTGTCTCCAGTTCCGGCGAGCTTCGTCCGGTCGAGCGCAAGGGACACGGTCCACGTCTCGCCCGCCGACAGATACCTGGAAACGGAGTTCGTGAACGGATGCCATGTGGGAATCGATTCGATCGTCGCATTCAGTGAGAACATGACGTCGGGCTTCGAAATGCCGTCGGACGACGCGACGTATTCGATCTGGACGAGCTTGTTGGTGACTCCGTCGTTGCGAATCGCCAGCTCGCCGCGCGTGTCAGTCTCGCCGAAGTCGACGCCGGTACGCGGGGAAACGTAGAGCGGGCCCGACCAGTCGCTGATCGCGACGCCAGGCACGAGCAGCACGGCCCCGTCAGTGAGCGACGCAGAAAGCGAACCTACGCGCGGAAACCCGCCGCCATAGGCGACCACGCCCATCTCTCCCGACGAAGACGTCGCGACCCTGTAGAAGCTCGGGTTCGCGGCTAGCGCCGGACATCCCGCGAAATAGCTGGCCGCGCTCACGGAGACCGAGGGGTCCGCAAGGCGTACGCCGACATAGTTGTACGTCTCGTCCGCACCGCTCGTGTGCCATGCGATGCGGGGCGCGGCAGGAACGCCGCGGAGCGACGTGGTGAAGGCGGACGAGTTGGTGTTGCAGCAGAGAAGCACGGTGTCGGCGGAAAGCCTCCTGAGCGTGCTGGCGTGCCCTTCGCGCGACCAGACTAGAAACGGCGAGAGCACAGTGGACTCTCCGGTTAGTCCGCCCGACGTGTCGGCCGTGACGCGGAAGTTGTCCGCATTGTAGGCTGAAACCGACTCGACCGGCCAGGAAGCGAACACCTCGTCGGCGCTTCCGTCCGGCCCGACGCCGACATACACCGCGTTCCAGCCCGGATTCAGCGTGACAGTCTGGTCGACTACCGCCGCATGCGCGAAGAGCGCGGCGGATGCGGCAACAAGTGACAGTGTCTTGGTTCTGAAAGTCATATCGCAGTACTCCCCTTTCACCGTGTTCAGTCCAGGCGGATGCGGAAAAGCCCGAGCGTTCCCTCGCGGACCATGTACACTTTCCTTTCCGCGAGATTTGCGTTCCTGTCGCCTTCCTCTATGTATGTGCGTTCGGCGGAGGACGTATCAGGGGCGGCGCGGTGCCTGTGCCGCGCGAAGCCGCTGGCGCCGGACACCGCGTTGGTGCTTCTCTCTATCGAATAGGCGAAGCCAAACACCGGTTTGAAGCCAAGCTCGACCATCTCGGTTCCGTCGCTGGCCGTCACCATCTTGAACGACGTCACCTTGAGCCCGGCGGACTCCGCGTCGTACGGATCTGTCCCCGCGAAGTACTCCTCGCGGTTGGAGACGCCGTCGCCATCCCAGTCGGCGTCGGGATCGTACGACTCGCCCGGCCCGATGTAGCCCAGCATCCTTGCGTACTCCTCGGCCATTGCGACGTAGCCGTCGTCAATGCCCCATTCGTTGGAGCACGTCATGAGCTTGAGGTCGAGGCGAACGGTCGAGCCGGCCCTGCCTGCGACGACGGCGACGTTGGTCGACGAATAGACCGTTCCCGACGAGTCGCGTGAGTCGACCTCGAAGACGAGAGTGTCTCCAGGTGCGGCCGCGGACGCGCACGACCTGGTCGCCATCGGAACCGACACCGCGTAGTTGCAGTCCGTGTCGTCCGTGAACGAGCCCAGACCGCCCCGGGCGAGAAGTACGCCGTCCTTCCGCACACGGATCTCGGATGCCTCCGACCAATGGTGGAGCCCGCTGCCGTCGTAGTCCCTTACGCGGCCCGTGTACACGCAGGGCGGCGTGGAGACGGTTATCTCGGCCGCCGCCGAGACCGCAATGGCAAGGGCGACGAGCGTGAACGTTGCTGTGGCTGTTGTCTTCATCTAGATCACCCTCCTGTCAGTTCCCCGAATGCGAATACGTCTTCAGGCCGAGCTTGATGTCGGCGACACCCGGCGCGTCCACAATGCCGTCGCGGTTCAAGTCCGAGCCGTAGATGAACGCGTCGAGCGCCGCCTTGCGGTCTTCCGCACTGCCGCCGAGAAGCTGGCCTGCCGGAATTATTACGACCCAGCGCGTGTTCCATGCGCTGCGGCCGATAAGCCGTCTGTTCGCGCGGTCCGCGTCGTCCTCTTCGCCGATCATCGCTCGGAAGGACGGTATGCGCCGTATCTTCGCCGCAACGTCTCCGCCCGCCGTGTAGCCGGTGTACGTCGGCGTCCAGTCCTCGTCGTCGAGCTCTGCAGAGCCGACGGAGTACGGGACGGGAATGACCTGGTCGAGGACGTTGTAGGACAGGACCGTCCCCTTCTCCGACCCGCCCGGCACGCGCATCGAGTCGACGCCCGCAGGAACGAGGTAGACCACAGGCGTCCTCGAAAGCGCGGCGGTGGAATATCCCTCGAACTTCACGCCGGCGGAATGTATCTTCGTCGCGTAGTAGGACGAGTCGAGCGCATGATCGCCGGCCTTGAGGTCCTTGCCGAAGAAGTTCTTCGCGAAATCGATCGTCGACGAGAACGGTATCACAAGCGCGGGCTCCTTCGCCTCAAGCGGCGACGTGGAGGCGACCGGCTGGCAGAAGCGGACGTACTCCGGCACCGTTCTCAGGTCGTCCACCACGTACTTCGACAGCTCCTTGCGCCATGACGCGTCGCCCGCGGCGCCGGGATCGATGCGGAAGAGCTCCCTTCTCAGCGAGAACCAGGTCGCGTTGCGGTCCGGATTGTTGATTCCGAGGCGCGGCTTGAGCACGATGTAGTTCGCCTTCATGCGGGCAAGGACGTCCGCAAGTCCCGCGTCGCCATATCCGCCGCCGAGAACCGGCTTGCCCGAGGCGTCGAGCTTTCCGATCGACCGCGCACCGACGATCTCGCCCTTGAACTTGTCGCCGGACATCCTGTCCGCCGAGAGAAGCCCCGTCTCGTAGTCGTAGGCCTGCGCGGCCATGAAGACGTACTTCTGGGCGAGGTCGAACGCGGCGGAGTAGCGGGTGAGGGCATAGTCGCGCACGTTGCGGAAGAACATGTCGTTGTAGCGCTGCCGGATGATGCGGTTCGACAGCTTCGCCCGCACGGACTCGCGCTCGGCCTGCACTCTGTCGCCCTCGGCGACGACCGTGTCGAAGCGCTCAGCCGCCGCGACCATCGTCGCCCAGGCCACGTTGATCTGGCGGGCGGACGCGCTGATCTCTCCGATCTGCCCCCTCGCCGCCTCGTAGGCGTTCTTCTTCGCGGTTGTCCAGCTCGCGCTGTTCTGCTCGACCAGCGCGGCCGTGTCGACGATGTTCTGCACCTCGGCGGCCTGGACGGCAATTCCGTCGAATATCGCGCCCCAGCCGAGGGCGGACCCGAGGACGCCGAGATTGAACCCGCCCGCAGCCCCGTACGCCACCGCGCCAGGCACGAACATCGACGTAAGGCCGATGCCGATCGCGGTCTTCGCGGACACCCCATCGACATAGGCGTCGGCCGACTTCGCCAGCTCCGCCATAAGCTTCATCGAAATCGAAAGATCCTTCATGGCCGTTATGGTCGCGTCGGTCGCGAACTTGGAGATGGCCTTGGCGAGCGTAGCGTCATAGGAGCTTTCCGCGGCGCTTCGGGTGTCGTCGATCCACTTGATGTTCTGCGATAGCTTGTCGATCTTGGCGTTGTATTCGCCTACCGCGTTCTTCAGGGCCACATACGCGAGAATGTAGTCGTTGTAGGCGTCCTGTATCTTACCACGGCACTGGCGCCTGCCGGTGAAGGACGCGGGCTTCTTCACAAGGCCGCTGGCTGTCAGCTGGTAGGAGAAGTTCTTCGTCGACGAGTTGACGGACGTGTCCTCGAGAAACGCCTTCATCGAGTCGTACGTCCACTTGTCGGTGTCCTTGCTGTACGTGACGACCGCAACAGGCTCCACTTCGGCTCCGGTGAGACCGTACGCCTCAAGATCCATGTACATGTAGTGGTAGAGGTCCGGCCCCGCGTATCCCTGCGGATACGTTCCGGACGGGCCGATGTCATCCGCGTACGGCATGCCGTATATCTCTATCAGGCGTGCGTTGTAGGCGCGCTCGGACTCGTCCGCCTGCTCCTCTTCGGCGAGCTCGTTGTTCGATATCTGGCGAATGTGCTTTGACGCTTCCTGCGCGCGGTCAAGCACCTTGGCCGCGTTCTCGAGCGCAGTCTCAGCGCGCGCGGCGATCTGCTCGAAGTGGGAATGCGCGTCGTCCGCGTCGTCTTCCGCATCGCCAGGCGCAATGTCGAACGGTATCGCCGAGTCGGAAAGCCCTATCGGATTCAGGCCGGAGTCGGCCTTGTCGAGCTGCTTCTGTATCGCCGACGCCGCAGACGCCAGGGTCTCAAGCGATGTGGCGGTGGCGCGGTTGATTCTCAGCAGCCCGTCGTCCTCGAAAGCGATGCCGAAGCCACTTTCCTCGACCGTCAGCCAATCCCCTCCGAATACCATCCACGGGCAGTCGCCGCCCGGTGTTTCGTCCGGAAGCGTCTCCGCGTCCGCCACTTCCGAAACGCCGCGAGTGTACGTGGCAAGGGACTCGGTCCTCGGGTTGACGTATTCGCGCGAAGCGATGATCTCGTCGTCGGAGCGCTCCTGCGACCAGAAGCGCATCTCCGTCATGTACCCCCTGAAGCCCAGGCCCAGCATCGCGCGAGGCGACATGATCGGCGCGGTTCCAAGCGAGGCGGAGCCAAGCAGCGCGCCGTCCGGACCGAAGACGCGCAGCCTGAGGCCGCCGTCCCTGTCCGAATCCACCGCGAACATGGTCGGCCCTGTGCTCGGCATCGTGGCGAACGGCCCCACTTCGACAAGATTGTCTACACGGTAGTCGAAGTCGTAGCTCGAGTACTCCACGTCCTCGTCGAAGGCGTCGCCAAGCAGGTTCGTGGTCGTCACGGTGTGCGTGACCGTCGACGACACCAGCAGTGCCGTGAGCCGGCGCAGGGATGCCGATATGCCGCCGTTCTCGTCGGACGAGATCGAGACGAAGTTCTCCCACATGTACGGCTCTCCGGAGTCCGCCATCGGCAGCTCGTCCGCGACGATGAGCTCGCCGAACACGTTCGCGATCTCGGCAACGCCGCTCCGCTCCTCGCCCGCCGCATTGGCCTGGAACTCGAACGTCCACGTCAGATTGGTCAAGACGACTCCGACGGGCACGTTCGTTATTGAAAGCATCGTGGACCCGTCGAACTTCAGTCTCTGGAACTGGCCCGAGCTCTCCGCCGCGGGCAGCATGGAGTTCGCCACCATCCAGTTCATGACCGCGCCCACGCCTCCGCGCGTGGCCCACTCTCCGTAGCCGAAGGCACGGTCGCCGTCGTCGTCGAAGTAGCCCGCGCCGTTCGCGCGCCCGTTCTCCCTCCACGCCTTCTTGACCGTGCGGTCGACCACCTCGGCCGACGTGTCGGCGAGCTTCGCCGCGATCTCGGAGAAGCGCTCCTCGTCGAAGTAGTCCACGTCCACTACGTTGTCCGCGACGTTCATCTGCATCATCGAAGTCGACCAGGAGAAGTTCGGGTTCCTGAGCAGCCTGTACCACACGCTCAGCGCCGAGAGATAGTGCCCGTAGGCGTCGCCATGGCCCTGCGGATACATCAGCGCCGCGTCGTTCTCGTCGATCTTCGCGTCGTTGTTGGACGAATAGACGTTGTAGTTCATCGCGTAGGCGACTTCGCCGGCCGTGATCCCGCGCGTGAAGTTCCACACGAGGCGGTTGTAGAACGGCGCGGCCGTGACCGACGGATTGTTCACGCCCGTCCTTCCGCGCAGGAGGGCGAGCTCCTCGTCGAGAAGCGAGGAGACCTGGTTGTCGAAGCAGAATAGGCCGGTCGACTCCGCGCCGTAGTCTATCGAGCCGCCGCTCTTGCCGAAGGCCGCGCCGAAGCCGATCGTCGGGTTGAGCGCGTCGCTGTAGGCCTCGTTGCCGAGCACCATGTACATGTCCGCCAGGCGTTCCGCCGCGAGAAGGAGCTGCTTGTTCGCATCCGTGTCGTTCAGCCCGACGGAAAGCGACATCGACTCCGCCTTGTTGAGAAGCGTCTGGTAGAGCTCTATGAGGCCGACCTCGGTCAGATTGTCCTGGCTCAGCGCGACGTCGCCAGCCCACGGCTTGCCCGCCGCCTGGATCATCGTCGACCAGGTCTCCGCAGCATTCGCGTAGAGGTCCGTAACGCGCTGGGTGAACGGAGTCACGTTGTTCACGCACCTCTGTATCCACCCTTCCGCAAGCGCCGGACCGCACCACGCGCTCCATTCGTCGCCCATGACCTCATAGGCCGGAGTGCCCTCCTTCGCGCGGTAGCGCATCACGTAGAACGTGTTCACGAGGTTCGCCAGCGTGTCGCCCTGCTGGCCGATCGTGAATCGCGTGAGCCCCGCAGCCGGGTCGAACACCTTCTGGTAGCGGCCTTCGTAGTCGGTCGGCATCCTCCCGTCGTCGTCCGGCTTGGCCTTCTTCCACTCGAAGACGAAGTCGTCGGCCTGGCCGGCAAAGGCCTCGGTGTAGATGATGCCGAGCTGCTGGGAAAGCATGTTGAGCGGGTCCTCGCGGGTGATGACGCGGCCGGCGTAGAGTCGGTTCGTGACCGCGAAGACGTGCATCGAGACGGCGTCGCCGTCCCTTACGCCCGTGGCGCCGCCGACCGGCGCGTCGTTCTCGATTATCGTGACGTAGTTGGTGGCGCCCATCGCGGTGATCGCATAGTGGTCGCGCGCGATGTACTCCACGCCAGGCTTCGTGGGATCGGCCTTCTGGACACCCAGCACGGACGGTCTGACCGGCGTCGTCGGGAGCTTGTCGACAAGCGCGTCCCACTTCGCCTTTTTCGGATGCGAGTCGACCACCAGCGCCTTGATGGCGTCCTTCTCCGAAGCGTTCAGCGCATTCGGCCAGAGCAAGTCGCCGCCGGCGTTCGACTCCAGCACGCCCGTGAAGCAGACGCAGTTGGCGGGCGCAAGGTTGGCGTTGACGAAGAAGCGGTCGCTCACGGACGGGGGAAGCCCCGGGAACGTGTACTTGCCGGCGCGCAGGTTGGCCGTTCCGTCCGCGACGCTGAACCCGAAGTCCTCCACAAGGTCGGCGGGCGTGCCGTACGAGGCGTCGCCTGTGGTGCGGGTCACGGTCGGATCCCAGAGAAGCACGGTCTTGTCCCCGTCGTCAGGCCAGACAACCGCCACCGACGTCGCGTTCCACACCTCCGGCAGCCCGTTGGCGGCCTTCGTGAGAGTCTCGCCGATCCGCATCGTCTCGACGTTCTTCGGCCACGACACGTTCCACCTCCATGGCGCCGGATTGCCGGTCAGCGCGTCGCCGCCGTTCATGCAGGCAAGCCACGGTATCGGCGTGCCGAGCGGCGGATTGGACGCAAGGGAAGGATAGTCGAAGCCGTCCTGGTTCGGATAGTACATGTGTATGTCGAGAATGCCGGCGGCGCGTGCCCATATCTGGTTCTTCCGGTCGGGCCACGCCACAGTCGGCACGCCATCCTCAACCTCCCACCAGTCGTTTGTAAGCCAGGGGTTGTCGAAGAGGTCCAGCGGATGCGGGCCGGGAAGGACCGTTCCTGCCGTCGCCAGACCGGCGAGCGCCGTGTACGTGTCGTTGGTGAGCAGCACCGGAAAGGCCAGCATCCTCTTCCGTCCGCCCCTCTCGTACTCGACAAGGGCAAATGGCTCGGACGTGTCGGCCGAGTTCAGGTCCGTCCTTATCGCCCAGACGTAGTACCCGCCCACGCATGAGCCTATGAACGCGTGCTCCTCGTTCGGGTTGTAGCCGATCTCGTTCCGGTCGTTCTGCCGGTAAATGGACGGCATGGCGTCCGCCTCGAAGACCCCGGACCCCTTCGTCGGCGCTCCGGGCATCAGCCGGAGGACGCCAGACGTCGCGTACCTCTGGCCGGTGACGGAATCGGTCGCGTACCGCACGTCCGAGCCGGGCAGGGGGTCAAGGTCGCCGTCGGGGAATTCGAAGACCATCATCTTCGCCAGCTTCGAAAGTCCCTCCGCCGAGAACAGCCCGTTGGAGACCGCAAGCGCCGAGGGCGCTTCGGAGGCGACGAGGATCTCGTCCAGTGCAAGCCCGGCGAGCGAGGCGGCGCCGTCCGACGCGCCAGCGCTGTTGCCCGTGAGATAGCCTGCGTAATTCATCTCCGCAGACTCCACGCTCATGCAGGCGACGCCGTCCACGTAGGAAGTCCAGTTCGTCCCGTCAAGGGCGAACACGATCCTGTGCCATTTCGTGTCCGCGACAGGCGCGGTGGAAACCGACGCCGAGACACCGTTCGTCCCGCAGGCGAGCGTGTAGACCACTGAGCCGTCGGAGCCCTTCGCCGCGTCGACTTGCAGCGAGAACGCCTGCTCGCCGTCCGCGCCGAGGGTGAGAACGCGGCCAGAGGCGTTGGTCGCGACCTCGCTCGCGTCGGCCCAGAACGCGACGGCTCCGCCGCGCTCGTTGAAGCACCTCGTCGAAGGCAGCGCCAGCCGGGACTCTCCGGACGAGAAGTACAGCGCGTTCCCGTTTTCGTAGACGCTTTCGGCAAGTCCGCCCTGAACGGACGCTATCACGACCTGTGGAGCCTGGTCGACGTCCGGCCAGTGGATCCGATAGCGCTGGGCAAGGCACGGGAAGCTTATCTGCGACGGCATCCCGTCCTGCTTGACCGTCATGTACCAGTGCACCTCAAGCGCCTCGTCGGAGGCGTTCACTCCGTAGATCACGCTCGCATACTCGTTGGACTCGGCCGTCGTCCAGTCGTAGTACAGACGCGGGTTGTAGTTTCTTCCGGAATGCGCCAGATCGAGATATCCCGAAACCGTGTAGTCGACGACGGGATTGAACCCCTCAGCCGTCCCCGAGACGCCGCCTCCGCGAGGCACCAGCTCCGAGCCGACGCGCCAGTCCTCCTCCGCAAGCGTAAAGCAGTTCGTGTCCGTGCGCTCCACGGTCCGCACGGTCTGGAAGAAGACGTTGTCAGAAGTGCCGAGCTTGAGGCACGAAAGCCCTGCGGAAGCCGAGCTGAAGAGATTGTTCACGGGCGCGTGCGCATGTCCGTTCGGCGTCTGGTACTTGTTCAGCTCCACGTTGTATTCGGACGGAATCTTCACGTGGTCGCCCGCTATCAGTATCGCCGCCGCCTCGGTGTTCCAGCCTGCGGCGTACTGGCATCGCTCGAATGGCCACTGGACGCCGTAGCTGTCGCTCTCCATCCAGTACACGTCGATCCTCCACGGCGACTCGAGCGTGTCGCGCAGCGGGAAGACGTCCCCGTTCTTCGGCGAGTACGAATACATGCCGGAATGCTGGTAGTAGTAGTCGCCGAACTCGTCGGTCGCGGCGGACTCGTCCTTTATCGGAGAGGCCACGAGCCCGTCCGGATTGTAGCCCGTCGCGTAGGGGACGACCGGCTCGCCTATGTGCGCGGACATCTCCAGCACCGTCGGCTCGCCGACCTCGATGACCTGCAGCTGCTTCAATGTCGTGTACGAGCCGGTGTCGTAGTAGCCGAGCACGAACTGGCCCGACACCTGCCCGTAGGCCGCAAGCGTCTCGGACTTCTTGTCGTAGTAGACCCCGCGCACGACGACGTTGGTCTCGACGAGCATCTTGCCGCCCACCTCGGAGACGACCTCGCCGTACTGAGGCTTTATGAGGCCCTCTGGGCCGAAGAGCTTGACGTACTTGCCGGCAAGGGATATCTCGGGCGAGTTCCACGGGCTCTCCGTCCAGAACAGCCTGTATGGTCTTCCCTTCACGTTGCCTGATACGACGTACGTCATCTCGTTGGTGGTGCCGTCCCCGAGAACCCACGCGAACGTCAGGTTTCCGCCGGTCTGCGTGTACACCGCAAGGGCCTTGTTGTCGAAGATGAAATTCCCCTGCTCGTCGGTGGAGCCGTTGTAGTAGTCGTACGTCGCGTTCCAGTCCACGCCCTCCGGCTCGGGCAGCGCCTCCGCAAGCCAAAGCTGCGGCTGGATGCGCTGGACCGGAAAGCCGGCCTCGGACCCCGCAAGCGCATATCTGGCGTGACCGGGCAGGACCGACTCCGAAACCGCCGCCGTCGTGACGCCGATCGGCGCGAACGACGAAGCGACGGACGCCACGTAGTTCGAGGCAAGCCACGGGTCCGCAGACGCGGACGCCGCAACGCGGATCACCGGCGCCGTCGGAATTGCCAGCGAGTAGCTGTCGGCGGCGCATGCGGCGCCTCCGGCGGCCGCCAACGTTCCCAGCAAGATCAGTTTTCGCATGAAAGGCCTCCTTGTCGTTCAGGCGCTCGCTCAGTGCACGCGCATGATGTACGCGAGCTTGTAGTACGGAGGGAGGATGGAGAACGACTTGGTCGAGCCGTTCGAGCCGCCGGTGGCGCTCGTCCGGTAGATCTTGCTGCTCCCCTTCTGGGTCGAGTCGGCGTCGTAGCCCCCCATGCTTTCGACCTTGGTGGTCGTTCCGTACTTGGAATCGCGCCCCTCGAGCTGGTCGTCGCCGAAGTAGTTGTGGGTGTGCGGCGGGATATTGCTGACGGTGAGGGTGACGTCGCTCGCTCCGCCTCTCCCCCCGACGTCCGTCGTCGTGCCCAACACAAACCGCTCTCTCAGGTCGGGCGTGCCGTTGCTGCCGTTGCAGAGCGACCAGCCAGAGGGTATGTTGTTCAGCGACCCGCTCCAGATGACAATGGCGCCGAACGGGACGGCGCCGCGGCCGGATATCGCGCTCGGCGAGCTCACCGAGAGGTTGCCGTTCACGGTGAGGTTCTGGCTGAACATCGCGCTTCCACCGACTCCGATGTTCCCGCTGACATCCAGCGTCTGGGCCTCGGCGTCACCGAGCGTCGTCTTGCCCGCCACGGCGAAGTCGCCGCCTGCACGCGAGACGTCCGCGGCGTACGTCGCGTAGGGAACAGACATTATCTTCTGCCGCGGCGATATCTCGCCCGACGAGTTCGAGACGGTCAGCCCGACGTAAAGGCTCCCGCCCCTGGATCGCGCAAGCGCCTCGGCCAGCGAAGTGCACAGCGTCCCCCCGACGTCCGACCCGACCGAGTCCGCTAGTTCGACGTTGAAGAGCCCGTTGGCGTCGAGTATCACCACGGTCGACCGTCCCCAGAGAGGAGTGCCGCCCGACGCCTGCGTGTAGAGGCGGAACGATATCGTGTACTGGCTTCCCGAGAGCACCGCTCCCTGGTCGTCCCTCAGTATGCCCTGATAGGCGATGGACGACTCCAGGGCCTGCGCCGCGAGAGCCGCGGCGAACGCAATTGCTGCAATGACGGTCTTTTTCATTTGTTCTTCCTTCTGATTTGTTTTTTAAACTGCTGTCGAGACGGCCCTCAGTACATGCGCTGTATGTACATAAGCCTCGTGTAGGGCGGCATTGTCGCCACGCTGCTCTGGCTGCCCGTAGCCGCGCCGCCAATGCTGGTCGAGTATATCTTGCTGCTTCCGCTTAGCTTCGAATCGGCGTCGTAGCCCGACATGTCAGCGTACTTGCTGGTCGTTCCGTACGTGGGGTCGCGCCCCTCGAGCTGGTCGTCGCCGAAATAAAGGTGGTCGTGCGGCGGAATGTTCTCCAGGGTCAGCATGTACGAAGTGTGTCCGCCCCTGTAGCCTATCTCGGTGTTGTTCCCCGCGCCCACCACAAAACGGTCGGCGAGATCCGGCGTGCCTTCCTTGCCGTCGCAGACGGCCCAGCCAGTCGGCACGCTGTCTCTTTTGCCATACCAGAGAATGATGCTTCCGACGGGCAGCGTCCCGTAGCCCGACACGCACCCGGTGTTCTGCACGTCCAGGTCTCCGGCGACCGTGACGTCGCCACGGACCACCGCCTCGCCCTGGACCGAAAATCTGCCTGACACGGACACGATCGACGCCTCGACGTTCTTCAGCGTGGCCCTGCCAGTCACCGTGAAGTCGCCTCGCGCGCCGGTCACGTCCGAAGCATACGACGCATACGGCACGGGGAGTATCTTCTGCCGCGTCGGAACGGCCGTCCACTGTTCGCCCCTCTTCACCTCAAGCCCGATGTAGAGCGCGGCGTCCCGTCCGCTGCGAATGGCCGCGTCCAAAGTCGCCCCTTGCGCGCCATCCTCGTCCTTCAGCTCAACGCTGAAAAGGCCGCTCGTGTCCAGCGGCACGTCCATCTCCCGAGCCCAGAGCGCCTCCCCGCCCGACGCCTGCGTGTAAAGGCTGAAGCGCACCGAAGCCGGACTCTGCAGCGCGACTCCGTTCTCGTCTGTCAGCACGGCCTGATACGGAATCGCCGCCGTCTCGGCTTCCACGCTGTCCGGCGCGGTTTGGCCGAGGGGTCCGGCCAGCAGCACATGCGCGAGGCTCGGCACAAGGAAGAGAGCTGTGACAAGGCGTGTTTTCATTCGTCTTCGTCCTTTTTTGATATTGTACTTTCTCTCCGTCAGAACAAGGCCCCGGTCGTCGCATAACCAACGGGCGCTCCGTTGAGGCAAAGGCCTTCCACGTCAAAGCAATTATACCAAATTTCCCCTGCGTTCCTCAAGTTTGCAGGTTGCCGTGTCGTTCGCGGCAAATCTGCCGCACGGCCCAGGCATGCCGACTGACGCAGCTCTACGGGAATCCCTGAAGCTCTGCGGGACCCCTTGCCGCTTACGTCGTAGCCGTGCTCTGACACGACTCCATTCGGATACTCGACACTCTCTTTCATCTGAGAGTATTATACCATTTTGCGACGCCTGACGACGCATCACAATCGGTCTCAAGTCCCCTTCGCCTTACCACCGCATTTATATAAATGCGGTGGTAGATGCAGGGCTCTGACATGACGCCATAGCTTTGAAACGCGATGGGGGGCATACCCCTAGCCACTACGTTGACTGCGGGTGAAGGTCTCGCTACCAACCAGTGAACGGTAGCGCTACCGACAGGCAAAAGGTAGCACTACCTTCTTGATGCGACAGGGAACTCGGCCTAAAGGGAAACGCGGCAAAGGCTCAAGGGACAGCAATTCCCCTTCGCTCCGCCGCGTCTATCTCAACGGGACAATCTTACGAAAAGACAGACATAACAAGCCGAAAGGCCAAGGTGGTTCCACGGGAAGCCGTAAAGCGACACTTCCCCATGCCTCTTTCCAAAGACTCCCTCAATCCAAAAGTCAAAAGAGCCTAAAACGTCATATGCTCATCGGTCGGCATTCTATCGGCCGTCCAGTCACACTCACCCTGCGGAAGGCTCTCCTGAATGTCGAAGAGTGATTTCAGAGACCTGAGCGAAACGTGAAACAAAATCGGAGAATCCACTGCTGTCGAGATTGAAAACGTAACACATTCGCCATCACTCGAAGATCTTACTTTTAGACCATGACGAGGATCATTCACGCGCGAATCCTCCACCATTGACATGCTCTGGATGTCGTCTCCAATTGTGCGCTTTAAGAAATTCACGTCAGGACTTTCCCCGATAGCGTATGTAAACACTATCTTTCGACCTTCACCCGCGAACAACGCATACTTCACGCACTTCCCTAGTCCAAACAAATAATCAAGTCCTGACGCACACATCTGAACCTTGCCATTGACAGCTCCTTGCGCTATTGCGACACTTCTGGACAGGAACGTCGGTTTCGATTCCTCTGCAAGACCTACTTCTCCGACAAGGAATTGTTTTCGCTTTGAACCAATGTATTTAACCTGATATCCAGAGCTTGCCGGTGATGTCCGCCATTGAATACCGGCAATGACACCAACTGAGCACATCCAGGCGTTATTTGTCTTTTTGAAAGAATCCAATGCCGTGCGCACACGAACATTTGTCATTGGACCGATGATGCTAACGCCAGGTCTGACAGAATTTGCAACATCCCACAGCGGGCCATACACTTCATCTCCCCCTCTATAGAACGTGCACAATACTTCACCGCGCGGAGAATGTTGAGCGTCCAGATAAGGACAAGCAAAACTATTCGTCGTCACAGCTGTGGCATCTACGGCAATACAAGTCGCATGGCAACATTGCGAAACTAGAAGCATTATGGAAAGAATACCAACACAATAGAAATTAACAACTTCAAAACACTTCTTCATGTTTTCTGCCTTTCGATTTTATCCCAGGTAATTAAAACCTCAAAAAGCGCAGTTCACTATCGAAACAATGGCTCAGATCAACATTCGAGTACTCACCCTTGGGTGAGTACTCGAATGCCGCATCTCTCAATGTTCTCAGGTCTAACACGTCGATTTGCATAGTTCAACTGCGAATTTTAGGATTTACTCCGGCACGGAAGTAATCTTGGGTATGAAGTGCCGAGCAGTTCCCGTCAAAGTCTCCTCCGTATTAATAAACCTTTCTATGGATGCAATAACATTTCCATCTTTATCCGTCGTGACTTCGGTCCAGGAATCCTCTATTGTTACTTTAACGGTCACAGACACTTCAACTACTTTATTCCAAGGGTCTGACGGCTCGATATTAAGATGGTGGTCCACAATCTTCTTATCAAAAGAATAGTAGTGAACGATTCCTTTCTCATCAGTACGTGTTCCACTTCTATCATAAGTAACACCTTCTTTTGTCCAGTACCTAAGCATGGCGCCAGGATGATCATAATCATGATTACACCACACCCACACATCTCCAAGATGGAAATTTGCAACAGTAACGGAAAGAACATCTTCCGTGTCGCATCCCCACAAATCCACCGCACTTGTCACACCGTTCCCGCAGTACGTGAGCTGGTTCCAGCCGTCGGGATAGCCGAGTGGATCGGCGGTCTGCCATTTTCCGAGGTCGGAGCGGTAGTTGCGGAAGAGGAAGGCATGTCCGAGGCCGGGGACGAACGGCTTGCCCGTGAAGAAGGAGTCGGAGGCAGAGTTGTGAGTTGTAAGTTGGGAGTTGTGAGTTTCAGCGCCGAAGGCTGTGAGGGACGAAGCAGTGGTTTCGCCGTTTGCGGACGACGAGAGCGTCGTGCCCAGCATGTCGTTGAAGTAGGTCGTGCCGTCGGACGAGAGGACAGGATTTCCTCCT
>JAEEGH010009264.1_pt1 | contig 23008 bp, 20 predicted proteins | sample 9134181 | NCBI WGS metagenome assembly JAEEGH01 (sample SAMN16246544, study PRJNA631951) | gut metagenome | biome: gut microbiome; feature: rumen; material: DP-attached | host: Bos | place: Iran: Karaj | collected 2018-10
AAATCTCGCAGCGAGTACTTTTATTCTAAGGAACCAAGGAATCAAGGAAATAATATTTCTGCCATTTCTGCTATTTCTTCGACCTAAAGGTTCTCTCTTTGAGAGTGTGGCTTCGCAATCGAAGTGTGGCGTTGCAATCAGCGGGACCATTGTAAAAATCTGCGTCCTCAGCGCCATCTGCGAGAGATTAGAAAACCTGCCTCTGTGTGAGCTATTCCTAAATTCCCAAATTCCTTAGCCCGTAATATTCTTTTTTTTTCTAAGGAACCAAGGAATCAAGGAAGGCTGGCGCAAAATATTCCTAAGTTCTCCCACCTAAAGGTAGGAGTGTGGCGTTGCAATCCCATATTCCTTAGACAGAAGAAGAAAATATAAACAAAAACATCAATAACCCCATTCATGAGATTGTACTCTTATCAGAGTATTAACGGAATGAGTGCCAAACTTTCTTGAGAGCAAGCTCTCAGATAAGTTTTCCACTAATCCCGCTCCCCTTTCAGGGATTCAATCTCTCTCATGGCAAAAACCTCGCCCTTCGGGCTAAAAAACCGATTTCCGCAATGCGTCATTTTTTATTCTAAGGAATTGAGGAATCAAGGAATACTAACACAAAAAAATCCTAAGTTCCTAGATTCCTTAGCCCGTAATATTCTATTTTTTCTAAGGAACCAAGGAATCAAGGAAGGCTGGCGCAAAATATTCCTAAGTTCTCCCACCTAAAGGTAGGAGTGTGGCGTTGCAATCCCAGATTCCTTAGACCAAGAAATCTCGCAGCGGGTACCTTTATTCTAAGGAACCAAGGAATCAAGGAATACTAACACAAAAAAATCCTGAATTCCTAAATTCCTTAGACCCAGAAATTTCTCGTAGTTTTTCTGGTTTTTGTCTGATATCTGCTTTTTGAAAACGTTTACGCACATATTTGTAGCCTAAAGCTTTGGAGTTCTGTTCCTTTTACGCTATCTTTGTACCCAAATATGGAGGTATCCTCCCTGACCTAACAAAACAAACTGTCTTTACGATACGAAGAATATTTTCTAATTAATAAACTAACAAAACAATGAAAAAACAAATCTTTACTTTATTAGCGCTCCTGCTAACGGTGTGTAGTGGGGCGTGGGCTGATGCAGTTACTATAGGTCTGACACAGTCGCTTACCGATTCTCCCTCTAAAACTATGGGAGATCCTACTTATACGGGAACTACTCACGTTACGGTTGAGTCCGCTTTTGGCAGTCAGGCCCAGGCATACTCAGGATCTAAGACGTATAATGGATATTCTGCATCCAAATTTTTCAGAAAAAATGAAAGGGCAACAGCTTATAGCGGTGATTGCTGGATTGGATTTAAGATTACAGTTGCAAGTGGATATAAGATGTCGTTGACTAATTTAAAAGCTCTTGTATGGGCAGAAAACACTGCTATTACTTGGAAAGCTGAAATAGTTAATTCTTCTAGTAGCGTTTTGTATTCTTCCGCTGAGGGCAATTGTAATACCTCAGACTATAGTTCTACTCATAGTGTAAATGTCGCAGCTCCTACTGGTGTTTCAAATTTATCAGCAGGTATATACTATGTAAGAATTAATATGTTTCAAAATGGCGGAAACAAGTATCTTTCTATACCTTATTTAACCGTAGATGCAACGATAGAAGAGGATGCAAGTACCACTTATACTGTAACTGCCAGTGCAGGAGCGGGTGGCACTGTATCACCCTCGGGCGCTAATGATGTTGTAGAAGGCAATGGCATTAATATAACAGCAACACCAAATACCGGCTACGCATTCACAAGCTGGACGGTTGATGGAGTAGAGAATGCCTCGACTGACAATCCCTATGCATTCGTCAATGTTACAGCGAATCACACCATTGCGGCAGTTTTTAAGCAGCTGTATTCTATTAATTATAATGTAGCTTCCGAGAATAAAGGTTCTACAAGTAAGGTTTTGTCAACTGAATATTCAAACGTATCCGATAAATGGACGGCACCAGCAAACTACTATACATATAGTGAGGGCAAGACATTGACAAAATGGAATGATGGTGTCAATGACTATATTCCTGGCACTGAATACACGTTGGCTGGCAATATAACCATTGCTCCTATATACGCCGCAAATGCTAAATATTTAGGAGATCTCACAGAGGAGACTACTGTCACATGGCCTTTCGGCACTAATAATGGTGCTCCAGTGCTTAACTCAGAGGGTAATACTCAGTATTATGTAAAGCAAACCACAATTGCAGGTAATACCGTTGATGTGCCCCTCTTTGTTAATACAGAAAAAGACTATGGTATTAGCGGCAGTAAGGGTAAGTTTGTCGGTAACGTAAACTATGCCCAGGTAAATGCTGGTACTGTGTTCAAAATTCCTGCCGTTAAGGGCATGGTGGTTAAGTATATGACTGACCAGACAACTGCTGTTGACAATATCGGTTTTACAGATAACACCAGCAATTTAGGTGGAGACGGATCTGCATTAACTACTCCTTCTGTGATTTCAGGGGATAACAAAACTATTTCATATACCTACACAGGAACAGCAGACTATCTGTATCTCGTGGATAAAGAAGGTGGCAAGTATCCTACTGGTATTAGCGTAACTTATCCAGAAAAGCAAACCAAGTATATTGCGCCAACAATTACAGTGGGTGATTTCAACTTTACCTCTCATGCATATCCAGTAACAATAACTGCTGTTGAAGGAACCTTGGAGGTTTCTACCGATGGAACGAACTACACAGTACAGACTTCGCCTTATGAGGTGAATGTGACTTCTACCACCCACTTCTATGCTAAGGCTACTGGTGCTTCATACGATGACTCTGACGTGGCTGACGAGAATGTGACCAACACCTTCGATGGAGGCAAGAGCTATGTGGCTTGGGTATATGAGTCGAACTATGCTAATGCTCCTAGCAACTACAACGTCGCAAATGACGAAAACTATAAGGCATTAAATGCTATCTACAATGTGGTATTAGTAGATATCAAGGATTACAAGTCTACAATGACTGACGGGCAGAAGACCGCTCTGAATGGCAATTTGGACGATGCTGACCTTGTGGTTATCTCAGAGGCTGCAGCTGGTAGTAGCAAGGCCATCATTGGATTGAAGGACATCGTTGGTAGTGTGCCTATGCTGAGCATGAAACTCTTCAGTTATACTAGCGGACGCTGGGGATGGGGTACTCCCAAAAATGCAGATAAAGCAATTGTTTCTATTACGCCAGCTTCTAAGGTTTACAAAGTGCTTGAGGGTGTGATATTCGCTGGTGACAATGTCGAGTTGTTCTCATATCCTAATGATCAGAACCATGTTCAGTATGTTGACTCTTGGACCTCTGAACCAGCTGGAGATGTTGTATTGGCAACAACAAGTAGCAAACCTGTTATGCATGCTTCTAACTCTCTGAAGTATTTTGCACTGGGTCTCTCTTGCGACGACTTCACTAAGTATAATGCTAATGCGATTGCTATCGTTAAGAATGCTGCAGCCATGCTGATTGCAGGTGAGAATTTGGATACTGAAGTTTCTGTAACAACTATAGCACCCGCTAAGGAGTACACTACCTATGTCACTCCGTTTGCTCTCGACTTCACCGGTCTTGAACTGAAGGCTTATGTTGCTACAGCAGCAACAACAAGTGCAGTTACGATGGTGCCTGTGACGACAGTACCTGCTGGAACTCCTCTGGTATTGAAGAAGGGAAGTGCAGATTCTTATGATGTGCCTGTTATTGCTTCTGCAGCTGCTCCTGCAACAAATAAACTGGTTGCAAGCGATGGCGTTTCTGCTATCGGTGGTGATGGTGTTTATGACTACATCCTGAGCAATGGCTTGTTCTACCACGCTTCTGCTGGTGTGCTGCCTGCTGGCAAGGCTTATCTGCACCTAGATTCAGCTCCTGTTGCTGGCGCTCGTGAGCTGTCAATGAGCTTCGAGGATGAGGCTACTGGCATCAATGCGGTTAATGGTGAAGGATTAATGGTTAATGGTTCCGTTTATGACCTGCAGGGTCGCCGTGTTGCCCAGCCTCAGAAGGGCCTGTATATCGTCAACGGAAAGAAAATAATTATTAAGTAAATTCGTGGACAAAATTAGTGATAATTATTCAAATTCGTTTCTTAAAATAGAATAGACAATGAAAAAGACATATATCAATCCAGAGATGTTGGTTGTGAAGATTGCAAGCACTTCTCAGTTGCTGGCAGGTTCAACTTTGGGTATGGGTGTTGATGATAAAGATCCCGCTATTGCAGATGCTCGTGAGCTTGAACTGGACGAGGAATTCGAGGACGACTTCGACATGGACGAAGAAGAGATCTAAGCATTAAGAGACATCAATAGAAATGCCCGCTGTTCTGATGAGCAGCGGGCTTTTTCTTGCTCCTTGCTCCTTTCGGGACTGAGCAAGTAGAGCTTGCGAAAGTTGATATTATTTCTTCGCGTTGATGCGGCTCTTGATTTTGTTGACGTAGGCGTCGATGCCTGCCACAGCCACGATGTTGACGACGTCGCGAACAGAGGCGCCGAAGTCGATGAAGTGGATGGGCTTGTTCAGACCCATCTGGATCGGGCCGATAATTTCCACGTCGGCATCGAGCATCTGCAGCATCTTGTAGCTGGAACGTGCTGACGTCAGGTTGGGGAAGACCAGCGTGTTGACATTCCTGCCGAAGAGACGGGTGAAGGGATACTGCTCGTCGCGCAGTTCCTGGTCGAGGGCGAAGCCTAACTGCAGCTCGCCATCAATAGGCATATCGGGGAATTGCTTCTGCATGATTTCCACAGCACGGCGCACCTTCTTGGCGCCGTCGCTCTGTGAGGAGCCGAAGTTAGAGTGGCTCATCATGGCGACAACGGGCTTCTCGTTGAAGAAGCGTACGCTGCCTGCTGCCAGCTTGGCAATATCGACAAGGGCGTCGGTATCGGGATTCTCGTTGACCAGCGTGTCGGCGATATAGAGGGTGCCCTTCGGTGAGTTGATGATGTGCATGGTGCCGAAGTGCTTGAACTCAGGACGGATGCCGATGACCTCGTTGACAACCTTGATGGTGTTGGAGTACTTGGTGTAGAGACCGGTGATGAAAGCGTCAGCCTCGCCTGTCTCAACCATCATCATGCCGAAGTAGTTGCGCTCAAACATCTTGTCGTTAGCCTCCTGGAAGGTGTAGCCCTCACGCTCACGCTTATGGGTGAGAATCATGGCATAGCGCTCACGACGCTCCTGCTCAGAGGGGTGACGCAGATTGACTATCTCGATGCCCTCCAGCGAGAGGTCCAGTTCCTTGGCCATCTTGGCAATGACCTCGTCGTTACCCAACAGAATGGGCTGACAGATACCTTCGGCCTTGGCCTGTACGGCAGCTTTCAGCATGGTGGGGTGTACGGCCTCTGCAAAGACCACACGCTGTGGATGGGCTGCAGCTGTAGCGTAGAGCTTCTGGGTGAGCTTGGTCTCCTGACCCAGCAGGACGCTGAGTGACTGCTTGTACTTGCTCCAGTTCTTGATGGGTTTGCGGGCTACGCCACTCTCGATGGCAGCCTTGGCAACAGCTGCGCTGACCTCGGAGATAAGGCGTGGGTCAACAGGCTTTGGAATGAAGTAGTTGCGACCGAACTTCAGGTTGTTGACCTTATAGACATCGTTGACAACATCGGGCACAGGCTTCTTGGCCAGGTCGGCAATGGCGTAAACGGCAGCCAGCTTCATCTCTTCGTTGATGGCGGTGGCGTGAACGTCGAGGGCACCACGGAAGATGTAGGGGAAACCGATGACGTTGTTAATCTGGTTGGGATAGTCGGTACGACCAGTAGACATCAGCACGTCAGGACGAGCCTCCATAGCATCCTCGTAACTGATTTCAGGAACGGGGTTGGCGAGGGCGAAGATGACAGGGTCCTTAGCCATCGTCTTGACCATCTCCTTCGAGAGCACATTGCCCTTGGACAGTCCGACAAAGACGTCGGCATCCTTGACGGCCTCGGCCAGCGTGTGGATATCGGTACGCGAGGTGGCAAAGAACTTCTTCTGCTCGTTCAGGTCCTGACGCTCCGTAGAGATGACGCCCTTGGAGTCGAGCATGACGATGTTCTCCTTCTGGGCACCAATGGCCATATACAGTTTGGTACACGAGATGGCAGCGGCACCAGCGCCGTTGACGACGATGCGCACCTTCTTGATGTCCTTCTTGATCACCTCCAAGGCGTTCTTCAGTCCGGCAGCAGAGATGATGGCTGTGCCGTGCTGGTCGTCGTGCATGACGGGAATGTCGAGGGTCTTCTTCAGGCGCTCCTCAATATAGAAGCACTCAGGGGCCTTGATGTCCTCGAGGTTGATACCGCCAAAGGTGGGAGCGATGCGCTCTACAGCCTCGCAGAACTTCTCAGGGTCCTTCTCGTTGACCTCGATATCGAAGACGTCTATACCACCATAGATCTTGAAGAGCAGTCCCTTACCTTCCATGACGGGCTTGCCGCTCATGGCGCCAATATCGCCCAGACCCAGTACTGCCGTACCGTTGGAGATGACAGCCACAAGGTTGCCCTTGTCTGTATACTTATACGCATCGTCGGGGTTCTGCTGGATTTCCAGACAGGGGTAGGCGACGCCAGGCGAATAAGCCAGCGAGAGGTCTGTTTGTGTACGATAAGCCTTTGTTGGCTTTACTTCAATTTTTCCAGGACGTCCAGCTTCGTGATAAGCTAAAGCTGCTTCTTTCGAGATCTTTACCATTTTGTGTTGTGTGTATTATTACTTAGTTTAGAGACAATTTCAGAAAATTTTCCGCAAAAGTAATAAAAACTCTCCAAAAACGTGCGGTTTTTTAATCTTTTTAGTATCTTTGCACTCAGAAATTGATATTTATGCAAGTTTTGAGAGAAACAACAGCCTATCGGGCCTCTTTACGAGAGCGCATCATTGAGAAAGCCATGCAGGATTTCTCAAAGCATGGCATCCGTGCCGTGAAGATGGACACGCTGGCCAAGGAACTTGGTATCTCAAAGCGAACAATGTATGAAATCTTTGAAGACAAGGAAACGCTGCTCTTCGAAGGTATCAAGGTCTATGTCGATCGGAAACAGGAGTATTTGCAGAACTATGCAGAAGAAGGTCACGACGTGATAGACATCATCATGGAGGCTTACCACATGAAGGTGGAGGAGGTGCGTGCGGTGAATCCTGACTTCTATCTAGACCTGATGAAATATCCAAGGCTGGACCGGCACATGAAGGAGGTACAGCAGAAGTCGCGCGAGGGATTCCTGGCGTTTATGAAGCGTGGAGTCGATGATGGCTATTTCCGTTCGGATGTGAACTACGAGCTGGTGCCCCACATCTTCGATGCCTTGGGACAGTATATCCTCACCAACAGCTTGGTACAGCAGTACTCCGTTGAAGAACTGTTCTCCAACGGTTTCCTGATAGCCTTGCGCGGATTCTGTACCGACAAGGGCTTGCATACCATCGACAAACTGATGGCTGCGGCTAAATCTGAGTAAACGACAGCGGCATCAGTTCCTTGATGCCATCCATTACATAGGTGTGGTCAGTACCGTAGAGCAGAATGCGTACGGGCTGTTTGAAGCGTGTCTCTGTCTCGATGAGGACCTGACGACAGGGACCACAGGGACTGGCGGGTTCGGCCAGAAACTCTCCCTTGCTGTTGCGGACGGCAATGGCCAGCATCAGAACGGGCTGGTCAGGGTACTGGGCACCAGCAGCAAACAAGGCGCTACGCTCGGCACAGATGCCTGCAGGGAAGGCTGCGTTCTCCTGGTTACAGCCAGGGACGATGACGCCGTTCTTCAGCAGAAGAGCAGCACCCACATGGAAGTGAGAGTAGGGGGCATAGGAGTTATAGGTAGAGGCCTTAGCCTGTTCAATGAGTTCGCGTTCCTGATCTGTCAGTTCAGAGAAATCGGCTGAGTAGATAGTGGATTTTAGGGCTAGTTCTTTCATAATATTTCGATTTTTGTTGCAAATATAATTATTTTTCTTTATTTTTGCACGAAAATTGAAGAAAAAAGCATGAATCGCGCGATATTTTTTGTCTTTCTGTTCGTTTTGGGCCTCTTTCCGGCCTCTTCCCATGCTATTTCGTGGAACAAATCCTTTCAAGACTATTTCGATTATTACAAGGATATTGCCATCAGTCAGATGCATGAGTTTGGCATCCCTGCCAGCATCACGTTGGCACAGGGAGTGCTGGAGTCGGGAGCGGGCATGAGCGAACTGGCTCGGAAGAGCAACAACCATTTCGGCATCAAGTGTAATAACGGATGGACGGGAGACAGGGTCTATCATGATGACGATGAGCGTGGTGAGTGCTTTCGTGCTTATGATAACGTGCTGGACAGCTATCTGGACCACTCGTTGTTCCTGAAGAACAGCAAGCGCTATAGTAGTCTGTTTCAGTTGAAGAGGACCGACTATAAAGGGTGGGCCAAGGGCTTGAAGGCTTGTGGCTATGCGACCAGTCCGACCTATGCCACGCGACTGATAGAGATTATCGAGCTCTATGGCTTGCACAAGTTTGATAAGGGTGGCGGTAGTCATAGTGCTGTGGAAGTGTTGCCATCGCTGGCTAAGCAGTCTTCGTCACCAGCTACATTACACAAGGTCAATCAGTTTAATGACAATTTCTATGTCATTGCCCGTCAAGGAGATACATTCCGTTCTATAGGCGCTGACGTGAGTGTGGACTATCGTCGATTGGCTAAGTTCAACGAGCGCGATAAGGACGATGTGCTGGAAGAAGGTGAGTATGTGTGGCTGAAGAAAAAGCGCCGTCATGCGCCTAAGGAATACAAGGGCTATGTCTATCGTGTGGAGGCTGGCGAGTCGATGTACAGCATCGCCCAGCGCTTCGGCATCCGCCTGAAGAACTTGTATAAAATGAACGACCTGTCGCCCGACTACATCATACAAGTCGGTGACCCGTTAAGAATCAGATAAACGGAAAGAATTAGTCCTTGAGCAGCTTGTCAAGGAAGTCGTCAAGGTCTTTGTCCAGACCGACCATCAAGTCTTCGTGCAGGATGGCAGTATCGTCGTCCACCAGGTAGAGCTCTTCGATGCTCTCCTTGTCGTCGTCTTCCAAGACAAACGAGAAAGGCTTCAGTATTGCCATCTGCTCTATCTTGTCCTTCTGCTTGTGAAGGGTGGTGCGCAACGTGGCAGCAACCTCTTGATAGAATTTGTCGTCCTTGTTGTCTATCCATTGCTCTACGACACAACGGTTCAGCTCGTTGTCATCATCGTCGAACGACATCAATTCACCCGTGTCCTGATTGACGCGCAAGTGGATGTCGGTCAGCAGGGTAGCTTCCTCAGCAGGAGGAAATTTCTCAATGGTTTTACGGATGGCACGTTCTGCCTCTTGAAGTGTTTGTTCGGTTGCTTTCATGAGCTTTAGAGTGTTTAGACGATACAAAAGTACATAAATTAGTGGATAATTGCAAACGATTACGACTTTTTTTTCAAAATTTTCGTAATTAGTAATTCATTATTCGTGATTTCTTCGTATCTTTGCAATTGCAAACTCGAGATTGCAATACTAATGAATCAAAGAATCACTCATTCGGGGGTCGTTGACAGCGTGGAGGACGGTTGCGTACATGTGCGTATCGTCCAGACTTCTGCTTGTGCTGCCTGTAAGGTTGCCAGCTACTGTAATGCCGCCGAGTCGAAGGAGAAGATGATTGATGTGTTCTGCGATTCCGTCGCAGAATATAAGATTGGTCAGCAGGTCACTGTCTCAACCTCTGGACAGGTGGCTGCCAAGGCGCTGTTGTGGGCCTTCGGCGTACCTTTCGTCCTGCTGATGGTGGTATTGGTGTTGGTATTGTTGCTGACGGGCAATGAGGGATGGGCTGCGCTGGGAGCCTTGGCGGCACTCGTACCTTATTATATTATACTGTGGCTGTTGCGCGACAAGATGCGCGAGCAACTGGCCTTTCGGATTGAATAAATAAACAAACTAAAACAAATATTTAAAGATTTATGGATTTTATGTTAATTGCAGTAGCAGTATTGGGAGCCATCGGACTGATAGCTGCCCTGGTGCTGTTTGTCTGCTCCAAGAAGTTCTACGTCTATGAAGACCCGCGCATTGCCCAGGTTACTGAGCAACTGCCCGGTGCCAACTGTGGCGGATGCGGCTTCGCAGGATGTGGCGGCTTGGCAGATGCATTGGTCAAAGGTGCCGATGCCGGTAGCCTTGACGGACTGATGTGTCCTGTGGGCGGACAAGAAGTGATGGGCAAGGTGGCCGACCTGCTGGGAATGGCCATTGCCAATGGTGAGCCTATGGTTGCCGTCGTGCGTTGTAACGGAACATGTGCCCTGCGTCCGAAGATTGCAGAGTACAGCGGTCTGCGCACCTGTGCAGCGATGAACTCTTGTGGTGCTGGTGAGACGGCTTGTGGCTTTGGCTGTCTGGGTTGTGGCGACTGTGTTGCCGCTTGTCAGTTTGATGCTATCCACATGAACCCAGAGACGGGACTTCCTGAGGTTGACGAGGAGAAGTGTGTGGCCTGTGGCGCTTGCGTCAAGGCTTGTCCGCGCAACATCATCGAACTGCGCAAGAAGGGCCCGAAGGGTAGGAGAGTGTTCGTCTCTTGTGTCAACAAGGACAAGGGACCTGTAGCCATGAAGGCTTGTAAGGCCGCTTGCATCGGTTGTGGCAAGTGTGCAAAGGAGTGTCCGTTTGGTGCTATCACCGTCGAGAACAACGTGTCGTACATTGACCACACGAAGTGCCGTCTGTGCCGTAAGTGTGTGGCTGTTTGTCCTACTGGTTCTATCCACGCCGTGAATTTCCCCGCACCTAAGACTGCGCCCAGCGACTCTGCCGCTGGGGATAAACCCACTAAAGAAAAGGAGGCCGAAGCATGAATATAAAGACATTTAGTATCGGTGGTGTACACCCCGAAGAGAACAAGCTGACGCACGAGGTGGCTACCAAGGTGGCTGCGCTCCCCAAGCAGGCTATCTTCCCATTGGGTCAGCATATTGGTGCACCTGCCAAACCCGTTGTCCAGAAGGGCGACAAGGTGAAGGTGGGTACGATGATTGCCGAGGCTGGTGGCTTCGTGTCCGCTCCTATTTATTCATCGGTTAGCGGTACGGTGTTCAAGATTGACACCGCCATCGACGCTACTGGTTATCGCAAGCCTGTGATCATTATTAATGTAGAGGGCGACGAGTGGGAAGAGACCATCGACCGCTCTGACAAGTTAGAGCTGGTAAAGGACCATCCCGAACTGACACCCGAGGAAATCGTTGAGCGCATCAAGACCGCTGGTGTTGTCGGTATGGGTGGTGCTTGTTTCCCCACCTTCATCAAACTCTGTCCGCCACCTACTGCTAAGGCAGAATGTGTGATTATCAACGCCGTAGAGTGTGAACCCTATATCACCGCCGACTACCGTCTGATGATGGAGCATGCCGACGAGATACTGGTGGGCTTGGAACTGCTGATGAAGGGTGCCAAGGTCACCAAGGGTTATATCGGTATTGAGACCAACAAGATGCCCGCCATCGAACTGCTCACCAAGAAGTGTGCTGAGGTGTTCGGCTCCTCAGAATACAGCGTCGAGGTTGTGCCCCTGAAACAGCGCTATCCGCAGGGCGGTGAGAAACAGCTTGTGGATGCTGTCATCAATCGTCAGGTGCCTGCTCCTCCCGCTATTCCTGTCAATGTGGGTGCTATCGTGCAGAACGTAGGAACGGCCTTTGCCGTCTACGAGGCTGTGATGAAGCGCAAGCCTTTGTTCGAGCGCTATACCACCGTTACGGGTAAGAAGTTGGCTAATCCTGGCAACTTCCTCGTTCGTATGGGTACACCGATGAAGGACCTCATCGATGCTTGTGGCGGTATGCCCGAGGGTGACAACAAGCTGTTGGCAGGTGGTCCGATGATGGGTAAGGCGCTGACCAGTGTCGAGGTGCCCATCTGTAAGGGTACCAACTCTGTGACCATCATCTCCGACGAGGAGGCTTTCCGCAAGGAGCCTAACCCCTGTATCCGCTGTGCCAAGTGTGTCAGCGCCTGTCCGATGGGCTTGGAGCCCTACTTGTTGGCTAAGCTCGCAGCTGTCAAGAACTGGGAGCGTGCCGAGAAGGAAGAGGTCGTCAGCTGTATCGAGTGTGGCTCGTGCCAGTTCACGTGTCCTGCCCACCGTCCGCTGCTCGACAATATCCGTCAGGCTAAGGCTACTGTCATGGGAATTATCCGCAGCCGCGCTGCAAAAAAGTAAAGTAAAAAAGTAAAAAGGTAAAAATACAATGGGAAAATTAATTGTATCACTTTCGCCTCACGCACACGGAACGGATACCGTCGAGAAGAACATGTACGGGGTTATCATCGCCCTGGTGCCTGCGCTGCTCGTATCGTTCTGGTTCTTCGGCATTGGCTCGGCCATTGTCTGTGCAACGAGTGTCGTGGCCTGCGTCTTCTTTGAGTGGGCCATCAATAAATTCATCCTCAAGAACGAGCGTAACACCATCATGGACGGTTCGGCAGCCCTGACGGGTCTGCTGCTCGGCATGAACCTGCCCTCTAACCTGCCCATATGGATCATCATCATTGGTGCGTTGTTCGCCATCGGTGTTGCCAAGATGACATTTGGCGGACTGGGCAACAACCTCTTCAATCCCGCGCTGGTAGGCCGTTGTGCCTTGCTGGTAGCTTTCCCTGCCCAGATGACAACATGGCCGAAGGTCGGTCAGCTAACCAGCTATATCGATGCTGAGACGGGTGCAACGCCATTGTCTATCATGAAGAATGCCATCAAGAGTGGTGATGCCTCTATTCTCGACCAGCTGCCCTCATCGCTCGACCTCTTCCTCGGTAACCATCCCGATGGTGCAGGTGCGATGGGTGAGATCTGTGCGCTGGCTCTGTTGCTGGGACTCGTCTATATGCTCTGGAAGAAGATTATCACCTGGCACATTCCCGTCAGCATCATCGCTACGGTATTTGTGTTCAGCGGCATCTGCCATCTGGCCAGTCCCGCCTATGCTGACCCCATCAGCGTCATCTTCTCGGGTGGTCTGATGCTTGGTGCTATCTTCATGGCTACCGACTATGTGACGTCGCCGATGACTGCCAAGGGACAGCTTATCTATGGTGTCTGCATCGGTTTCCTGACTGTCGTCATCCGCAACTGGGGTGCTTATCCTGAGGGTATGTCGTTCGCTATCCTTATCATGAACGCCTTCACGCCGCTCATCAACACTTATGTCAAACCAAAACGTTTCGGGGAGGTTGCAAAATGAAGAAGCTTGAATCATCATTACTGAATATGACGCTGGTGCTCACGTTGGTGGCAGTCGTCATGGGTGGTATCCTCGCCTTTGTGAACCATCTCACCGAAGGTCCTATTGCCGAACAGAAAGAGAAGGCGCTGGCCGACGGTATCAAGACCGTCATGGTGTGCAATGACTTAGTCGTTGAAGATCCTGTGGAGGTCAAGCAAGACGTTGACGGCAAGGAGCTGACCTATATTATCTATAATGTGAAGGATGCTCAGGGCAAGGACCTGGGTGCTGCTGTTCAGTCTGTCACCATGGGTTTTGGTGGCGACCTGAAGGTGCTCGTTGGTTTTGATACTGAGGGCAACATCCTTGGATATACGCTGTTGGAGCATGCTGAGACCCCAGGACTTGGTGCCAAGGCCGACCAGTGGTTCCAGAAGGGTCAGAAGGGTGACATCATTGGTAAGTCGCCTGCTGAACCGCTGACCGTTTCGAAGGACGGTGGACAGGTAGATGCCATCACGGCGTCAACCATTACCTCGCGTGCCTTCCTGAAGGCCGTCAACAATGCTTACAACGCCTACAAAGTTACACCGACTGACGGTGAGACAGGTGCAACGAAACAAGAGTAATGTCTCGAAATATCGAAACTTCGAAACATCGAAATATCGAAACATCGTAATAACGAAAAGAACATGAATTATATAAATATCATCAAGAACGGCATCGTCAAGGAGAACCCCACGTTCGTCCTGATGCTGGGTATGTGTCCCACACTGGCCACTACCACTTCTGCCATGAATGGTATGTCGATGGGTCTGGCCACGATGGCTGTGCTCATCTGCACCAACTTCGTGATATCGTGCCTGAAGTCGGTAACTCCCGACAAGGTGCGCATCCCTGTATTCATTGTGGTCATCGCCGCTTTCGTCACCATCCTGCAGCTGGTCATCAAGGCCTATCTGCCCGATATCGACGCAGCACTGGGACTCTTCATTCCGCTGATTGTGGTGAACTGTGTGATTCTGGGTCGTGCGGAGGCTTTTGCCGCCAAGAACTCGCCCGTAGCTTCGCTGTTTGACGGCATTGGCATCGGACTGGGCTTTACCATTGGTCTGACCCTGCTGGGCATCTGTCGTGAGATTCTGGGTTCTGGCTCTGTCTTCGGCTTCACACTGTTGCCTGAGACCTACAACATCCTGCTCTTCGTGCTCCCTCCGGGTGCTTTCATCATGCTGGGATTCCTCATCGCGATTGTTAATAAGCTAAGGTCGTAATAACGATATAACGTAATAACGAAATAACGACAACTATGGAATATATTTTGATTTTCATTAGCGCGATATTCGTCAACAATATCATCCTGTCGCAGTTCCTCGGCATCTGTCCGTTCCTCGGTGTGTCGAAGAAGGTGGATACCTCGCTGGGTATGTCGGCAGCTGTGGCTTTCGTCTTGACGCTGGCTACCATCGTGACGTGGTGTGTACAGAAGTTTGTGCTTGACGCCTTTGGACTGCAGTATCTGCAGACCATCGCCTTCATCCTCGTCATCGCCTCGCTGGTGCAGATGGTAGAGATTATCCTCAAGAAGGTGTCCCCCGCACTCTATCAGGCGCTGGGCATCTTCCTGCCACTCATCACCACCAACTGTGCCGTACTGGGCGTAGCTATCCTCGTTATCCAGAAAGACTTCAACCTACTGCAGTCTGTGGTCTATGCTTTCTCTACGGCTATTGGCTTCGGACTGGCACTGACTGTCTTTGCAGGTATGCGCGAGCAGTTGGAGCTGTGCACTATTCCCAAGGGCATGCGTGGCATGGCTATCGTCATGCTGTCCGCTGGTCTGTTGTCCCTGGCCTTCATGGGCTTCTCGGGAGTCGACGGCGGTCTGAAGGTTCTCTTCGGACTTGATTAAAACAACTAATCACGAGGCAAGGTGCATTATGGCTTCTTGCCTAAAGAAATATCCCCAACTCACAGCGAGCTGGGGATATTCTTTTGATATATGGAAAACTTACAGGGGATAGTCCTCGAAAGCATAGAGCACGGTAGAGAGGTAGCGCTCGCCGGTATCGGGCAACAGCACCACAATCTTCTTGCCCTTGTTCTCCGGACGCTTAGCCACCTGAATGGCAGCATAGAGTGCGGCACCAGCAGAGATACCCACCAGCAGACCCTCCGACTGAGCTATCTCACGACCCGTACGGATGGCATCGTCGTTCTCCACGTCGAACACCTCGTCGATGAAGTTGGCGTTATAGGTCTTGGGGATGAAGCCTGCACCGATACCCTGAATCTTGTGAGGACCGCTCTGACCACCGTTCAACACGGGGCTTGACTTAGGCTCTACGGCGATGACCTTCACGTTGGGGTTCTGCTCCTTCAGGTATTTACCTGTACCGCTGATGGTACCACCCGTACCGACACCACCAATGAAGATATCTACCTGTCCGTCGGTGTCGCGCCAGATCTCAGGACCTGTGGTAGCGTAGTGCTTAGCGGGGTTAGCCTCGTTCTCAAACTGCTGCAGGATGACAGCACCAGGAATAGAGTCGCGCAACTCCTCGGCAGCGCGGATGGCACCAGGCATACCGTCCTTTCCAGAGGTCAAGCGCACCTCAGCGCCGTAGGCCTTCACAAGGTTTCTGCGCTCCACGCTCATGGTCTCAGGCATGGTAAGGATAAGGTGATAGCCCTTGACGGCGCTGACCAGTGCCAATCCTACGCCCGTATTTCCGCTGGTAGGTTCGATGATTGTCGCGCCGGGCTTCAAGATGCCCTTCTTCTCTGCATCCTCAATCATCGCCAGTGCGATACGGTCCTTCACGCTACCGCCGGGGTTGAAAAACTCTACTTTGGCAATTACCGGGGTCTCCAGACCCTTTGCCTGTGAATACTTGTTGAGCTCCAAGAGTGGGGTGTTGCCGACGAGCTCAGTCAGCTGTTTTGCAATCTTTGTCATAATCCTTATCCTTTAAAAATTAATATAATGTTTAATATTTCAATTCTTCAATTTTTGAATTCTTCAACTCTTCAATTTTTGAATTCTTCAATTCTTCATTGTTTCTGGGTGCAAAGTTACGGCGTTTTCTGCATATACACAATACCATGAGCATGTCATTTGCATACCAAACGTTTGGTATATTGCCGTTTTCTATGCTTTTTTCTTGCTTTTTTCTTCTTTTATTTGTATCTTTGCTCGCACTATGAAGAAGATAACGGTTTGGTTTATGATTGTTGTTCTGGCGGTGCTTATGGGAGTACTTGTCGGAGGAGGCTATTATATGCTGGACTTCTCGCTGTCACCAGACCCGACGCGTGCTAATACGGACTCATGCTACAGGCAATTGTTCACGGACTATCCGGAGACGAGGGAGTGGATGGACAGTCTTCGCACGCACCACGCCCTGCGCGACACAATGATGATGATGCCGGGCGGCTATCAACTTCATACCTATTATATAAATACGGGTAGCCAGCGCACGGCAATGGTCATTCACGGCTGGCGCGACCAGGCCATCAAGTTCTTCTATCTGGCGCGGATGTACGAGCGCTTGTTGGGTTATAACGTTGTCATGCCCGACCTCTATGCCAGCGGCATGAGCGATGGCGAGGCGCTACGCATGGGGTGGCTGGACCGTCTGGACGTGCTGCAGCTGCTGGATGTCTTCAAGACGGATACGGTAGTCGTCCACGGGGTATCGATGGGTGCTGCCACGACGATGATGATGTCGGGCGAAGAGATGCCTGAGGACATTCGTGACCTCCGCTTTGTTGCCGACTGTGGCTATACCAGCGTGTGGGACGAGTTTGCCGGAGAGTTGAAAAACCAGTTTGGTCTGCCTGCGTTCCCGTTGATGTACACCACCAGTTGGATCTGCCAGCTGCGCTACGGTTGGAACTTCAGCGAGGCCTCTGCGCTTCGTCAGGTTGCCAAGTGTCAGTACCCCATGTTCTTCATTCATGGCGACTCGGACGACTTTGTTCCCACCTATATGGTTCACCAGTTATACGACGCCAAGTCTGAGCCCAAGGACCTCTGGGTAACCAAGAACACCGACCACGCCCACTCCTACAAGAACCATCGTGCCGAGTATGTGGCGCGAGTCCGCCGGTTCCTGGAGTAATTACAAATCACGCACTATTCATCTAAAACTTATGCCTCGATATAGATTTCTCCTCATCACAAGCTTCATGCTCCTCTCTGCCTTGCTGTTCGCAGAAGACAGTCTGCCCATCATCGAGATGAAGGCCGACCGCACAATGATCTATCCGCAGCGCATGGAACTGACGGGCGAGGAGACGTTGATGGATGTCCTGCAGTTGGTGCCCGACCTGATGATTGCCGGCTATGAGGATGTCATCGAAAACTATAATCTCCGCATCGACAACGCTCCGATAAATGGCGACACACGACTGATTCTGAGTCAGATGAAGGCCAAGGACATCGCCAAGATTCAGGTGTGCGACAATACGGGTGTTGCGAAGGGAACCATTGCATTGGGTAGGGTACTGGACATCAACATGAAGATGCCTGAGGGGGTGAAAGGTTTCGTGGAAGGACAAGGAGATTTTGGCAAGGACGTGGCAGGTATCGGAACCGTGAATGCGTTGTACGGCAGTAAAACGACCGACCTCTATGCCAATGCGTCTTATCGTCATCAGGACGGAAATGAGGAGTATGTGACGCTGCATATGACGAACCGCTTTGACGACCGTAACAAGCTGCTGACTTATTTCACCCAGCAATATCTTGACCGTCCTACTGGCATGTCGCGTAAGGTGATGGGCAGAGCGCGCTATTTCCACACCTTCAACGACGTGGGTACAGAACTGCTCGTGGTGGGCGGCTATCAGTATAACAGTGATCAGCAATTCTCCAACAAACTGCCAATATATATCGTTGAGCTGAATACACCTCTGTTTTCCGAGCGGCTGTCGATGATGCTGGGTGTCGAGGGTGATTTCCTCATGACGAAGCAAAAGGGCACGGACAGGAGTTGGGATGTCTTCAATAATGATATCTATCTGCAGTTCACCTATTCCCTGCCTAAGTGGGAATTGACGGTTGGCAATCGCGTGATGTTCTATAACTATAACCTGATGGAAGGCGGAATCAGTCAGAAGCATTCTGACACCCGCAACAACACGAATGCCTGCGTCATCTTTATGCCCGACAACCGCAATCAGATCCAGTTGGGTTATTATCGCAAATACTATAATCCTTCCTATCTGGTTCTCTTTATGGATGCCAAAACGGTTTATGATGAAGAATGGATGAGGGCTGAGGGATTGTTGGAGGAATGGGACATCAATCAAGTGAAGCTGGCTTATGCCTATAGTCGGCAGAAGTTGACGGTACAGACAGAGGCAAGCTACTATGCCATTGAAGATGGTGAGAATTTTGCGTTGTTGGGTGCCTCGGCATATTGGAAAACGAAGGGGTTGAGTCTTTCCGGCGGTACCAATCTGTATATCGCCAAGAGTAGTACTTATGCCTCTCTGCGGCTTGCTCCGACGGCTTATCTCCCTCATGCGTGGCAGCTGGGCATGCAGCTGGTCTATTACACCAAGGACACTCCGAAGCGTGAGTCGACGAACGTACCCGTCTATGGGTGCCTCTCTGTCAACAAGCAGTTCGGAACACATTGGAACCTGGGTGTCGACTGGCATGATATGTTCGATGCCTTTTGTAGTGATGCAACAGTAAACAGACATGCTGCCAACCTGAGGGTGCAGTATAGATTCTAAAATAATGACGAATGATGAACTATGAACTTCATTTAGACATGATACAGACGGCCGGCATTGGTGCCTTGGCCCTCCTTGTCGGTATGATTCTAACGAGAAAGGTGGCTTTCCTCCAGAAATACTGCGTGCCCTCGCCCGTAAGCGGTGGCATCATCTTCTCGTTGCTGACGCTGGCACTTTATGGGTGGTTCGACATCGAGGTGTCGTTCGACGGCACGCTGAAGGATGTCTTCATGCTTGCCTTCTTTACCAGCGTGGGTTTCCAGAGTGACTTGAAGGTATTGAAGCAGGGTGGGCGACTGCTGATTATCATGCTCCTGCTGTTGGTGGCCATCATTGCGCTGCAGAACATCATGCCGATGGGTATTACGCGTCTCATGGGTGTCGACCCGCTGATAGGTATGGCGGCAGGCAGCATCTCCATGACGGGCGGACATGGTACGGCAGGCGGTTTTGCGAGTGTGCTCGAAGGTATGGGACTGCAGGGCGCCGGAACCATCGGCATGGCTGCGGCTACCTTCGGACTGATTGCCGGTTCCATGATTGGCGGTCCATTGGCAGAACGCATTATCCGCAAGAAACTCACGCACGAGCAGATGCAGCCGCAAGACGACGAGATAGACCCCGCCATGGCTGGTATTGAGAGCGATGAGGCCTCGCCGACGGGTCGTACCAAGCGCGTCAGCACCAACGAGCAGGAGTTCCAGCAGTATGCCAAGGCTTCCTATTGCATTCTACTGGTCATGGGTGCCGGTACGCTGATGAGCTGGTTGCTGGCAAAGACGGGCGTCACGTTCCCCACCTATTTCGGTGCGTTGATACTTGCCGCCATCGTTCGCAACGTATTAGGATTCGTCAGCTATAAGGACGAGGGTAAATGGCAGAAAGCGGATAAGTTGCTGGACATGGAGCGTATCGTCAGCGTGGGCAATATCTGTCTGTCGATGTTCCTTGGCATGGCCATGATCTCCCTGAAGCTCTGGGAACTGCAGAGTCTGGCCCTTCCATTGGTCGTCATCCTGGTCTCCCAGGTGATGATGATGGACTTCTTTGTCTACTTCGTAGCCTTCCCCCTGTTAGGCCGCAGCTATGATGCTGCCGTGCTCTGTGCAGGCATGTGCGGCTTCGGTCTCGGTGCCACACCCAATGCCATGGCCAACATGAGTGCCGTGTGCTATAAGTACCGCTATACTGTCAAGCCCTTCCTCATCGTGCCCATCATCGGTGCCATGTTTGCCGACCTGCTGAATACCGGTATCATCACGCTCTTCCTCAATCTCTTGTGAAACTGGATAAACAGATGATAATTTAAGAATTAGGAAAGAAAATGGAAGAAAAGTTTGGAAGATAAACAAAAAAATGCCTATCTTTGCAGCATATTATTTAAAACAAGGATGAATGGAGATTATACTCAACGATTACCACAAGAAGGTAAATGCCGAGAAGAAAGCGAAAGTGGCATATTGGAAAGCGCATCCACTTTCGCGCACCGAGTCCTTAAGGAGGTTGAAGCTCTTGCGGGAACAACGGCTTGCAAGGGAGTCCAGATTGCAAGGCTGAAGGATTGGGCTATCCAACTTGGGCATCTCTATTTCATCGATACCATCATTTTCCGTTCAGGAACGGGTGGACAGGAAACCTACCAAAGCCTTTCGCCAAGGGCAAGCAAATAATCTTGTTTATCTGTTTATCTGTTTCCTTTTGCTCTATTATGGGTTTTGCACAACATCTGGCAGTTGCTGATGTCCGTTGCGCCAGCTTTATTTTCTACAAAAAGACTGGAGCACCCGAAACCGTCGGATGCTCCCGTTTTTTAGTTCGTGTCGCAGGTGTCATCATCGTCGCTGCTACCGCCCGTGCCATATTTTGTTGTTACTTAGCTCCCTTTCTTCTATTACATTCCCTACACAGCATCTGGCAGTTCTCGATAACAGTACGCCCGCCTTCACGCCAAGGAGTGATGTGGTCACCTTCCATTTCAGCAAATTCAAATTCTACATCCTTATTTGGACATTCAGAATTGGCACAATGATGGTGCTGTCGTTCATAGACCTCCAACTTTATGTCATCAGGGAATGCTCGGAGGCCAAGGTCATGTTCGTCACGAGTTAATACGTAAGAACAAATACCCTTTTTGTTTTGTACCTCACTATCTATAATCAATTGACCAATCTCTTTATCGATGGCTGCCTTGTCTGGTATCAAGTGTCCATAGTTTTTATAGAGTTTCCCCCAATTGACACCTTTCATAATATCCTTCCGCTTCTTTACGTCAAACGTAGAAGTTACCCATGTGATGACTGCGGAGAAATGCTGCCATAACAAAGAAGCATTTGGATCATGCTGATGCTCGGCCATATAGCTACGAACAGGGTCTTTGCTGCTTATTTCTTGGAATTCGGCTATCCATTTAATGGCTGTCTCCAAATAGTCTTGTCGGATTGGTGAACCAGTCATCAGATATCTTCCCATATTGTATGCTGGGCAATTTGTCTTTGAGAAATATCGCTTTGCATCGCTTACAAAGGGACCTGCAAATACGGCGTTTTTCAACTCTTGCGATGTAAGTCGTTCACCAGCGATATTGATAGTTTCAAACCAATTGAGTTTTTCTTTGGGAGTACCAGTACAAACATAGACCATCAGTTCATAATCCAATATTTGTTTTTTTTCGTCTTCCGTCAAGTTATGGAAGTATTGGAATTCGTAGGCGAAGTCGCCATTTACATATTGACAGATACTGATAGTGCGTTGCTGACCATCCATTACCTCGAATGGTACATCTGCGTCAGCATCCCTTGTGGCCCAGTACATAACATTCAATGGGAACCCTTGCTTAATAGTAGTAATTACGGCTGCACGCTTTTTTTCGTCGTATATAAACTCGCGCTGATATTGCGGTCGGATATCAAGTTGCCCACCATAGCCACGTACTCCAAGTTCCTCGTTGTCCTCATAACCCTCGGTCAGCTCTCGGACAGTGACTTTCTTTAGTTCGATTTCCATAGTTTATTACTTTTTTCGGATTATTATGCGTCTATACAATATCTTTCCCTTTAAAGAGGGACCTTTACCTCGCCAATCTACTCGATGGTCATCAATGCCAACGATTTCAAATTGTTCAGGATTATATTTGTCAAGAAAAGATATGGGGACACCCATCAATTCGTTATAGTCGCAAGGGATATCGCTTGTCTTGTCAACGTTTATGACATCGTAATCATCATACTTAGGATAATCCTCTTCATTATAATGGGCAAAGAGTACCAATTCCTCATGGCGTTTCTTGTGGTCGAGATTTGTATACCAGATAGATTGAGAACGAGCCATATATTGATTATTGTGTTTGATTATAGAGCGGTGCTTATTTAAAGCAAGGCCCTCTTCAATGTAAGCATTAGGCACGTTAAAATAGATTTCTTTACTCATAGGAGTATAACCAATCCACATTCGATTCTCTTTGATCAGCGGGAAAATCTCTTTATAAGTAATCGCATTCTTATTTCCAAGTATAACAAACTTCTTATCATTATTCATTAACTGTGATACATACTCACGAAATAGTGAAAACGGAGGATTGGTAACAACGATATCTGCCTGCTTCAACAATTCAATACACTCGTTACTACGGAAGTCTCCATTCTCTTCCAATACCGATAAAACATTCTTGTCATTTTGTATCAAATAGCGTACATCAGCTAAATCCACACGTCCATCGCCATTCATGTCTTTAACCTCTGAAATCTCAACTTTGTATGCTACCTTCTTGGGCTTTTCTTCAAAGTCACCAAAGTCAATCATTAGTTCATTACCTTGAATGGGAGAACCGTTATAGCAAGTACAAATAAGTTTTTTCAAGCCAAAGGCATTAAAGTTGTTAGCGAAATATTTGAAGAAATTGCTTTCGTAGGGATCATCGCAATTACATAGTATTATCTTGTCACGAAAGTGCTGGCGATAATGCTTCAATTCATTCTCGATATCGG
>JAEEGH010009267.1_pt1 | contig 23006 bp, 19 predicted proteins | sample 9134181 | NCBI WGS metagenome assembly JAEEGH01 (sample SAMN16246544, study PRJNA631951) | gut metagenome | biome: gut microbiome; feature: rumen; material: DP-attached | host: Bos | place: Iran: Karaj | collected 2018-10
ACTCGTAAATGACATAGTCAGTGGGCCGTGGTAATAGTCCACCCCTGCAAGTGTGCATGAATCACTTACAACCAAACCGTAAGCTTCCATGGAAGAAAAGCGTCTGTCCGGCATACGGCAAGGATTTGGATATGCACATTCCTTACATTTTGTGCAGGTTCCGGCGCTCATAGGCAGCACATCTACGCCGTCATCACGAAGCTTATCAACCATCTTTTCAAATCGCTCTTTCTGGATTCTTTCCGTTTCCTGCATGGTTTCCACGTCAAAATCATCTTCCATTTTGCCCATGCTTTGAACGATTATTCCAAACTTATATTTGCTTGCATTTTCCGCTGCTTCTTCTATTGTACCACAAGCAGGAGGACAGGCCCAGTTTTTGCCATAGGCATGGCATTTGCCCGCTTCGCACATATCACGAACTTCACTTCTGAATCTAAGCTTGGATGCATCTAAAATGCCGAAATACTCAAAGCCTGTTTCTTCTGCAAGATCTGTAATTTTTTCTTTTGATATTGTCATTTTTAAATCTCCACATTAATATGCTTACTTATGCAAGCATAAAAGCATATTAACATCAGTGCGCTTGCTTAATCTTTAAAAACATAAAGGAGCCTGCAAATGCAGACTCCCCCTTAATTTCTTTTATTCTCGGCAGTAAAGCCAATTCTTATTTATAGTAATCTGCTACTGCTTTGAAGAATGAATCGATATTTTCCCATGGTGACATAGGTGGGATATCACAACCTGATGAAGGTACATAGTTTTTGTACTTGCCGCAAGCATTTAAAACTTCTGTAGTCTTCTCGTAAACTGATTCAGGTGTACCGTTTTTAAGCTGTCCTGCAGGATCAACATTACCCATTGCAATTTTATCTGCAGGCATTTTTTCCATAAGTTCAGCCATATCGATAGCATTACCGAAATGGAACATACGGCATCCGTTATTTACGATAGAATCAAGTGTTTTGATTGCTGTGTTACCACAGTTGTGATATACAACGATGAATTCATCATCCTGTACTTCATCAACAATCTTCTTAACGTAATCAGCTGAGAATTCTTCAGCCAAATCAGGTGAAAGAAGACCTGCGAGAGGCTCAGCCATAACAACACCGTTAGCTCCTACTCTCTTGTATTCTTTAATGTATTTGATAAGGAATTCTGTTGTCTTTTCAAGTACAATATGAACCATGTCAGGCTCATCATAGCAGTAAACCAAAGCTTCAGATACATCGAGAAGTCTTCCTGCAAGTGAGAAAGGTCCGATAACACCTGCAAGTACAGGTCTGTCTTCGATTAATTTAACTGCTTTTTCGATTGCTTCGATGTAAAGTTTACGACGTCCTTCGATTTCAGGAACTTTAAGTGCTTCAGCTTCTTCTTCTGTTTCAACAACATGTCCGATAACTGTAGGAACTTCATCTTCTGATACACGGATTGTTGAACCGAAAGCTTCTGCTTCAAGTGAAAGGTCCATCATACTAACACTTGCTGCCGCATCTGTGTTATCAGCGATGATTTTCATAGCCTGAGCCTGAAGATCGCTGTCATTGATAAGTTTGTCAACTGTGATTCCCATTTTCTGAATTGCCGGGAATGACAAAACAGGCATAGCCTTCTTTTTGTCTGCTGCGAGTACATCTGCTACCCACTGTTTCATATTCATTTTCATCTTTAATTATCTCCTCATTAAAAAATATTAGATTAAATAAATTACTTAAGTTACACGTGTAGCTTAGGTTTGAAAATATATAACATTAAAAACTTGCCGGCAATTAGTTTTTAAAATGTTGTTCTTTTAACAATTATTTTGTAAATACACCTGCTGCTGCGTCTGCTGCTGAAGCTGCATCTGCTGTGTAGATATCTGCATTTACGCTGTCGCAGAATTCCTGGTTAACAGGTGCGCCACCGATCATGATTGTTACTTTATCACGGATACCTGCTGCTTCTGCTGCTTTAACAACTTCGCCGATCATAGGCATTGTTGTTGTAAGAAGTGCTGAACAGCAAATAATCTGTGCATCGTTTTCTACTGCTGCTTTGATGAAATCTTCAGGTGCTACGTCAACACCTACGTCGATAACTTCGATACCTTTACCTTCGATCATCATACGAACAAGGTTTTTACCGATATCATGAAGGTCACCTTTAACTGTACCGATAACTGCTTTACCGAGTGGTTTTGCATCAGCGTCTGCAAGTAATGGTTTAAGAAGCTGTGTACCTGCATTCATTGCTCTTGCTGCAACCAAAACTTCAGGTACGAAGATTTCGTCTTTTTTAAATCTTTCACCTACAATGTTCATACCTGCAAGTAAGCCGTCCGAAAGGATAGATTTTGCATCTACGCCTTCATCGATTGCCTGCTGTACAAGTGCTGTTACGTCTTTCTTTTTGCCTTTCTGGATTGCTGCAGAAATGTCTTCAACTAAACTCATTTTTTAATCTCCTTTGAAAAAAATATTTTTATAATATATATACACACAAATATATTATCAATGTAAGAATTAAAGGAATATACACACACACTTTTCCTTCGATGTTCTCATTATATACCCTTTCAATATCCGATTACAATCAAATAATAAAAAATGATTTTCAACCGATGGTTGAAAATCATTTTTGCGTTTATAATCGTTTTTCAGAAATCCATTTCTTCGGCTATATCGCCTATATCTTCCAATGTCTTTCCAAATTTGCCGTTTGCATCATACATAATAACGGTTGAGAAGTTTAACTTCATTTTTTCCGGCAAATCATAGTATTTAAGCTTCAAATTCTCATTTCCGTCAAAGCCTTTGGGAATAACCGCAAAATATGGTCCTGTCTCAAGGTTGATAATCAATGAGTTGAAATTTTCCATATATATTTTTTCTTTTGCCTTGATATTTTTATAAAAGCTGTCTGCCGGCATATCGCTTAAATGCCTTGAGATAAGCATAGGATATTTGGCAAGGTCTTTTGCATCCACCTTTGTTTTTTCTATAAGAGGATGACACATGGAAGTAACTATATAACCCGGTTGGTTTTTGATTTCGATCATTTCAAAATTCATCATCCAGCGCTCCATGGCATGGACATTTGTGATTGCCATATCTATCACTCCGTCCGACAGCCATTCTTTAATCTGCTCCATTTCCCCTATTTGCAGGTTGATAATAATATCTCTTTTAAAGCCTCGTAAGTATTGAACTATGGGAGCAATGATTTTTTCTCTGGAAAGTCCCGAAAAATAGCCTATCTTCATAACGTGGTGGCGAGTATCCCTAAAGTTTTCGAAGTCTTTGCAGCCTCTGACATAATCTCTTACCACCTGATCGAATATATCGTAAAGCTTTTCCCCTTCTTCCGTAAGCTTGACTTTTCTTGTAGTACGCTCAAAAAGCTGGCAACCGAGTTCGGTTTCCAGCTTCATTATTTGCTTATTAAGACCCTGTGCTGACATATACATTTCTCTTGCTGCCGCCGTAAAACTTAAATTATTTGCAACGGAGACAAAATATTGTATTCGTCTGAAATCAAAATCCATTATTCACTATAACCTTCCGGAATATAAGCTTTTATCACATCTACAAGTTTCTCATACTGTACTTTCATTTTTTCGTACGGTTCTTCGTATGGTCCATCGAAACCATCATGTCTCATGGCATCGCATAATTCACATAACGGCTCGTAAACAGGCGTAAGACCTAAATTTCCGGACAAGCCTTTTAAAGCATGAGCGGCTTTAAACATAGCATCCGCATCATGATTTTCCATACCTTCAATAACCTTGGAGTAGGTTTGATCGTTTACGAATCTGAACAGGAATTTTTCCATAAGTTCCTGTTTTCCCAAAAATCGTTCCATAACTCCATCAATATCAACGCCCGCTTCCGCGAGGGCTTCATTAAGCGTCGCACCCATTCTTTCTTCCCCCTGAACATTATCTGACTACATTTTAATTTTACTATTTTGTATATTGTATGTAAAGATTTAGAAAGCCATTTGTTTAAGCATTTTCAACTTTTTGTCCCGGTTTCTCTGTTTCGTTGTTTGAAAAGTTAACATCAACGGTTTTATTTAAAAAGTTTACTTTAAACTCGTTCGGCTCAACGGCTTTTCCGAATAAAAATCCTTGCATATGAGATGTTCCAAGCTCTTTTAGCATCCTATATTGCTCTACTGTTTCAACACCTTCAACACAAACTTTAACTTCCAAAACTTTTGCAATTTCGATAATCATCCTAATGAAAGTTTTGGAATAAGGATCCGTTTCTATATCATTTGTAAATACCCTGTCAACCTTGATGATATCCGGTTTAAGCATCTTGATGTAACTAAGAGACGAATAGCCTGTTCCGAAATCGTCAAGAGCGATTCTTACACCCAAATCTCTGATTTTCGAAATAACAACCGCTGTTTTTTCAACATCCGATGCCGCAATATTTTCGGTTATTTCCAAAATGATATTGTTTTTGTTAACATCTGTTTCGTCAAGAATTTTCTTGATTTTATCAACAACATCGCTTTGCATAATCTGCATCATGGAAACATTGACATTTGTTGAAATCGTATAACCTTGTTTTTCCCACTGTCTGTTGATTAAGCAAGCCTGTCTGAGTATATGCTCACCGATATCGTAAATTGTACCGATATGCTCTGCTATGCCGATGAAATCTCCCGGCATAATAAAGCCTTTTTCGGCGCTGTCCCAACGAACCAGGGATTCGCAAGATTTGATTTCCCCGGTTTCCGCATCGATAATCGGCTGAAAATATACTTTAAATTCCTCGCAGTTTTTGGAAATGGCATTACGCATGGTTTTTTCCATATCAAGGCGCATGCTGATTTCATTAGGCTCAAGACTGTTGAAAATCTTGTAGCCGTTTTTGCCGGTTTTCTTTGCTTCATACATGGCAATGTCGGCGTTTTTAATAACTTCGTTTGCATTACGGGATTCGTGGTTAATACGCACAATACCCATACTCATTGTACAATAATACTCGTAAATGCCTTCCAAAGAGCCCTCAACACCCGTAAGACTCCATGGTTTGTTAAACATTTTTAACATTTCATCCACGATTACTTCCAAACGATCGATATGCTCCGGTGAAACGATTATGATAAATTCGTCTCCGCCGAATCTGTAGCACTTGCCTTCAACGCCCTTAATCTGGTTCATTCCCATGGAAACCATGCGAAGAAGACTGTCACCGTATTCGTGGCCCAAGCCGTCGTTTATGTCCTTGAAATTATCCAAATCTATAAAAAGCAAGGCTGCGCTTTTTTTGGTATCCAATTTACATTCAAGCACAACTCTTTCCAGTTCTTTTTCGCCGGAAATACGGTTTGAAAGACCTGTAAGGGAGTCGAATTTGGCTTGACGTTCTATCTTTTCTTCGTAATTTTTCTTTTTTGTTATATCCATAACAACCCAGAGATTAACCGTACTTCCGTCAATCCAGGTTATTTCGTTTTTGTTTACCGCATACCAATTACCGGTATTTTTGTCGTGGATTTCGCTCTCTCCCGCCATAAAAGCGGCTATTTTTTCGATATCGCGACAATACTTGTTGGTTATATCGGTTCTTAATGTTTCACGAACCTCCGAGTTGCAGAACAAAATTCGGTCGGTTTCTTTGTCGGAAACGTAAACCATGCAACCCATATTATCCAAAATTTCTTTTAAAGCGGCATAGGAGCTTTGCAACTTTTTCTTGGAATTTACTTTATAAAGCATATTTTCGATAACGCTGCAAATGTTTGAAACAAAGCTTATGTCGCTGATGTCCCAAATCCTGCCCGGTTTATCGTCAACGAAAACCGCGCACATGGTAAGTTCCGAATTGCTTGAAAAAATCGGAACCGCCATCAAGGCGCTTGCGCCGATTTCTTCGATAAAATCCCGCAAATTGCTTGGCTCGTCCGACTCGGATGCAATCATAATGTCATCCATCTGTCTGCCGCTTATCAAAGGATTCTTATAATTTTCCATGAAAAATTCTTTGTATTTTTCAACATAGGAAACATCCTTGCTTGCACGCCATTCAGCGATAACATTCAAAGAATCGTTATTGCTGTTCGGAACCTCCAAAATAAAAGCATTTGCAAGATGCATGGTATTGCCGATTTCCACAAGAATTCCGTCTGCGGAACTGCTTAAATCTTCGTCGTTTTCCAAAAGATTGATTATAAAATGGAAAACATCGTTTCTGTTTATTTCTTCAACCAAATTGTTTTCAAGATCCGATTTGCGCTTTTTGTCGATAATCGCATCAAGATAAACCTGCAAATATGCAGTCATTCTTTGCTGGATAGTATCTAAGCTTCGATGGAACTCATCAAGATCGTCTATATAATTTTCGGAATAAATGATATTCCATGTTCCGAAAAGTTTTTCTTTAAAATAAAGAGGCATGGAAAGACATTTAATGCTGTGTTTTCCATAATCAAAAATGTAATTTTCGCCGTTTTCGGCCGCACGCTCATGGGCAATTTTTGTAAAATTGTTAAGTTCCCCAAGACCGATTACTTCGCTGCAATATTCAAATATCTGTTCAGATCCTTCGTACTCGCTGATTCTTGTGGAACTCATGTCATAGAAGCATCCGAAAGCCATGCGATCTTTCAACACATTGTTTTGGAGTTCCATAAACAAGTCCATGTTCTTTATGTTTTGAGCCGAAAGCTCGTAATTATCGTTCTTTTTGATACTTACAAAACTATAGGCATTGTCCGCATCATTTGCCGCTTCTTTGATAAAGAAATTGGCAGTCATTTCTTTTGAAACATTTATAAAAATGGACTCACTGAAAATACCGGCATCGTTATCCACGAATACTTTTGTGGATTCTTTGATCCAACTGTCCTTTTTCCCCGTCTTAACGGAAAAAGTCAGCTCGTATTCGTAAAAATTCTCAGCCGTTTTATCTTTAACATATTCAATTTTTTTAGCCAACTGTTTTTGATCGAAAGGCGATCTGATATTAAAAAGAAGCTTCGGATCTTTTATATATTCATCAACACTGTAATCAAGCCCGTCTATTTTTTTTGACATAAAAATAATAGACGAATCATAAGGAATGCCCGACCAATACACAACAACCGAATTTACATTTTGAAATTTGCGTTCTATTTCACTGAAAACAGACCTGTTACTTGACTTAAAAAACATAATACATTCTATCCTGTTTAAACCCACTATAAACAATCATAAATAAACTATTTATGATTTTTAAATTTACTTTTTCCCCTGCGTATGCCTGTAAATAATAGCAATTATTTGTGAAAAATATGACAATATTAATCATTTAACAAACACAAAGTGATTATATCACAGCATTTTTCAAAAAACAATCACAATCGCCGAAAGTCGCCAGGGCGACAAACAAAAAACTGCCCGAGAACCGGCACCGCTTGCTCAGCCCTCAGGCAGTATTTAGAACGTTAAATATATCCTACTTTGTTATCTTATATATCGGCAATATTAAAGATTTACATAATAACATTTCGGAAATTTTTTATTATTTTTTAAGGAAACTGTTTTAAGTCCTTAAGTTTTTATGCATCTATACTGTAGTTAGGCGCTTCTTTTGTGATATGAATATCATGCGGATGACTCTCTTTAAGTGATGCAGCGGAAATTTTAACAAATTTGCCGTTTTCTTTAAGTTCGTCGATTGTTCTTGCTCCGCAATATCCCATACCTGCTCTGAGACCGCCGATAAGCTGGAATACTGTATCTTCAACGGTTCCTTTGTATGCAACACGTCCTTCAACGCCTTCAGGTACGAGTTTTTTGGCATCTGTCTGGAAATATCTGTCTTTGCTTCCGTTTTCCATAGCTGCGATTGAACCCATACCACGATATACTTTGTATTTTCTACCCTGGAAAAGTTCGAATGTTCCCGGACTTTCATCACATCCCGCAAACATTGAACCCATCATACATACGCTACCGCCTGCTGCAATGGATTTTGTAATATCACCGGAGAATTTGATACCGCCGTCTGCGATAATAGGCACACCGTACTGTTTTGCAACTTCGTAGCAATCCATAATAGCCGTAACCTGCGGTACACCTATACCGGCAACCACACGTGTTGTACAAATAGATCCCGGTCCGATACCTACTTTAACGGCATCCGCACCTGCTTCGATTAAGGCTTTTGTTGCCTCACCCGTTGCAACGTTACCTACTATAACCTGAAGTTCAGGGAATTTAGCTTTGATTTTCTTTAATGTTTCTATGATATTTGCAGAATGACCGTGAGCCGAGTCAATTACAATAGCATCTACCTTAACATCAACCAAAGCGGCAACTCTGTCAAGTACGTTTGCGGTAACACCTACAGCCGCACCGCAAAGAAGTCTGCCCTGGTCGTCTTTTGCCGATAATGGGTACTTAATCTGCTTTTCAATATCTTTTATTGTAATAAGACCTTTTAAGTTGAAGTTATCATCAACAATAGGAAGTTTTTCTTTTCTTGCTTTGGCAAGGATAGCTTTTGCCTCGTCAAGAGTAATGCCTTCTTTTGCTGTAATGAGGCCTTCGCTGGTCATGCATTCTTTGATTTTTTTAGAATAGTCTTCTTCGAATTTAAGATCACGGTTTGTAATAATACCTACAAGCTTTCTGCCTTCCGTAATAGGCACACCGGAAATACGGAATTTTGCCATAAGATTATTGGCATCTTCAAGTGTATGGTCCGGAGACAAGAAAAATGGGTCTGTAATAACGCCGTTTTCGGAACGTTTTACTTTATCTACCTCTTCCGCCTGCTCTTCGATAGTCATATTTTTATGGATAATACCGATACCGCCCTGTCTTGCCATAGCGATAGCCATTCTGTGTTCCGTTACCGTATCCATTCCGGCACTCATCATCGGAATATTGAGTTTAATTTTTTTTGTGAGCTGTGTTGAAACGTCAACCATATTTGGAGTAACTTCCGAATATGCAGGAACTAAGAGCACATCATCGAATGTGATTCCTTCTTTAACAATTGTACCCATTTTAAACCTCGCTTTCTTTGATTCGATTTGATTTAATATAGTTGAATTTAAGAATTATAATTAATCGTCTTGTATCGACAGGGGCTTTATTTTGTCAGATAAACAGATGTTTTGCCACTGTCCCGAATTATATTGTTTAGATACTAACAAATTAAAATGGGCATGTCAACGACAATTGCCCACTTTTTAAAAGTTGTATTTACCTATAAAAAGAATGTCCGCGCATAGCGGACATTCTTTTTATAAGTTTGAAATCCAAAGATGATTTTACCTAAAATGCTTTAACATCATCAACATGAGTTTTGTCTTCAGACTCAATTGATACAGCTGCAAGATAACCTGTTCTTGTAGCCTGGTCAACCTTGCCCGGTTTGATAGCATCACCTACAACGAATACAGGTGTAGCGCCTGCTGCCTCTTTCAAAGCATCGTAGTTTGCGCTCTTCATACCAAGTGCGAAGATAACCGTATCTGCTTCGAGCTTCTGAACTCCGTCAGCATTTTCGATTGTTACGCCGTCTTTTTCAATCTTAAGGCATTTTGTCTTAGGAAGAGCTTTCATGTTGTTCTTTTCCATTTCCCACATAAGAGCTTCTCTGTACATACCGTAAGATTCGTTGGCAACGCGGTCAAGCATTTCAACTACTGTTACTTCATGACCTGTTTTCTGAAGATGAAGACCTGCTTCGCAACCTACCAAGCCGCCACCGATCATAACAACTTTCTTGCCTACAGGAGCGCCTGCATACATATCCATTGCTTGGATTGCATTTTCGATACCGTCAATCGGAGGACAAGCAGGAACGGAACCTGTTGCCATAACGATAGCATCTGCGCCGAAGTTTTTGATGTAATCAGGAGTTACTTCTGTATTTAATTCAACCTTAATGTCACGAATTTTAACTTCGTTAATAAGCATGTTTTTGAAGTTTCTGAGGTCAGGCTTATCAACATCAACATCGGTAAACCAAAGCAAACCACCGAGTTTGTCGCTCTTATCCGCAAGTGTTACATCATGACCTCTGTCAGCTGCGGAAATTGCTGCCTGCATACCTGCCGCACCACCGCCGATAACAAGCACTTTAGCTTTTTTGTTAGGAGCTGCAAGTGAGTTAGGATCGAAAGGTAAATGTGCAAGTGGATTGATTGTACAGTGACCAACATAAACAGCAAGCTGTTCCGAGTTGAATGGAAGATCATCGTAGCCTTCTTCCGGTGAACCCGGGAAGCAGTAGTAGCAACGAAGACATCTTCTGATACGCTCAGGCTGTCCTGCTTTACATTTGTTTGCAAACTGCGGATCTGCAAGCATCTGACGACCGAAGATACCGAAATCGATTTTTCCGTCTGCGATAGCTTTATCAACCTGTTCCGGTGAGTTCAGACCACCTACACAACCTACAGGAAGTTTTGTATATTTCTTTACGATAGCGGCAGGTTCGATGTTAAGTCCGTGTTCGTGGAACATTGAACTTTCCGTACCTGATTTTACCGATTCTTCGTAAATACCGCATGTAACATGTACAGATGTAATATAATCTTCTACCCACTGAATGAAACGGCCTGTTTCTTCAGGTGTGATACCGTTCGGCTGGTGGTCTGTTCCGTCGATACGAAGCTCAACAAGGAAGTCAGGACCAACTGCCTCTCTGATAGCCTTTAATACCTGGATAGGGAATTTAGCTCTGTTTTCCAAGCTTCCGCCGTATTCATCTGTTCTTTGGTTAATGAGTGGGCTTAAGAACTGTGTAAATAAGAAGCCGTGACCGCCGTGAATAAGTACGCCGTCAAAGCCTGCTTTTTGCATGTATGTAGCTGCTTTTGCAAAGTCGCTTGCAATACGATCCATATCGTCTTTTGTCATTGCACGATAGTGAACGCCTGCATAGTTAACGCCGTCTGTAGGGCCAACAGCGAATTCGTCCGGACCGAAAGGAACTTTTTCTTTACCCGGATGAGCAAGCTCTGCAAGAGCGATACAACCGTGTTTCTGGATTCTTTTTGCGTATTCGGCTACAGCATTGAATGTTTCCATGTCTTCTTCAGGCTTTGCAAAATCAAATTTTCTGAAGCCCGGGATACGACACGCATCCGTAAAGTTTACGTCTGTTTCACCTACGATAACGCAACCGTTGCCGCCTTCTGCAGGAAACTCGAGCTTACGATATGTAAAGTCTCTGTTTTCCGGCTGCTGAACAATAAGACCGAAAGCCATAGGTGCGCTTACGATACGGTTACGATATGTTTTGTTGCCTACTTTCATAGGACTTAAAATGTGTTCAAGTGCCATTTCTCTTCCTCCTAAAAATATACACTTTTTTTAGATTTTTTCTCTGAATTTAATTATATCACTAATAAATACCAAGTAAAAATTCTGATTTCTTTTATTATTTATAAACTTTTCTTATAAATTGTGTTATAATTGTTTTTGCTTGATTTAATAATAGGACATTATTTTTTGAAAAAAGCGCTTTAAAAACACTATTTTAGGCATATATATAACTATAATCATTATATTGGGAGAAGAAAATGAACACGGAACAACTTCAATATTTTATCATCGCATCAAAACATCTTAATTTTTCGGAGGCTGCAAAAGAGCTTTATGTAACACAGCCTACCATTTCAAACCAGATTTCCGCTTTGGAAAAAGAATTGGGTGTAAAACTTTTTGAGAGAAGCACCAGAAAAATCGCCCTTACAAAAGACGGCCAAATGTTTTTGGATGATGCGAAAAGATTATTGGATATTAAGGACAATGCCATTGAAAAGCTAAAACACTCCAAAGAAAATCGCGAAATGTCTTTGGATATAGCCTATCTTTTGGCGCCATGCAAATCTTTTTTGCCAAAGCTGATTATGCAGTTCAAAAGACTTTACCCAAGTGTGGAACTAAAGCTCCACAGAATGGACGGAAACGTTATCAGACATGCCGTAGATGAGGATGAATATGACTTGTTTTTCGGTCTCGGAAAGGATATTTCCGGTAAAGGCAAACACTATTCGAAGATTTTCAAAGACAATTATTGCCTTATTTGCAGTCACAATCACCCTTGTGCAAGCATTAACAAAATAGATTACGATAAGTTGGCTTCGGAAACATTTTTTGCTCTAAATCCGGAAATCGGCCCATATATGTCTAAGGATATAGGCCAATTTATTTCGGATCATGAATTCAATTTTAAAAATGTAATATATCTGGACAGTATGGAAGAAATACTCTTTTATGTGGAGTGCGATATGGGTATATCCATACTTCCGGGCCGCAATCAAGATATTTACCACTATGCGGTAACTTATCTTCCTCTCAAGGGCGCCCATACAAACTTGGAATTCGGTGTGGCATACTCAAATAGCAAAACAAATCCGGCCGTTCCTCTTTTTTTGGAAGTGCTTGAGGGCTATAGATAATGAAACCGTTTATACACCCGACTTCAAATTAATCTGATGTCGGGTGTGTTTTATATTTCTATGTTGTACTTTTTCAAAAATTCTTCCGCTTCCAAATCCCATGCTTCATAGTAATCTTTGTCATTTCTGTGGTCCGGAAGATTATAATTGTTTGTCAGGTATTCCCCCATTGCCGCAGTAACTTTTACCGCACCGTTTAAGTTAACATGATCGCCGTAATCTTTCGTATCATAATTCCAATCAATTCCAAGTTCATCCGTTAAAAGATTGTAATCGATGAATTCTATTACGAATTTATCTGAAATACTTTCAATGGCATTGTGTTTTCTATATGTCCAATTTAAAGGAGACGGTGATGCAACCAATAACAGGGAAATATCTTTTTCTTTGCATAAATTTATTATGTTTTCAAGATATTTCATATTATCATTGCCAATTTCGGTTTTTTTATCCGTAGGAATCATGTATTCTCCGGATTCATAAGGCTTTATCTCCGTTCTCAAAATAAATCCCTTGTAGTTATCCAATGATGAATATTTTTTAAAGTACAGTTGACGAAATATAGATTTCCATCTTACGTGATATTTAAATACCGGAAACTTATCTGCCAGCATATTGAAAAAGGCGTCTGCATTATTATCCTTGTCAACGGCTTCTCTGAAAATACAATTGGCCTCAAGCACAATAACTTTTGGATTTTGTTTTTTAAGGACTTCCTCCATTATGTAAAAAGAATCACATGGTCTTTGAGCCGCCGTGCCGCAAATATACGAGCTAAATCCATATTCAGAGTACATTTGAAGAGGCGAGTACGCTGCAAAGCACTCACTGTCTCCAAAAAACAAAACATCAAGTGAATTGTCCCTTTCTTTTGCCACCGCCTGTATTGCCTCGGTTGACGTTTCTATATTACTGCTTTCGTGTTCCGGCTTAAAAATAAATGAAAGGACTATCGTCATTCCCAAAAGAATAAGCAGGAATATTGCTGTTGCAACTTTATTCTTCATAAGACCCCCTAATACCCCGCATAAATCATATCCACAGCCGTATAGCCCGGACCGTAGGCTCCGAAAACCATAACAAGAAATATTGCCAGATACCAGAAAATCCATCTAAGCGGCAATTTCTTATTATCAATGCTTTTCCTGATGTTAACACCACGTTCCTTCAAAACACCGACGACAATTATAATAAAGATTCCAACCAAAGCGGCAGCCAAATCTTCTCTGTCCAATCCAAGGCGCCAATAGTTGGCAAACAGTTCCTTTAAATGGAAGTTACTTAGGATATTTTTTAACATTAAAAACCCATCTTTTAAGGTCTCAGCCCTAAAAAACATTTCTCCCAGGTTAATGATTACAAACAATTTTACAAACCTGAAAACCTTATATCCTTTACCGGCTCTGTCTATATGCAAAAATGCTGTAAGCTTCTTTACCGGCTCTTCTGTTAAGTTCTCTATGAAAATAAGAACAAAGTAATACAATCCGTAGAATATAAATGTCCATCTTGCACCATGCCAGAGGCCGTTGCAAATCCATACGCAAAATAAGGCAATAAAGGTTACACTAAACTTGGATGTGGTTTTCCCCAAGTACTTTTTTACAAATTTAGCAAACCTCTTTACAGGCTTTGCCAAAGAAACCGGAAAGAATATATAATCCTTGAACCATGTGCCCAGAGTAATATGCCACCTGTGCCAAAAATCAGATGCATCTTTTGCAAAAAACGGTTGCCTGAAATTTTCCGGCAGTTTTATTCCAAATATTTCTCCGGAGCCGATAATAATATCCATGCAGCCTGAAAATTCCGCGTAAAGCTGCATTGTAAAGGCTAAAACGGCAAGTAAAATTATTGAGCCGTCGTATTTTTGATAGTCATCAAACACCTTTGTTACCAATGGTGCGATTCTGTCAGCAACAATAAATTTTTTAATAAGGCCCCAGCAAATTCTTTGATAACCGAATTTTAAGTTGACAAATTCGATTTTTCTTCCGGCATATAAATCCTCTCCAACCTGACTGTATCTGCTAATCGGTCCCTCCATAATTTGAGGAAAAAAGCTTAAATATAGGGCTATTTTAAAGAAATTGCCCACCGCTTCCTGCTTTCCTCTCTTAACATCCACAAGATAAGAAATTATCTGCAGAGTATAGTATGAAATACCTATCGGTATCAAAAAATCAATCGGAGTAAACACAAAGTCCATTCCGGCATTTTTTGCTATAATTCCGATATTTTCACCAACAAAATTGAAGTATTTAAGTATAAAAAGAACGCCGAGACTTATCAAGATCCCCAAAACCATAATCCGGCTTGTTTTGGTCTGCTTTTGCTTAGCATCTATTTCATTATTGGCTCTTATTTTACCAATCAGAACCCCTAAGCCCCATGCTAAAAATGTCGAGCCCAAAAGAAAAACTATCAACTTTCCGCTAAGCATATAAAAGAAAACGTAGTCCGCAACCAAAAGCACTAACCACCTGAACTTTTGTGTTGTAAGACTATATATAATTATAACAATTGGCAAAAAGGCAATAAAATAACTTGCCAAAAAGTATGACATCACTATCTCCCCATTATCAATATACTTATTTAGTATATCATATTTGAGGTGCTTTTTGACCGTAATTTAATTAAGTTGATAATTGTTGGAAGGCTACCACTAAATTATTTCGTCAACCAAGCTATTTTTCCGTCATCCAAATCCAAGCCGAACATTTCTTTTATGGCATCGCATCTGAAATAGCAATAGAAAGGATATTTCATGGGAGTTTTTTCGCCGTTTTTGTAGTAATAGTAACCATCTTCGCTTTCTTCTTCGGGATATGCCATGTCATTAAACTCGTAAGATAATTCGTAAACATCTCCGTTTGGCGCCGTTACGGTGTAATGATAAGGATTGCCCGTTAGAGGCATGCCCTCTTTTTCAAAGATTTTGTACATTGTCCCGAAAGTTATTCCGTAAGCGTATGGATGTGCGATTATATCATCATAGATTAGCTCAATATCCTCGCCGGAATACTTTGCAATTCTGTATGTATTCTTGTCTTCGATAATTTCTTTTAAGATTTTGTTATCCGCGCCTTTTAAATTATCCTCAAAATAATAGGCAAGATTTAACTCATAATACTCTTTCAGAGCCTTATTGTAGACAGATTTGTTAAAATCCGCCGGCTTAAGTGCGTCGTAAGTATCTGCCATTTCTATATCATTGTTGCCAATATGTCTGAGAGGAAAATCGTAGTCTATGTTATAAACTATTTCTATATTTGCACGTTTTTCCAAAAAGAAATCGTAGTAGTCTTTAAGCTCGTTATAGATTTTATCCAGCTCATCCAAATTTGAATATACAGCCGTTAATCTTACGCTTGTCAATTCATCTTCTTCCCTTAGGATTTCCACATATTTGCTTTTAATATTCGCATCTTCATAGAATTTTAAAAAATACTCATCATAATAGTCATTTTTCAAACTGTTTGAAGCGCTTTCCATGCCCCATGTTCTGTCATCAAGCACATGAAAATCCACATTATTGTCTTTATCCGTAACTGTCCAGAGCTTGTCATGAAATTCTCCGTCATAGACATCCTCCGGCTCTTTGGAGAGGCTGATATTTTTGATTCCCAGCTCTTCGTATATATATTTTTTTATGTCATCTCTTCCATAGTCTTTTACGCAAGCCGTCATAAGAAATGCCGCGCTTACAGCAATGGCTGCTATGCAGATGTGATTTATAAATTTTCTCATATTCTTCTTAAACTCCCTTTGCGCCCAAATAAAGCGCTTTCTTTTGTATATAGTATACATTATTAAGGGCGATTTTACATTACAATTCCATCCCGTTACTTTATTTAGTACAATTTTTTTAACTATTTTATGCTATTATATTTATTGTTGCAAGAAGCAACAAATCCGCAAGCAGACGCTTGCAAGATAGGTTTATTTAGGGAGAGAAAGTATGAAAAAAATATTAATTGTTATGGCATCGGCTGTTATGATGTTTTCATTGACAGGATGCAGCCTTTCCGCATTTGAGAAATTGAAAGAGATTTCTTACGGAGTGGATGAGGATATGAAAGACGGCAACTTGGATGATATTAGTTTTTTGGATGACTTGGTAAATCTTGGTCAGGAGGAAGGCTTTACTGAATCGGACTTTGAGGATTTCATGGATTACAGCGACGGAAGCTTTGATATTCCGTCAGGCTGGGAAGTAAGTTCAAGAAATTCAACGGCAGATAAGGTTTTCTTTATTCAGAAAGGCGATGAAGACACAGAGATTCCGGATAACATCTCGGTTAATTTCGGTACAAACAGTTACTCTGCATCGGAACATGTTCAGTTTAGAGAAGCGATTCTTTCACAACTTGCAGCACAAGTACCTGAAAACACCAACATTCACGGTGAAGGTACAACATCCGCAAACGGCCTTACTGTATATGCATTTACAATGACAAACGATGACGATGACACTGTTTCGCAGCAGATTTATATTGTTGGCGATTACGAATATTGCTTGGTATATCTTACATGCTTTGATAATCATCAATCGTGCAAAGATGCAGCAAAAGCCATTGTTGACAGTTTCGAGTGGAAATAAAATGGCTCTTTACCAAGAGTTAGGATAAAACAATGCCTATCAGGCGGCACTTCATATATTGAGGCGCCGCCTTTCTTATGCCGCAAAATAATAATTGTTTTTAAACCTGTCGTTCGATTAAGAACAAGTAAGGAAAATCACATTTAGTTAGTGGCAATGGGCACCAGGACTCCGTCACCCTACGGGTGCCACCTCGTGCCAAAGTCCGCAACCGGCTCACATTCGCCATCCGGGCTCAGTGTTCACCTGGATTGGACGTCCTGTCCAATCCTTGCTTCTTTTCAGAGATTTTCCAACATGTTCTAAAATCTCACTCTATGGTTTTAAAACAACTATTATTTTCACGACATTTAACGGCGGCTAAATATATGATCATATGCCTGATAGGCAATATTTTTCTTTACCTCTGATATGCGTAGTATATCAGCGCGCGAGCGACTTTAAAAGTCGAACTATAAAATGTTTGTTATTTGCCTATTTTTACGGAAAAATCACTTGTTGTTAGAACGTAAGTTTGGTATAATATATATACAAAAGGCAATATCCTGTACATTGTACAAGTACGGAAGGCGGTTGCCTTTGTCGGAGAGTTCTAGCTCCGTTCACATAGATGGCGTGATGTGCCGTTTCTTCGAAAAGTTCTTTTGAATTTTTCAGTGTGGAAAGGAGTGATATATATGGCTTCTATCGTAGATATTATAGGCCTTATTGCATTATGCATTGCAACATATGGTCTTGGATATGTGCGTGGCAAGCACGACTCCAAGACAGAGAAATAGCCGCCCACCTGCAAAGTTAGCGACCATTTCAGTTCGATAATTATCAGGCAACCGTCTAGGTATTGCCTTTTGTTAATTATATTATAGACCAATTAATAAAATTGTCAAATCAACTAAGTTTTTTATCATTACCAAACGGCTCATGGAAATATCCGGCAACCGGCCATACATACACAAGTGAAGTAACCACACATCCAACATGCACAACAAAAGGCACGATAACGCATACATGTTCATGTGGCTACTCATATACTGAAAACATATCGGAACTTGGTCATGTAATGTTAGGCACAACAGGTGTTGAAGGAAAAGATTATAAAACCACAGCACCAACATGTATAAATCCGGGTTATAATACTTACTATTGTAGATTTTGCAATTACAGTGAAAACAAAGATTCTAGCGGCAACCTACACGATAGAGTTGATGCATTAGGACATGATGTTTCCGGAAAAAGTTACCAAACAGACGGTAGTTCACATTGGAAGATATGTAATAGATGTAGCAAGCAAGTATACTACGATAATTCTACAAGAGCTTGGACATTAGGAAAAGATTCACACAAAGCCCCATCATCGGGTTGGACGGTTGATAGAAATTCAACATGTTCAGTATATGGCAGCAAGCATTGGGATTGTACGATATGCTCACATAGAACAACCGCAGACATAGCATTGATAAGCCATAATTCGAACGGTGCATCAGCTTATAATACTTCATATCATGTACACGGATACTGTACTATGTGCGGCTGCGAGATGAAGAGCCAAAGTGTTGCAGGAAACGAAGGACATTATCAATCATGGACACAGGACGGATGTAGAGGACCAAATAATAACTGGACTATAGATGCATTTTGTTCATGTGGATATTCGTGGGATACAGGAGTGTTGAGAACGGGACACCATCACTATGTATATAATAATCGCTCAGATAGAATTTCTAACAGTGTAAGAAAAGATTATTATAATTGTTCCTACTGCGGAAGAGAAGATTGGGTAGCACATTCGCCAATGGATGGTATACAATCATCATACGATAGTTATAACTAAAATTTTAAGGAGGATGTATTTCATCCTCCTTAGTTTTTAATGTTAGTTAATTAGTTGTTAAGTTGAAAATCAATATTATTAACGTAATAATTAATTTTGTATTTTTCAACTTTGTTAGCTAAATCGGTTGCATTTGCACCATTTTCTACGCAATAATCATAAGTTGTTCTTCCGATTATTATATTACACGCTAGCCATATAGGATTACCCGAATCATAGTCATAATAGTTGCTAAAATCGTGTGCTAGTTTTTCATATGAACCGCCACCAAACTCTGGCGCAAAATTTTCAATAGCCTTATATATATTGGAATCAACTCCCATTTGTTCATAAATGCTCACCCCTTCAATAGCATCAAGGCTTGCAATTTCATCCGCATATACCACCTTAACAATCTCTTCTTTTTCTGAAAGGCTTGAATCATTCCATACAACCTTTTTCTCTGCATCTGAGTAGCTGTTCCAGTTAGCTGTGGCATCTTTCTTTAATTCCTCTTTATTTTCTTCTGCCTTTTTCTCTGCTTTAAGCTCTTCAATGAGCTTTTCTTCATCATACTCGTATGTGAAGGTAATCTTTAAAGTGCCGTCTTCTACCTTTACATCAGCATAATCACTTACTTGATCCGACGGAATTACTTTTTCACTTCCGTCATTAAATATAAGTGTAAAAACAAAGTCATCAGGGTTAACTTCCGTATCTGCGGTATAAGTAATACCCTCTTTAAGCTCTGCCTTTAAGTCAACCGGGTAAACAAGTTCGTCTTTTGATACTGTAGGTTCTTTTTCACAGGCTACTGTAAACACTGAAAGTGTTAAGATAGCTGCGAAGATAAAAATAATTTTTCTTAAATTTTTCATGTAATCAAGTCCTCCTCAAAATAACACCAATAGCCATTTTGTCACTTCTACAAAGGCGTAGTTTTTAGTGGTTTAATCAAAATTCAACTCCTATTCAGATGCCGCTGTTGTTTCCGCCTGTGTGTTATCGGCTCCTAATATTTGAGCGATATCATCATTTGTAAAGGTGTATGTAAAGTTAACTACCACCTCTCCGGCTTCCAGTGAAACATCCGCATGGTCTGAAACAATTCCGGACGAAATTTCTTTTTCTGTTCCATCATCAAATATCAGCGTAAATATAAAATCATCAAGATTAATTACGTCTCCTTCACTGTACTGCACGCCTTCCTTCAAAGCCGCTCTGATTTCTGTTGCCTTTGGAAGTTTTTTCTCTTCTTTAGTTTCTTGCGTTTCTTTAGTCACATCCCCATTAGCTTTCTTATCACCACACGCACACAATGCAGAAGAAAGCAGCAAAAACAACGAGCAAAACATCAGCATTCTTTTAAATCGTATCCTTTTTAAAGTCATTATAGTTTCCGTATCCTTTCGTATACATATATATATATTAGCACATATTTAAATTTTTGTTTCCTTTAGTTGCAAAATATTTTATAATATGGTAAGACATATTTTTTCAAAAACGAGAATTAACAAAGCTGTATCGAAATACAGTTATATAAAGGAGTGATAAAATGAAATATAGAAAATTATTAACAATATTAACAATCAGCCTTTTATCAGCCGTAGCACTAATAGGTTGTGATAATAAAGAAAAAAATACTACTGTAGCCCAAAAAGAAACAACAATGGATAATAAGGTAGAAAGTACAGTTGAAGTTCAACTACTTCAAACATTATCTACAAACTTAAAACTCATTGTAGCAGCAAAAGATCTGCCGGCTCAGCCACAGGAAGTTGCTTATAATGAGGTAAGTGAAGATTATTCATATAGTGAACCACAACAAGCCACAACAAACAACTACGGTGTTGATGAAGCAGCATTAGTTAGCTTCTTGTTAGCAAACTCAACACATCCGGAATATGCACATTTTATGATCGGACAGGAATTGTATGATGCTGGATGGCCCGGAGAGTATCGTGGTGTTGGACTTGGTGAAGGAAGGCGCAAGGAAGTAGTTGATAGATTTATAAATGCTTATACTAATAATTGGATAAATTTTTCAAAGAATGATTCGCAATACATTACAGGGCATAAAGTGTATTATACCGATGGTGTAAATCTTTTTGTACGTTAAACCTAAATTTGTACTAAATTTATAAACCTTTTGAGTTAACTCTCAAAAGGTTTTTTTATTGACAATTGCAAAATTATAGAAAATTATCTGTATGTTAAAAAGTTATTAATTAAAGGTTAATTAGGGGTAAAAAAGATATGTTACTTAAACAAACAATAAAATCCTATAAGAGTGTTTATCTTATAGGATCAAATCAAGGTTAATAGGCGTATCTGCTGTGTATGTAACTCCGTCTTTAAGCTCTGCCTTTAAATCAACCGGATATACAAGCTCTTCTTTTGATACTGTAGGTTCTTTTTCGCAGGCTACTGTAACTGCGGCAAACATGGCGCAAACCGTAATCATTATAAATAGTTTTTTAAGTCTCATGTCCTTCCCCTTTCTTGTAGCTTTTTAGGTGGTTTGAGCTACATTTTCATTGTATTACCCCCCCGATTTAGTCAAGACTAACCATGTTTAATTTGGCATTTTTACAGATATTAGCGATTTTATGTTGAACATAAGTTCTATTTTTGTTATAATATCTCTCGAGAGTTACCTGTAGTGGTAAGTGGTTAGCCCTTATATTTGCTTCCTTTGAAGCCTCAGCCACACACTTCTTATGATTTGTCGTGGCACAATATAAGGGAGGTGATGCCAATGGATGTAATCGACTTAATTACCGTCCTAGGCTTTGCTGTAGGCTTACTAAGCCTCGGCATTTGCATAGGCATATACATAAAAAAATAACCACTTCCGCGTGATGTTTGCAGCATCACGATGCTCGGTTGTGGTTATTTTAATAAACACACTGGGCTAACCACTTACGCGGTAGCTCTTTTTCTTGTCTTAATGATATTAAATTATATGTAAAATGTCAAGTGACTGCTACAACTGATATGCGTAGTATATCAGAGTGCGAGCGACCTTATAATTTCAAAATGTAATTAATTGTTGTTCAGGCAGCATTTGTATATTTAAATGCTGTCTTATTCGGTATTTAAAAATATTTATTTAGAAAACCATATAGTGATGTCTTAGAAAAACTTTGAAAATCTTTGTAAAACAGCAAGGATTGGACAGGACGTCCAATCCAGCAGAACACTGAGCCCGGATGGCGAATGTTCTGCGGTTGCGAACTAAATAAAAACATTTAATGATTTTCTTTAGTTTTTCTTTATTTTACGGTAGGTTAGAAATCAGATATTATTTATAAGCACAAATTGGCAGCGAGCCATAAAAAACAGCACCTGCAAAAAAGCAGATGCTGTAATTCTTAAAGCTAGTTATTAATTGTAATAACCTTACGTGGACATTTTTCAGCACACTTACCGCACTTAGTACACTTCTCGTAATCAATAACAGCAATATTATTCTCAACATGAATAGCATCAAACTCACACTGTTTTGTACAAAGCATACAACCTATACATCCGACTTTACAAGCTTCCATAACTGCTTTACCTTTAGATGTATTGGCACAAGCAACTCTGACAGGAGCTGCATAAGGTACCATATCGATAATGTGTTTAGGACAAGTCTTAGCACATTTGCCACAGGCAACACATGCCTCTTTGTCAACAACGGCAACACCGTTGCAAACTCTGATAGCATCAAAGTCACAAACAGAAACACAAGAGCCAAGTCCAAGACAGGCATTTTCACACATCTTTGAGCCCGAACCCGGTACGCTCATAGCCTGAACACAAGACTGTGTACCCGAATAAATATATTTGTCCGTAGCATTATTAACGTTACCGCTACATTTAACGTAAGCGACCATTTTAACGCTGTCGCCTGCACTTGCACCGGTAATTTCGCCGATAGCATCAGCAACCGCAGCACCACCAACAGGACAACTGTTAATCGGCGCACCATCATGAGCAATGGCAGCAGCATAACCGTCACATCCGGAGAAACCACAGGCACCACAGTTGTTGCCCGGTAAGCATTCACGAATGGCAGCTTCGGTTTCATCAACTTTAACATATAAGAAGTTAGATAAAACATTAATCAAAACAGCAAGCACGAGACCTACAATACCTACGATAAGAAGTGCAACAATAAGAATTCCGGTATCC
>JAEEGH010009268.1_pt1 | contig 23005 bp, 17 predicted proteins | sample 9134181 | NCBI WGS metagenome assembly JAEEGH01 (sample SAMN16246544, study PRJNA631951) | gut metagenome | biome: gut microbiome; feature: rumen; material: DP-attached | host: Bos | place: Iran: Karaj | collected 2018-10
AGATTGCGACTCACAAGCGTAAGAAGCGCCGTCGTCGTGACCGTCACAAAAAGAAACTTCGCTAATATCCGTTAGCATTCTATTGTGATTTCCTGTTAAAGACGGAGTGTAAAAGCTCCGTTTTTTACTTTTTTTGTTTTTATAGGGCTTGCCCAAAGGATAGAAGATGATTGATCGCAACAAGCACTTCCTCCGCCTCATGGACTGGAGCGAAGAAAAAATCCTCGAAACCGTAGATATCGCCTCCCGCCTCAAGGCCGAGGTTCACGCCGGCAAGGTGTCCGACCGTCTGCACGGTCAGAACATCGCCATGTTCTTCGAGAAACCGTCGTTGCGCACAATTACAACCTTCCAGGTGGGCATGAACCAGCTCGGCGGCCATGCCGTGTTGCTCGCCCCAGATTCCATTGGCCTTGGCAAGCGCGAAAGCGTCAAGGACGTCGCCCGTTGCCTCAGCCGCTGGGTGAATGCCATCGTGGTTCGCTGCTTCAAGCAGGACCTGGTGGAACAGCTCGCCGAATACGGCAGCGTGCCGGTCGTGAACGCCCTGACCGATGACTACCATCCGTGCCAGGCCATCGCCTTTGCCCAGATGATCAAGGAAAACCTCGGCGGATTCAAGAACGCCGATGGCAAGCCGAAGACTGTCGCCTTTATCGGTGACGGCAACAATGTTGCCAACTCCTTCCTCGCCCTCGCCTCCAAGGTGGGCATGAACTTCACGCTCGCCTGCCCGAACGGTTTCGAACAGCCCGCGAAGGTTGTGGAAGAAGCCCAAGAAGGCCTCAAGAAGCACGGTTGCCAGTACCGCGTTTTCCACGATCCGAAGGAAGCTGTCAAGGACGCCGACATTCTCTATAGCGACGTGTGGGTCTCCATGGGTCAAGAAGGCGAAAAGGCTACGAAGCAGAGCCACTTCTTGCCGTTCCAGATCAACGACGAACTCCTGAAGCTCGCTCCGGCTCACTGCAAGGTCAGCCACTGCTTGCCCGCACACCGCGGCGAAGAAATCACGGACTCCGTGATGGATAACCTCGACGTGAACATGAGCTTCGAAGAAGCGGAAAACCGCCTGCACGCTCATAAGGCTGTTCTCTGGCAGGTGATGGAACCTTTTTCCCGATAAGCATCGCTATACTGCGTTACTCGGTTCCTCACGTACGAGTTTGTACGCTACGGAACCTCGCGCCTTGTCTAGCTCGCTTCTCAAAAAATATTTATTGATTCTAAATGAAGAAAGTCCGACCAAGTCGGACTTTTTTGTTTCTGTGTAAAAGACGATTACGAATTCTTCAGGGCCACGAGAAGCGCCGTGTATTTTTCCACGAACGCCGCATGGTTCTGCTTTACGAATTCAAGATTATTCTCCTTGCAGGCCATTTCCAACGCCTTTGCCGCCTCGGAGACCTTGGTCGCCCCGATGGTAAGCGAAGAACTTTTCAAGGCGTGAACCGCAATGCGGTAGTTCTCGAAATCTTCCTTTTCAAAAAGTTCGGCCAGTTCCTTCGTCTTGTCGCCATCGGCATATTCCTTCTGCATTTCGCGATAGAACTTTTCATCGTTCATACAGTATGCAAGCCCCGTCGCCGTATCCAGGAAATCGGACAAGGGCGACCGCCGTTTTCCGTTTTCGGCTACCGAAACGGGCTGAACGGACGCACTCTCGGAAGTTTCAGCCGAACCAGCCGAAACATCTTCGGGTTCCTTCTTGTCGACAACCTTGATGAGTTCCTTCGGCAGGAACTTCTTCAAAGTCGCCAGCAGAACTTCCTCACGCATCGGTTTCGTCATGTAATCCGAGAAGCCTTCGTTCATATAGAGATTCTTGGCGTCCACCACAGCATTCGCGGTAAGCATCACCACCGGAGTCTGCGCATTCGGATTATCTTCCAGCATTTTCATCTTGCGGAATGCCTCGATTCCATCCATCACCGGCATCATGTGATCCAGGAAGATGACATCGTAATGTTTTTTCTGGATATACCGCAGTGCCTCCGCTCCGTTGACCGCCATGTCAATCTGAACTTTCGTTTCCTTGAGGAGTCCCGCAAAGACCTTCAAGTTCATTTGCATGTCATCGGCAACAAGGATGTGCGCTCCAGGAGCTTCAAAACACTCATGGGACTCGCCCACCGTCTTCTGGTGCTGTTTATACAGTTTCGCAAAATCACCGATAGGCGTTTCGTCACTGACCTGCTGCAAAAGCCGAACAGTAAAAGTAGAGCCCTGTCCGTAGACGCTATCCACATGGATCGTCCCCCCCATCATATCCAGCAGCTGACGGGTCAAATTCAAACCGAGGCCGGTACCCTCGATATTGCGGTTCCGTTTTTCGTCGAGACGGACAAAGTTCTGGAAGAGCTTTCCGAGGTCGCGTTCGCGAATTCCGATACCCGTGTCTTTCACCTGAATACAGAGAACGACTTCGTTGGCGAGTTTTTCTGACATCGGCCCCAAATTGTTCTTCTCGGCGCGCACCGATAGCATCACGGAGCCTTCATTCGTGTACTTGACTGCATTTGACAACAAGTTGTTAATCACCTGCCTAATGCGGACCTCATCACCAAACAAACTCGTCGGAATATCCGGCGATATATCCATGACAAGATCCAAATGCTTGTCGCTGGCCCGTGTCGAGATGATGTTGTAGCAATCGTTCAACACCGAAAAAACGCTATACTTCACCGGCAGGATTTCCATCTTGCCCGATTCAATTTTGGAAATATCCAGAATGTCGTTTATCAGCGAAAGAAGCGTATGCCCCGCATTCTGAATGTTCAGGGCGTAGTCCCGCAAGTTTTCATCCTTACATTCCTTGAGGAGCATGGAATCCATTCCAAGGATTCCGTTAATCGGCGTCCTGATTTCATGGCTCATATTGGCTAGGAAAAGGCTCTTGGCGCGACTCGCACTTTCGGCACTTTCCTTTTCCCTAAGCAGTTCCTTGTTTTCGCGAGCTTTCCTTTCGGAGTAAAGGACATAAATCATCGCGATAACGAACATAAATATCAGCAGACCGAACACCCAGAGAATCAAGAACGAAATACCGTCCTTTTCCGAGGCAACCACTTCGGCTGGCACAAGTCCCGTCAAGGACACTCCCGGCAACTTGAGATCCGCGACAAAGTAATAGTACTCGGATCCATCAACATCCCATTTGGCGGCAGTTGCTATTGAGATATTCAAGCCGTTTTTCAACTTTTCACGAATCGCCTCGTAGCCGTTTTCGCCCCATAGCAAATCGGTTCCGAGCGAATCGTTCGCCGATCTCACGATGATGCTGTCCTTGGAATTCCTGATGACAGCATATCCCTTGCCACTATAGCATACGACACCAAAATTCTTGACAGCCTTTTCTTCTTTATAGAGCCGGTACAGCACATACCTTACATTTTTCCCGCTATACACAGGAACCGAGAACATCAGTCCCTTTCCCTTATAATAGCTGATGTATCTCGACCCGTGAAACGATTCGGAAATTCCCTTGAATTCCGAGGCGCGAACATCCTGGTCTCCATCGGAGTAGATATGGTTTCCGTTTAGGGCGACAACACCATAATTGTACTCGTCGTTTCCATCCTTCAGAGTCGAAAGCATCTTTTCGAGATGTTGCGGATCGGCAGAAAGATTGGCAGAGATTCCCGCCAAAGCCTTCAATTCAACAACAAACCGTTCTCCTATGGCCGATGCATAATTTTCAGCCTGAAAAGCGACCTGTTTTTCGACGTAATTCTGAAACAGGCTCGAGAACTTGACCTGCATCAAAACGCCCACTACAAGAAGTATCAGGACAAAAAACAAGAGGCCTATCAGGGGGCGCATCCCAAATTTCTTGATCATGGTTCAACCGCGCCCTTTACAAGCCATTCCATATCGCTACGCAAGACTTCGTCGCTGATGGTTTCGCCCTCTTCGGAACGGACCTTGCCGTTACTGTCGACAATTCGGCCCGAGAACATGTTGTACCCCGCCTTGATTTTTTCAATGGCGTCATTCACAAGGGTCTTTACGGAATCGGGAACTTCGCTCGAGTAGAAAGCCAATCCCACTGCATCCTTTTCAAGGCCCAGCCAGTAATCCATATTCTCGTTATCCTTTTTCTGGATGTAATCCTGGATAAAGTCCTTGTAGATAATTCCCCAGTTGAGCGCAATGGAGCTCAGCATCTTGGACGAGAACCGGTTATTCTCTACATGGTTTCCGATGCAATACACGCCACGTTTTTCGGCCACCTCGATAATATAAGCCCTATCCTGATGGAACGCAATAACATCAATGCCGGAACTGTCGATTAACTTATTCGCATTTTCGGTTTCCACTTCGCCTTCGTTCCAGGAATTCGTCCACCGCACATAAACCTTCGCCTTGGGATTGACACTCTGAACGCCAAGGATAAAGGCGTTCAAGCCACGGTACACCTGAATATTTTTCATGGCAGCGACATAACCGACATGGTTCGTCTTGGTCATCGCCCCCGCAAGGATACCGGCCAGATACCTAGCCTGATAGATACGCGCAAAGTATGCCTTGTAATTGGGAGCATCAAATTCCCAGTTAATTCCGTAGAACATCACGTCCGGATGGCTTTCGATGATATCCTTTATGATAATGGGATAGCTGTAACTGGTGAGAACGATGATTTTAAGACTATCGGCAATCATATCGTTCACGGCCTTTTCCAGCGGTACCCTTTCTTCGGGGATTTCCGTAATCAGGGACATCTGGACGCCGAGACTGTCGCAGGCGGATCTGATTCCCCTGTAATGCGTTTCGTTCCAGCCATTATCCGCCGTATCACTCAGCAAGACAAATCCGATGCGGAGTTTCTGGGCTTCCGCTATTTTCTTTACTTCTTCGTTACCGACCTTCGAGAAAGAAAGATACAGCAAAACGAAGAACGCGACAACCGCAAGCAATGCTATTATCGTGATTTTACTTTTCATCTAAGTTCACCCCCTTGACAAACCAGTTGAAATGATTCAACATATCATTATCCGACATGCTTTCACCATCATTAACGCGAACCGTCCCCGTATTATCTTCGATCGGACCGTAAAACACATCAAAAGACCCATTCAAGATCTTCTCACGTTCGGCCTGAACCAACTTTACAGCTTCCGGATTCACATGCGCAGTAAACGGCGCCAAATCGACAATCCCCGATTCGATACCGTTCCAATAGCTTCTTCCCACAAATTTGTGCTTGAGTACATTGAAAATGTTCGGCGTATAGAACTTTTCCCATCGCCATATCGGAGCCGTCAAGAAATGGTCCGGATAGAATTCCGCATTGTCCAGGTTATAGCCCACAATCCAAATTCCGAGAGAATCCGCAATCCGCATGGGCTCGCGGCTGTCGGTATGCATGGCAAGGACATCGATGGAATCCCCTTGCAGCAGGGAACGCGTCGCTTTTGCGCAGATTTCGTCATCTTCCCACGACCGCGTCCAGCGCACAATCACGTTCGCCTCCGGATTCGCCTTCTTGACGCCCAGAGTAAAGGCATTGATTCCGCGGACAACTTCGGGAATGTCGAACGCAGCCACATAGCCGACCTTGCCTGTTTTCGTCTGCATTCCCGCCACGATGCCAGAAAGGTAGCGCATCTGGTAGATTCTGCCGAAGAAAGTCGACACATTCGGCCCCGTCTTGATACCGGAGGCATGGAAAAAATTCACCTCGGGATGCCGGGCAGAAACTTCTTGAATAAACGGACCGAACTGGAAGGAATTCGCCACGATGATTTTCACACCCGAAGCGATCAGCTTTTCCATTTTCACCAGAGCATTCGTATCCGCCGGAACATTTTGGTGGAAAGAAACATCCAGGTTCAGTTCCCTGGCGGTCTTTTGCAAACCTTCATAATGAGACTGTCCCCAGCTGTGGTCACTGACAGAACCGTTCATGATCATCGCGACCATCGTCTTTTCGCGGGTGACATCGGTATCTTTCTTTTTCACATTAACAGCAAGCAGACCGACAACGATAATCGTAAAAATCAGTGCGGGAATCGCATAAATAAGTTTCATCTTTATTATTCATCTCCCAAGGCAATGCTTTTTGACAGCTTGTCTAGAATCGCCTTGTAATCAGCCAAACATTTTCCGTGTTGTTCACGAACAAAGTCCATGTTTCCTTCTTTACACGCTCCCTCAATCGACTTCGCCAATTCCGATAAACGGACTGCACCGATCGTAAGCGACGTACTCTTCAGCGAGTGGATGGCGATGCGGTAATTTTGGAAATCGCCCTTTTCGAAACATTTCTCAAGTTCGGCGCTGCGGTCGTTCTTGACATATTCGGCAAGCATTTCGAGATAGAACGACTCATCGTTCATGCAGTAGCCCATGCCTGTCGCTGTATCCAAGATTTGAGACAGGGTTTCCATCAGGGAACCCGTTCCACAGGCTCCACAAGCGGCCATTTCTTTAGGCGCAACAGCAACACTGTTCCCGTGGTCATTTTCAAGAGGCGTAACTAATTCCGGCGGCAGATATTTTTTTACCGTGGACAGCAGCACTTCTTCGCGAATCGGCTTTGTAATATAGTCCGTAAAGCCCGCCTTGACGTAAATATCCTTCGCCCCGGCAACGGCATTCGCAGTAAGCATCACCACCGGAGTCTTCGTGATGTCAAAGCCCCTGATATCGTTCATGCACTGGAGCGTCTCGATGCCGTCCATTACCGGCATCATGTGGTCCAGCAGAATCAAGTCGTAATGGTTTTCCTCGACAAGCCTAAGGGCGTCTTCGCCATTGGTCGCCGTATCGATTTTGATTTCAGTTTCCTTGAGAAGCCCGCAGACGACTTTCAAATTCATCTCAACGTCATCGACAACCAACAGGCGCGCCTCTTTCGCCTTGAACCTTTCAACTTCGGACTTGACCGAGACGAACGCCTTGTGGCGCGCCATAAAGTCACCTACGGTACCCTCGCCGCGAACCCGCTGCGGAATACGGACTTCGAACACGGAGCCCGTCCCATAGATACTCTTTACCGAAATGGATCCCCCCATCATCTCGATTAATTTCTTGGTCAGATTCAGTCCGAGGCCGGTCCCTTCGATGTTTCTATTGCGTTCCAGGTCAATCCGCTCGAAGCTCTGGAACAACTTGCCACGATCTACAGAACGAATGCCTACCCCCGTATCGGCAACAACAATCGCAAGTTCTATGCGGCGCTTTCCATTTTCCTCGGGCAAATCCACAAAATCTACCGACAGGTCGACAGAGCCCTTCGGCGTATACTTGATGGCGTTTGAAAGCAGATTGTTGACAATCTGGCGGAGACGCACCTCGTCGCCTTCCAACAACGAAGGAATCTCCGGTTTGACATTGAAATTGAATTCCAGGTTCTTGCTCTGGGCACGAGGGCTGGCAATACTGTAGCAATCGTTCAAGACCGCAAACAAGTCGTAATCACCGACCACCAGTTCCATCTTTCCCGATTCAATTTTCGTGATGTCCAAGATATCGTTTACCAGCGACAGCAGCGTATGTCCCGCATTCTGGATATTCTGGGCATATTCAAGTGGAGCCCCTTCCTTACATTCCTTCAGGAGCATCGCGTTCATTCCCAGGATTCCGTTAATCGGGGTACGAATTTCGTGGCTCATATTAGCAAGGAACAGGCTCTTTGCCATATTCGCCGCCTCGGCATCCTTACGCGCCTCCTCGGCTTCGGTCCACGCCTTGCGCAGCTCTTCGGAATGCTCGGCCTTCTTCTCGGCACTCATCGCCTTCTTGCGTTCATTATCCAAATTCTTAAGCAGGTAATGCGTCAGCTGCGCAATCACGGTACACACGAGTGTCATTGCGATTGCTTCAATCAAGAAACCCGCGCTGCGAGAAATCCACCACAAGGTATCCGATTCAAATTCACCATGGTTCGCACCATGCGCCCTAAAGAATAGAGAAACGACAATTAAAAAGTAACTGACGATCGAAATTTTTAGCGTGAAGGACGGATCAAAGAACAAAAGACTTGTCACCATGGCAAGAGCATAAGTCATGTAGACGCCAATGTTTGCGTTGGAGGCAAGCATCGCGATACAGCACGCGATTCCAAGCACACAAAAGTAACGCCGCAATACGAGAGGCGCATTCATGCGTTCGATAATGGTCGGAAGCCACAAGACGACAAGCGTGATTCCCGTTGAAATGTTCAGGTCGGAATAGGCAATCTGGAACAACCCCAACATATTCCCGAGATAAATAAACGGAAAGGTAATCCACAACCAGCGCATCACCCGAGTCAGCGTTCTCAGCACCCGGCGTTCGTTCTCTTCGAATATGTCACATGAATCTGGAGTCGGCATTCCTTAGCCCCCGTTTACATATTCAACCCGTCATCCCGCATTTCGTAGCGGACATCCTCGTCAATCATCTTGAGCATAATATCGGCAAATCCAGGATCGAACTGATGACCGCGGCCGTTTACAATTTCCTTGCGGACCACTTCTTGCGGGAGTGCCGCACGGTAACTACGGCGACTAGTCATGGCATCATAAGCATCGGCTACGGCGATAATGCGCGCAATCTCGGGAATTTCGTAACCCACAAGGCCTTCGGGGTATCCCTTGCCGTCAAAGCGCTCGTGATGGTAATGGGCTCCAATTTCGATATTCGGCATTTCGGTGATGTTTTTCAGAATTTCCACCCCAATACTCGGGTGCTGCTTGATGGTCTCGTATTCCGCATCCGTCAGCTTGGAATTCTTGTTCAGGATATTGTCGGGAACCCCGATTTTCCCGATATCGTGAAGGAGCGCCACAAAATAAATTTCGTTCTGATACTCGACAGGTTTGCCTGCACGGAGTGCAATTTCTTTGCTGTATTTAGCGACACGGCTGGAATGACCATTGGTGTAACGGTCCTTGGCATCAATCGCCGACGCAAGCGTCTTTACGACCTGCAACGACAGAATTTCGTGTTTGCGCTTGCTTTCTTCGAGTTCCGCCGTCCGGCGTTCCACCTCGCTTTCAAGCGAAGCCTGCAACCTGCGCAGCGACAGAATGCGCTTGATGCGTTCCAGCACAACCTCCGGGACAAAAGGCTTCTGGATATAGTCAAGCGCTCCTTCCCGGAAAACCCGCACCTCGGTCTCGCGGTCACTGTCCGCCGTCAAAAATATCACCGGCAAATCTTCGCAGCTCTTGACCTTGCGGATTTCCGCCAAAAGCTGAAAGCCGTCCATATCCGGCATGTGCACATCCAGGAGCACCATCGAAGGCAGTTCCTTCGACAGATAATCCAGCGTTTCACGATAGGATTGGGCTGTCACGACATTGTACACCGAACTCAGCATGTGTTCGGCAAACTTCAGGTTCATGCGGTCATCGTCGATCACCAGCACCGTTTCCTTGTCGCATACCTGCTCTTTTGCAAAAACCTTCTTGATCCGTTCCAGGATCTCAGGTCCAAACAAGGGCTTAGAAATAAAATCCAGGACACCCAGGCGCTTGGAATCTTCCTCGAACCTGCCGAACTCGTTGGCCGTCAGGAAAATCACTTTCGTTTCGGCAATGGACTTGTCGGTGCGGATCCTTTCAAGGGTTTCAATACCGTTCAACTGTGGCATTTCGATATCCAGAAGAACCAAATCTATGGCCCGCTCTCTTTTTAAGTAATCGATACAGGCCTCACCCGATTCGGCAGACTTGACGCCATAACCGTCCTTCGTCAACACGAATTCGGCCAATTTTCTGGCCATCGGGTCATCATCAACAATCAAAATGTTCTTGTTGTTCCGAACATTCATACATAGGTCCTTCTTACATTTCAAAATATACATAAATTTTTCGTAACATTCGAAAATGTGTCGCAAACGACAGAAATAACGCCAAAATTCGCTAATTCTTCTATATTTGGTCTCGATTCTAAAGGAAATGTCCATGTCATTTGTCCTAGAAATTAAGAATAAGGTACTTGAGGGCTACGAAATCAACCGCGAAGAGGCAGTGAAACTGCTCGACGCCGACCTTGACGAACTCACGAAAGCCGCGAACGAGATTCGCGAAAAATTCCACGGCAACGACTTTGACTTTTGCTCTATCGTGAACGCCCGCAGCGGCCGCTGCTCCGAAAACTGCAAGTACTGCGCCCAGAGCAGCTACTACCACACCGGTGCCCCCGAATACAAGTTGCTCAGCGCCGACGAAATCGTCGAAGACGCGAAGAAGAAAGAAGCCGCAGGCATCCCGCGCTACTCCATAGTCACCTCAGGCCGCACCCTTTCGAACCGCGACGTAGAACAAATTAGCGAAGCCATTCGCCGTCTCAAGAAAGAAACCAAACTTTCCGTATGCCTTTCGGCAGGGCTCTTGAACAGGGATCAGTTCGACAAGCTCAAAGAAGCAGGCCTCACCCGCTTCCACAACAACCTCGAAACTTACCGCAGGCATTTCCCGGACGTATGCACCACGCACACCTACGACGACAAAATCGGTGCACTCCAAAACGCCCTTGCCGCTGGCCTTGAAATCTGCAGCGGCGGCATCATGGGCCTCGGCGAAACCATGGAAGACCGAATCGACATGTGCCTCGATCTCCGCAAACTCGGCGTCAAGTCCACGCCGGTGAACGTACTGAACGCCATCCCGGGTACGCCCTACGAGAATCTTCCGAAGCTCACGAACGACGAATTCTGCCGCATCGTGGCCATTTACCGATTTATCAACCCGAAGGCATTCATCCGCCTCGCGGGCGGCCGCGGCGTCTTGGGCGACGACGGCAAACGCGCCTTCAAGAGCGGCGCAAACGCAGCCATCACCGACGACATGCTCACCACCGCCGGTGTCAACAGCTGCAAGGACTTCGAACTCGTTAAAGGCCTCGGCTTTACCCCGCACGGTTTTTTGGAATAAAAAATTTTCTCGAAAGCCATAATTATGTAAATTTGAATTGATGGCTTTTAAAAGTCGCACCATTATGGGAATTGCAATTGCGTGCAGTTTGATACTCTCGAACTGCGCTTTTCCCGTGCGCCCAGGATACGACCGAAAGAGCGGCTCATACAAGCGATACAGAGTTCCAAGGCAAGCTCCCACAGATATCGACACCACAACCATCAATCCGCAAGAAGAACTGGTGCTGGAAGAAAAACTTGCAGCCGGTTCTAGCATAACGGACACCGCAAGCGCGCCTGACGCGAAAGAGACGGGCTCACAAGATTCTACAGTACAAACTGGCCAATCGCAGCCAAACGTTTTGGCATCGCTCGACTCGACCGCGAACAAAGAACAAAGTCAAAAGCAAGATAGCGTAGCGGCAAAAAAAGCAGACAGCACGGCCATAAAAACCACCGCGAAGAAAACCGACAAAAAAGCATCCACAGCCAAAAAAAGTACAACAGCAAAGCCGACGAATTTGGAAAAATACGCCAAGGAATGGCTCGGAGCCAAGTATGTGTATGGAGCCGCCAGCAAAAAAAAGACAGACTGTTCCGGCTACGTGATGCAAGTCTATAAAGGTTTTTACGGGATTTCATTAGACCACAGTTCCCAACACATGTTTGACGACGGACGTGGCTATTCCATCAAGCGCACAAAGCTCAAGGAAGGAGACCTCGTCTTTTTCGGCAACTTCTGGAAAATCAGTCACGTTGGAATTTATTTGAAAGGGGATCGATTCATCCACGCCAGCACCAGCAGCGGCGTAATCATCACCCCCATGGACGATAAATACTGGGCGTCAAAATACAAAGGCGCAAGACGATTTAAGTAATTACTATCTTTTTTCTCATGAAAAAGATTGCATTTCAGGGCCGTCGCGGGGCCTATAGCGAAAGCGCGGCATACCACCTCTTTGGAAACGATATCGAAGTCGTGCCCATGGACACGTTCGAACAAATTTTCCAGGGCATCGAGACGGGAGCCATTGACGGAGGCGCCATTCCTATAGAGAATTCGACCGCGGGTTCCATTTACGACAACTACGACTTGCTCTACAAGTGGCGTCACCCGATTGTGGCCGAAGTCAAATTGCAAATCGAGCATACGCTTTGCGCATTGCCGGGCACAAAGCTCGAAGACCTTACCGAAGTGTTGAGCCATCCGCAGGGGCTTGCGCAGTGCAGCCGCTTTTTCGGACAACATCCGAATATCAAGAGCACGGCGTTTTACGATACCGCGGGTAGCGCCGAAGAAATTGCAAAGCGTGGAGACAAACATGTGGGCGCCATCGCAAGCGCTTACGCCGCGAAGTTCTACGGTCTTGAAATTTTGAAGCAAGGACTCGAGAATTTGCCGGGCGTGAACTTCACGCGCTTTTACGCGATTCAGAAAACAGCAATCGAATTGCCTGACTTTATCGCAAACAAAAAAGAAAGGCCGCCGATTAAAACGACTTTGCTTTTCATGTTAAGCGATTCCGGCAAGTCCGGAGCGTTGTACGAAGCGCTCGGGTGTTTTGCCAAGCGTAAGCTGAACCTCACGCGCATCGAGAGCCGTCCGCATCCGGACCGTCCGTGGGAATACATTTTCCACCTTTCGTTCGAAGGGAACCCGAAGGACCCGAACGTGGTGGAAGCGCTCAAGGAATTGCAGCAGTACACGGACTTCATCTACCGTCTCGGAAGTTTCCGCGAAGGAACAACGGAGAAGTTGTCGTATTAAAACAACTGTCAAAGGCGACCCCGGCACAGAGGCCGGGGTGACAAAGTAAGGAGAATATATGGCCTATACACGTACAGACAGAAAACCAGAAGAATACCGCAATCTCAAGATGACCACGGGCTTTATTTCGAGCGCCGACGGTTCCGTACTCATTGAAATGGGACGTACCCGCGTCATCTGCAACGCAACGCTCCTCCCGAAAGTCCCGGACTGGCTTGCCGGTCGCGGCACGGGCTGGATTACCGCTGAATACAGCTTGCTCCCGCAGAGCACGGGCAAGCGCGTGGAACGCGAGCGCAAGGGCGCGAGCGGCCGTACGCAGGAAATCCAGCGCTTGGTAGGCCGCTCGCTGCGCGGCGCAGCCGACCTTGCAGCCCTCGGCGAGAACGCCATCGTGGTCGACTGCGACGTGATCGAAGCCGACGGCGGCACACGTACCGCTAGCATTATCGGCGGCTTCGTGGCCCTTGCTATCGCCGTCAAGAAAATCAAGGAGCGCCTCGGCATCACGCAGCAGATTCTAAAACACGGCATCACTGCGATTTCCGTGGGCGTCGTGAGCGGCAATCCGCTTTGCGACCTCTGCTATGTCGAAGATTCCGCCGCCGACGTCGACATGAACGTCGTGATGCAGGATGCCAAGAACTTCATCGAAGTGCAGGGCACCGGCGAACACGCGAGCTTTGACCGTAACATGCTCAACACGCTTCTCGACCTCGGCGAAAACGCTTGCAAGGAAATCTACAAGAAGCAGATGGAATTGATTGGCGGCGAACTGCCGTAGCTATCTACAAGACGACGGGAATCAAAACGGACGTGCTCTTGCACGCCCGTTTTTGCTACTTGGAAGTGATTTCACGCGTTTCAAAAGAGCACGCGCCATTAGCGGAATATTTCCCAATACCTGCCAAATTAAATCTGCATTGTTCTTGATCTACAGCGCCCTTTATAGCAAACTGGATAGCACCAACAGCTCGCCCCATATCAGGGTCATTTGGCGCAATTTCATTCCAAGTAAAGCACTTTTCGACAAGCCCACTGGACTTTGGCAAAGCGACCTTAGGAGAGTTCTCGTAAGGAACATCTTTTACAACAAAGTTCAAGTAAGCATCCTTTTCGGAATAGTAAGTGACGCAAACACCGCCCCAGTCTTGAATATCTTCGAAAACGTAATCGCCATCATTAAAGCCCGCAATATTAAACGAGACCCCGCCAACAGCGTATTCAGCTCCTTCCAGAGTAAAATCCATCGTCCCACAAAAACCGAGACAATCCTCAATAAGGCCACCATACACTTCATATCCAAACTCCCCTGACAGCTCCACCGGGAATTCAATATGAGCATAAGCGTCACCAGGAGACGCCTCAAAATGTTCCAACCAGCCCGCGTACCTGTCACGGTCATTATAGCCTGTTTTCACATGAGTTCCGTCAACACCTTTCCACAGGCAAGTCAAGGAATCATCGTCAGGAAAATCCACATTGACGCCATCATTAGGAAATTCCCAATCAAACGAAAATTCGTCCGGTTTATAAGTACTGATTCCCCTAATATTGAAAGTTTTCTTATCGTCGTCACCTTGGCTTTTAACCTCAAACATGATAGACAGGATTTCCTTTGCGGCCTCTTCTCCCGTATAAACCTGGCGATTGATTGAATATTCGGAATATTTCCATCTAGTTATATCAAAACGGTTCCATTCTGCACATACAGTTTTAGGCTCGTCAATCCAATACAAATTACGAAGTGTGGGTTCAGAACCACCATGCGTCGTTCTTTCTAGAAAGCCCTCAGGATATGCCATGAACGGCCATATTTCACTATTGGAATCAATTCCATCAACATTAACTTTCAAATAGACATACATCCAATAATCAGATTCATACGTGATACAGATACCACCCCAAGACGAGACATCCGCCGTAGCGCCGTCCCTGGCTAGTTGGATTTCAAAACCAGCCCAAGGTCTATACACTGAAGTATCGGGTTCAAGCGATCCGCATAAGCCATCACAATGTTTAAAAACAGAGGCCAAAGGAGTCGATGATTTTTCGAGTTCGACAGGGAAAACAATCTTCGATTTACCCTGTTGACCAAACAAGGTATCGCCAAAGGTTCGCCAAAAGCCCGTGCTATCGTCACCCGTATTGACCTTGTAATCTACAGCAGGGTCCCACAAGTTATAGCGGCGGGCCTTTACCGCACCACTCGAAGAAGACTCGACCACGACACCGTCACTCGAAAGAGCATCTACAGACGAGCTACTCCCTTCTGCGATAGGCTCAGCAATCGGAATCGAAGGATTGTCATCAGAACAGGCGGCAACGACAAAGAACAAAATCGAAATCACACCCCCAAGAATGTTTCTAAACACAACGCGCTCCTTTTATTTTGTCTATAGATAGTAATATATAATATTTCTTTTAAAACAGGAGATGCCCGATCATGTCGGGCATGACAATTTGCTATGGATCCCCTCCGCTACGCTTCGAGGATGACTGTTTCAGGATGACTATAGAGATTCTAGTTATTCAGTAACGAAATGTTCTTCTATAGGGCACTTTAAACTGTAATCATATTCCGCGTAAGTTGCATACTTGCCGAGTCCGTGAATATTGATTTTTTTCCGGGTTCCTTTTTCCCCATAAACCACAAAGTTCACGGTCGTGAGATTCTTGGGGTCAACAAGTTTTCCATCGTCTGACTTAAATTCATCCCACGTCAAGCAGCGTGTCACCACCTCAGAACTCTTGGGAAGCGTCGCCTTAGGCAACTTGGGTATTTGACTAATATCATGAACACCAGTGCTATTCATCACGACATCGATATCAGCTTCACTAGCATAAGTCACGCAAATGCCGCCCCATAATTTATCCGCATCGCCACTAAGCAAGGTGCCATCATTGTGATCAATTCCGGCTACATAGAAACCGAGTCCCGCAAAATAATCATCCTTAAATACGGCAGTTCCGCAAACGCCACCTTCATACAGGGAGTGATGGTTCCTACCACATGAATCAGGGAATTCAACGCCACCATTTTCTTCCAAATATATGGTTTCTTCATCCTTTAAAGGCTGCGTAAAGTTTGACTTATTCACGGCACTCGAGTCTTCGATTCTATACCAACGTCCAGCGTTATCATCCTCAGACCTATTACAACCAGTAAACACCGCTCCAAAGAAAGACCACAGATCCGACAGCAATGTGCACTGTTCTTCAACATAAAGTTTATGGTGCTTGGTTGTATCGACACTTGAACTGCTACGGATCCATGCCGAAGACGAGCTTTTCGGGGTGATAACAGGCGTTTCAATAGAGCACGCGCCATTAACGGAATACTTCCCTATACCCGCCAAATTAAATCTGAATTTTTCATAATCTACAGTACCCTTTATAGCAAACTGGATAGCACCTACTGCACGCCCCATATTGGGATCATTCGGTGCGATTTCATTCCAGGTAAAGCACCTTTCGACAAGTTCATTGGACTTCGGCAATGCAACCTTAGGAGAATTCTCGTAAGGAACATTTTTTACAACAAAGTTCAGATAAGCGTCCTTTTCGGAAAAATAAGTGACACAAACACCGCCCCAGTCTTGAACATCTTCAAAAACATAATCATCATCAGTAGAGCCAGCAATGTTAAAGGTGATTCCACCAACAGCGTATTCAGAGCCATCCAAATAAAAGTCCATTGTTCCACAAAAACCGGAACACTCCCCAATAACGCTTTCATACATATAAGGGCCAAACTCCATCGACGGATACGCAGGGTATTCAATATGAGCATAAGAGTTAGCAGGAGACTCATCAAAAGGCACCAGCATACCCACGTATTCATCACGATCATTATAGCCCGTATTCACATGGGTATCGCCCAAGCCCCCTTTCCACAAACAAGTCAATGTATCATCGACAGGGAATCTCTCGTAAAATTTTTCATCCGGATACTTCCAGCCTTGTGTGGCATTACTTGGATCATAAGTACTAATACCCTTAATATTAAACACCTTATTTTCGTCATCACCACGGCTTTGAATTACAAACATGATAGACTGAATTTCTTTAGTCGCCTCATCCCCAGTATAAACTTTGCTAATCTGCGAAGAGCCACTATTTTTCGCCCAAGAGCTAACATCAAAACTGCTCCATTTCATGCATTCAGTTTGAGCTTCGTTTGTACTGAACAAATTGAAAAGCGTAGGCGCAGGAGATTCCCCAATAGTCGTTTCACTTAAATAATTAGCGGGATACGCTTCAAAAGGCTTCGTTAAGCTATTGGAATCAAATCCATCAACTTGAACCTTTAAATAAACACTAATTGAATAATCAGATTCGTAAGTAACACAAATACCGCCCCAAGATGAGATATCCGCCGTAGAGCCTTCCTTGGCAAGCTGGATTTCGACACCAGCCCAGGGACCAAGCATTAAATAGTCCGGCTGAATAGATCCGCACAAACCATCACAATGTTTAAAGACAGAAGAAAGCGGCGTCGATGATTTTTCAAGTTCGACAGGGAAAATAATCTTCGATTCGCCCTGAAGCCCAAACAAGTTGTCGCCAAAGGTTTGCCAAAAGCCCGTGCTATCGTTCCCCGTATTGACCTTGTAGTCGACGGCAGGGTCCCACAAGTTATAGCGAGCCGTTTTTACAGCACCAGTCGAAGAAGACTCGATTACGACACCGTCACTCGAAAGAGCGCCTACAGACGAGCTGCTTTCGTCTGCAATAGGCTCGACTAACGAAACCGAAGGATTGTCATCGGAACAGGCGGCAACGACAAACAACAACGCAGAAAGCGCAATTCCCAGGATTTTACGAGACATCACAAACCCCACTCTTTTGCAAAAGACTAGAACAAAGTCACCTTCGACAAATCAATCGAGCAAGCATTTTTAACGGATTGCGTACTAACAGCGATGATGTTGAACTTCGCCTGCGTCTTTTCAGACGAGCGCCATTCAAACTTGATGGCTTCGGCCCTCCTTGTCAAGCCGTTTTCATTACCCATCTCGCTCCAAGAAACACAATTTTCAACAGGCTCTGTAGACATCGGCAAGACAGCGCCGATTTCACTTGTCGAATCAGCCACCAAGACCTTCATATCGATTTCGGACACGTAAGTCACACAGAGACCTTCCCAAGAAGTGATATCACCAGCCTTCGGATAATAGACACCCGTTTCTTCATCGATACCGACAATCTGAAGTCCAACCCCAGCATACCCGGCATCATTGAGACCACCGTTGTCAAAGGAGGCCGTTGCAGAAATGCCGCCCGATGCACCCGCAACTGCGGCGATCCATTCCGAAGAGCTCATGTATTTATCCGGGGAACCTGACTTCCATGCAAAGCTAGACGATCCGCCCACAGGTTCATCGGTATAGGTGAACCAAAAGCCGCCACCAAAGCCAGTATTTGCAAGTTCGTTCAGGTCATCGGCGGTACCGTTCCAAAGGCAACCAGTCGTTTCAACTTTCGGATTATCGATGATTTCAACGGAATCCAGGTTCTCGACGCCATGCTTGTACGAGCTCACGCCGTGAATGTTGAAGAATCCCGATTCCTTCGCCTTGCCAAAGAACTTGAAGATGAGCGTCGTCGCCTTTTTCGAAGCTTCGCTACCGGAATTGGTATCCTTGGAATCCGGCTTGAATTCTTCCCACTTTGCACAACGTGCTGCCGCAGAGCCCTTTAGCGTCTTGTCAAAGATGATAGACGGCAAATCAACTGAAGATACCTTAGCCGAGCCATCCTTATAGCCAAGCAAGCCCTTCATGGAAAGTTCAGATTCGTAAGAGATGCAAAGGCCATCCCATTCCGAGATATCGATGGTAGAATCCTTTTCGGCAAGGGCGATGCCCACGCCTGCGCTCGGCGCCGTAGAGCCTTCACCAAGCTCAACCGTTCCGCAAAGGCCACTGCAATAAGAGACCACCGACTCCATGTATTCTGGAGAATCAACATTCTCGTCGGAAACCGGGAACTTGATCGAAGAAGAGCCTCCCTCTTCTTCATCGTCAACGCTATACCAGAAGCCGGCATTGTTACCCACATTCACGCGGGCAGCGCCACTTGCGCCATTCCACAAGTCAAACTTGTAGCTGATGCTTCCGCTGCTCTCGGGCGAGGAGATAGAAGAACTGCTGAGTTCGGCAATCGGGTTACCATCTTCGGTAATCCCGGCTGTGTTTGGCTCGGTACATGCGACAACGCCAAACAATAATGCGCCTGTCGAAATATTAACGAGTTTCCTTACCATCACACTTATCCCCTTTCCACGTCAGTGGAAATAACTGTAAATTCAACCTGTAGACCCTTTCGGTGCCGCGGCTATTTAAGGCAATTTGGGCGACCCTTTTACGGCAAGTATCGAGTTCCTGCAAAATCAGCTTGTAATCGTCTTCTGAAATGCCCATGGTGAGCCCAGTAAAATTGCGCTCCGACGCAGAGAAACGATTGATAGCTTCATCGGCAAAATTCGCCATTTCGTGATGCATGGCTCGCAAGGCCACAGACACCGCCGCAGAAGAACCTTTCAGGTGCTTATCGGCCTGTTCGTATGTATCGCCGTTCTTTTTCAAAAGCCCTGCACGGACCATAAAATCGAGCGATTCACGGACTTCCGCAGCTGAGACCCCATGGCAGCAACGCCTGGCGATATCGCCCGGAGTGGCCCCTTGCATCACCGGCGCAAGCTCTCTCACCACCGGATGGACCCACGATTCGAAATACCGGAACGCATCGCCATCAACGACCTTTACTTTGTTATTGGAGGCAAGCTCCAGCATGGCTTCGTAAGCGATTTTGCGTTCCTGGTCGGTCTTGGCATGGCAATATGTCACCATCGTCTTGAAATACTCAAGCTCGAAGCCCGCCAAATTCATTGCGGCACCCACCTTTTCGGCCCCTTGGGGAGAAAGGCGGGTTTTACCCTCACACACCAGTTTAAGATAAGTCGGAGACGTAAAGCCCGAAGCGCGGGTATATTCACGCCACGAGAACGACGAGACGCGTTTGCGCTCGTTGTAATAATCCTGCATATACATGCGGTAATCTTCGTATTCCGTTACCGGCTTCATAGCACTAAATATAAATTATTTCATCGTACAAAGCAATACTCTATGATACTCTAGTGCTAAATACAAGCTAATTTTAAGCAAATTTCGCAAAATTTACCAAAAATGCAAATTTCATGATACTAGAAGGTAAGCCATTAGTTTTCGGTCATTAATCGTTAGTTATTGATTTATCGAGACTTACAGGCAAAACAAAAAAGGCGGGCGAAAAGCCCGCTTCTTAACAGTCTGTTTTCTAAAGCCTACTAAATATTCCAGTCGCAGAAGTTCTTGAGCATGGCAAGGCCGACCTCGCCGCTCTTTTCCTGATGGAACTGGCTTGCAATTAAGTTGTCCTTGCCCAGGAGTCCCGTGAAAGTCTGCGTGCCGTAAGTTGTCTCGGCAAAGGAATATTCCGCCGGGACCTGCGGGTAGTAGGAATGCACGTAGTAAAAATCGCAACCGCTGCGGATACCCTTCATAATCGGGTGTTCACGCGTGAAGTTCACCTGGTTCCAGCCCATGTGCGGGATCTTGAGGCCCGGTTCGTCCTTGAAGCGCACCGCGCGCCCAGGAATGAGTCCAAGCGTCTTGACGCCACCATCTTCTTCGCTTTCTTCGAGAATAATCTGGCAGCCGATGCAGATGCCAAGCACCGGGTTCCCCGCTTTGACCACGGCCTTGATGGCCTCGCCAATGCCGGTTTTAGTCAAGGTTTCCATGGCAGATGCGGCAGCGCCCACGCCCGGGAAAATCAAGCGCGTCGCCTTCGAGATTTCATCGGGATCGCGACTCACCTTGGCGTCTGCGCCAATGAACTTGAGCGCATTCATCACAGATGTCAGGTTGCCCGCATTGTAATCCACAACAGTAATAGCCATAAAAACCTCATTAACTTTTATATGTGCAAAGATAGAAAAAGAACCGCCGAAGCGGTTCCCTTAAATAGTTTGGATTAGATTCTAGATTAGAACCAGCGCCAAGTCACACCGACGAGGATTACGTTCTTGTGCTGAGAATCCTTGTCCAAGTCCTTGTCGTAAGCGATATCGTAGCTGACCTGGAATTCGAACAGCGGAGAGAGCGACAGAGCAAGGAGGTTTTCCCACTTGCCATCGATTTCATCGACGCCCTTGAAGTTCACGAATGCCCAGAGACGGCTCTTGAAGGTTACGATTTCAGAGAAGGAATACTTGAATTCAGTGATGCTTTCGAGACCCGGTTCATCCTTAAACTTTTCGTGTCTCTTGGTGTCCGGATCGTCTGCATAGTTGTAGTCCGGAGAGATGGTCATGCGGTTTGCAAAAGCAAGACGGGTAGAGAAGTTGTCGTTCGGGAAGTAACCGACACCGGCCATCTGAGTCACATAACCCGGAGCCATGAAGTGGGAAACGGTCGTCTTGATTTCGTTGCCATCTTCGTCTTCGCTATAGTCATAGCCTCTGGTAAACTGGGATTCGAAACGGGCACCGACGTAAGGCTTGACCTTTTCGGAAGCGTTAAAGTCAGCCATGGTTTCGAAGAAAATCTTATCGGAAGACTTGCGCTTACCGACACCGTCAATCCAGGTGTAACCAAGAGCAAGGTTTAACTTGTTGCGCCAATCCACGACCTTCCAGTGGTTCTTAAGGTCGGCATCGTAGCTGAAAAGCCATGTATAAGAGGACGTACCGTCTTCGAACTTCCAGTTGCTGAACTGCATACGGGTGAACTTTACGGCTGCGACTACATCAGCAGTCATATTTTCAGGAAGCCAAGCTTCGAACATGCCCCCTTCGGCAAATGCTGTCGATGCAGAAATGAGTGTGGCGCAAGCGATTGCGAATAATGACTTTTTCATATTCCTTCCTTGTTTATGGTCCTTCTTTCCCATAGACCTTTTTGTTTGGCCTAAAGATAACATTTTTTTAAGCGAAAAACGGGACCGCCCTGATTTTCGATTACTATTATTACAGACATGTTACTCAAGCGCCTCGTTATAGCCGTATTCCTGTTTTTCTGCACAGAGAACGCCCTCGCCAAGGATGATTCCGAGAAATCGCCATGGACATTTGAGGCGGGACTTTCTGCGGGGCGCCCTACCCCGATTATGCTGAACGCGGGAGTCGGTTACAAGAACATCTTTTTTAAGATAATGAGTGGCGCCATGTACTTTGGAACCGACGATTACTGGGTCGGGTACCACGGTGGTTTTGCATGGAGATTTTTCCGCGAGTTGCCGTTCACGCTCGATCTCGGATTTGGGGTCGGATACGCATTCGCCAAGGCGCCGAACAAAATCCACAAGGCACTCAACAAGGCAAACAAAAGGCTCATCGTGCGCCCCTACAATTACAAGGAAGCGCTCGACATTTCTCCCGAAATACGAGCAAGCATCTACGGGGTGTTTACGAACATCGCGATTCCGGTGCACTGCTTTATGAAGCACGACGAGCCGAACATCATTTGGCAAGTCGGGTATGCGTATAGGTTCTGATTAGACGAGAGAATTCTGAGATGTCCAAAATGTCTCTACATTAATTTATCACAAGCAATTATTTATCAATCGTTTAGTCTTTGACGCAACGAACTGAAAAAGCCATGAACTTGGGACGATAGTCCACATCCGCATTGTCATTCCTATAGATCAAGCGCATGGCATACGCATACTCGTCACTCTTCTCTGTAGAGATCCAAAAAGTTGCTTCGTTGCCCACATAGGTATAATCACCCCCACCATCCCTGTAGCCGACAGGCAAAGCCGAGAACGCGTAATCATCCGAGCCGTTGCCGCTAGCTTTGGCAAAGTTCCAGCCACTTGTTGATTTAAGCATCTTGCCCGCAACAGAGTCGCCGCCAACAGCAGAGAACAATGTTTCAAACTCCGCTTTTGTCGGCAAGTGCCAGCCATTCGGACAAACACCACGCACCGGGGACATCGCCGAACATTCCGATTTATAGCCGCACCCCTTGCCGTTCGAACTCCACTCGCCTGCGCTGTCCATCGCCGCAGCCCATGTGTACAGGCGACCGTACTTGGTGCAGTTGGAGGAATCGTCATTGAAACAGAATGATTTTTCCGTTTCAATGTTCAAGTTCTGAGCCATCCACGTCTGTTTTCCGATAACGACAGTCTTATAGGTTTGACCGTCGCGGGAGTCCGTCAAAGTCGGTAAAGACTCCTTCCCCGAAGGGCTAGTTACAGAACTATCATCGCCGCAGGCGGCAAGGAAAAGTCCAATCCAAAGAGAAGCGCAAAGAACAAATTTTTTCATATTACGAATATACAAAAAATCCCGGCTCGGAGGAGTCGGGAAAAGGCGACACCGCAACAAGTGCGGGGTGACA
>JAEEGH010009269.1_pt1 | contig 23001 bp, 14 predicted proteins | sample 9134181 | NCBI WGS metagenome assembly JAEEGH01 (sample SAMN16246544, study PRJNA631951) | gut metagenome | biome: gut microbiome; feature: rumen; material: DP-attached | host: Bos | place: Iran: Karaj | collected 2018-10
GTCCCAGGGATAGTCGGTCTGCTGCGTGAGCATAATATCTCCAATTCCATCCAGCTTTCCCTCCAAAGTACTCTGTCCAAACAAGTTCACATATAGAGTAGCACATGATGTAACTACTCCCCTCTCCTTGGGAGAGGGGTTGGGGGAGAGGTTGTAAATGTAGTCCTGTGCCTCGCAAAGTGTACGCAGCGTGTTCGGCGGACAGCAGAAGCAGGAGATGAGTTTCTTCCTTTCCTTGGGCCAGCGCAGCGTATAGGGCAGCTCGTCGGAGAGGCGCAGCGGGTTCGTGTAGAAATATCCCTCGCCGTCGAGCGAGATGCAAGGGAGGATGCTGTTGTAGAGGCTGTTATCCACCAGGTCCATATACTTTGCATCGGCGGTGGCCTGGAGCATACGCCAGTTGAAGAGCATGTTTCCGATGTTGGCGCAGGTCTCGTTGTGGGCGGTGGAGTGGGGGAGCTGGTAGGGCCGTCCGTAGCTCTGGTGCACCTTCTGTATGCTGTCGGGCTTGTAGTTCGTGCCGTCGGGCGACGTACCGTCGTAGAGGGCGCCGCAGGCACCGTTGATGTACATCTTACGTGTGACGATGTCCTGCCAGATGCTCGTCAGGTTCTTCATCAGCTGTTCTTCGCCGCTCTCTATGTAGAGGTCGGCCACGCCAGCATATAGGTAATTGGCCCGTACGGCATGACCCATGGCCTGGTATTGCTGGCGGAAGGGTATGCGGTCTTGGTTGTCGTCGGTACCGTTCTCAACCATGCCGCGAATGTCGATGAACTTCTGCAGCAGATTGAGGTATTTCTTGTCGCCCGTTTCGCGGTACAGTTCGGCGACGCCCATATAGTGCGAGGGCCAGATGGCGTTGCCCGCCAGCTCTTCGGGAGCACGCTGGCAGAAGTCGTAGAGGAAGTCGGCAGCCCGGACGCCGCAGTCGAAGAGCGTCGTCTTGCCTGTGGCGCGCTTGTGGATGATGCCGGCGGTGATGAGGTGTCCCAGGTTGTAGGTCTCGAAGTTGAGGCGGTTCTCGAAGGCCGCGTCGTTCTTCGTGCCTGTGGCGGTGCCTACGGGTCCGCTCGCGTCGGCGGAAGTGACGGGCGCACTGGGCTTGGCGTTTCTCTCTTTGATGATGACGGGGGTGTGGATGTAGCCGTCGGCACGCTGCGACTTCTGCACCAGCCCGATGAAGCGGTCCATGATAGGCTCCAGCTCGGCGTCGTGCGTCACGGCATAGACCGAGGCGACGGCCTCCAGCCATTTGTACATGTCGCCGTCGTGAAACGGAGGCCCGTGGTGCTCGCCCTGCATCTCGCCGGCAGCCACGAGGAAGTTGTTAAACCCCTTGCCCTCTTTCGTTTGCCATGTCTGCCACATGCTCTGCAGCGACGTCTTGCTCAGCACGCCAAAGCGCTCGCCCCAAAAGCCGTCAGTCCATTGCACGGACGTCAGCGGCACGCTGGTCATCGTCCGCTGGGCCATCACCGGGCTAAACGACCATTGGCAAATGATAAGTGATAAAAGCAGTCCTCTCTTCATGGTTCTCAGTTTTTAAAGTGGTGGCGGCCTCTCAGGCCGCGCAATTGACGAAAATAACAGTGGTGGCGGCCTCTCAGTCCGCGCAATTGACGAAAATGTGGATGGTGCCTATGCTTGCTTAGATCTTTCCGCCTCTGGCCTTGATGCGCTCATACCACGCCTCGCGCTCCTTCACCAGGTCATAGCCGCGGGCAGACAGGTAGTTGTTGATGCGGCCCTTGTACTTGCCAAAGACCTCGTGTTTCTTCTTCGAGCTCTCCGCATCGATGGCCAGCTCGCGCGCCTCCTTCAGCCATGCCATGATCTGCTGTTTCTCCTCGTCGGTCAGCGTGGGAATCATGTCGCACTGCGCATCGTAGGTCACCTTCACCACGTTGTAGGTCATCACGTCCTTCACCGTCTCTATCTACTGGGGTGTGAGGAAGAGCGACAGCTGTGCGTCGAAGGCGAAGTGCGAGCGATACAGCTTTGAGTCGGCCGTTGCCTCAGCCAGCTTCTTGTCCGTCTTCTTCAGCGTGTCGCGCTCGGCGTAGATGTCGTTCAGCTGGAAGTAGCGGTTGCTGACGATGTTGAGCACCGTCTGCCCTTGCGGTGTCCAGGTGATGCCCAGCTCGTCGGTGCATTTGCGTGCGCGGTTCACGATGGTGGTCACATAGTCGGCAGGACGCCCGGCGCTGTCGAGGGCCACGGCGGGTGCGGGATATTGGTTGAAAAGGGTTCTCAGGTAGTGCACATTGGAGCCGTAGTTCATCTTGACGTTCCTCACCATCGACGTGTCACGGCTTCGTTCCACGAAGAGCCAGCCCTGCCAGCCCATCTGGTCGAGCGTCTGCTTGATGTGAGGCATGTTGATGGCCGAGTCGTTGCGCAGCCACACGCGGTCGGTGTTTGAAGCATGGATGGCGCAGATGTTCTTGGCCCCCAGCTTTTTCATGTCGCTTGCAATGTCCACGCTGCGCTCGATGGCGGTCTGAAACTTATAGAAAATACCGATTCCGTCGCTCTTGATCTCCTTCAGCAGCTTCAGATTGCCCTTTGCGTCGAGCGGTGTGTCGATGCCCACGCGTTTGCCGCGTGCCTTTGCAGCCTCGCCGATGTCGTGCAGTCGGCGCACCACCTCACGCCGTTTCTCGCGGTTGGTCGTCCAGTCGTTGCCACAGCCCCCCAATGGCAGAAACGCCACCGTGACACCGCCCAGCCGGTCCATGGTGTCGAAGCAGTCGGTCACCAGCGCCATATAGTTCTCACGCTGGGTCAAGTCCTGAGCGTAGAAGCCGCTCATCGCCACGGCGCCTATGCTGACGCCTAATGAGTCGGCCACATGGAGGAAGTGCCGGGCCTCCGCCTCGTCGCGCAGCTTGTTGTCCCACAGCTCGCGAGTGCCGAGGCCGCCCATGTCCAGCTCCACGCCGTCGCAGCCCAGTTCGCGGGCCAGCGCAAACTGCCCCAGCTTCTGCCGTTTCAGCACCATCCAGTCACACACGCCCACGCGGTATTGCGCCGTCTGGGCTGTCAGCTCACCTGTCAGCAGGAGCCACGCCAGCACCGGCAGGAGAAAACGGAATTGTCTCATATACAAGGAATAATTCTGATGATAGTAGATTCTGCTGACAAAGTTACAAATTGTAGATGATTCCGCCAAGTTTTTTTACAAAAAAATTCGTGCTGTGCGGATGATAACTTTATGAGTGGAAAATTTTGCCGTTTGGAAAAAAACAATTATCTTTGCAAAATCTGAAAAAAAGAGCATCTAACAACTAAAAACTTTAAACTATGGAACAGACCATTCAGATTCGCTGCAAAAACAATGGCAAGACCTTAGAAGTGCCAATGGGCAGCACCATGGAAGAGATTTACCAACTGGCCGGAGTACAGATGGAGCTGCCTCCCATCGTCTGCCGCGTCAACAACAAGGTGGAGGGCCTGCACTTCCGCCCCTACAAGCCGAAGGATGTGGAGTTCTGCGACATCACCTCGTCATCGGGCCTGCGTGTCTACACCCGCTCGCTGTTCATGGTGCTGTGCATGGCCGCCCATGAGCTCTGGCCCAAGTGCCGCGTGTCGATCGACATCCCTGTGAGCAACGGCTACTTCGTTGACCTGCGCCTGCCTGCCGACGAGGAGGCCGAGAACCCGCTGGCACAGTGCCGGCCCGTGGCCATGGAGGATGTGAGCCGCCTGCGCCGTCGCATGAAGGAAATTATCGACAGCCAACTGCCCATCCACCGTCACGATGCCACGACCGAGGAAACGCTGAAGCTGTTTGAGAGCATCGGCTCGATGTCGAAGGTGAAGCTGCTGAAGAGCCAAGGCTCGCTCTACACCACCTATTACTCCATCGACAACTATATAGACTATTACTACGGCTCCATGCTCACCAACACCGGCCAGATCTATCTCTTCGGCCTGGAGAAATTCCACGACGGCCTGCTGCTGCGCCTGCCGTCGAGAGAGGACCCCGAGGAGCTGGGCGAGCTGGTGATGCAGGACAAGATGTTCGGCATCTTCAAGGAGCATCACCGCTGGCAGGACATCCTCCGACTGCGTACCATAGGCGACCTGAACGAAGTGATTGACCTGGGCTATGCGCCGCAGCTCATACAGATCAGCGAGGCGCTGCAGGAGAAGAAGATCAGCCAGATAGCCGATGACATTGCCCGTCGCTGTGGCGGCAGGGACAGCAGAATCAGGATGGTGCTCATCGCCGGCCCGTCGTCGTCGGGAAAGACCACCACGTGCAAGCGCCTCAGCGTGCAGCTGGGCGTCAACGGCATCCGGCCCATCAACATCTCGTTGGACGACTACTTCGTTGACCGCGAGAAGACGCCGCGCGACGCCTCGGGCGACTACGACTATGAGCACCTGCACGCACTCAACCTTGAACTGTTCAACGAGCAGCTCAACGCCCTGTTCCGCGGTGAAGAGGTGGAGCTGCCGCACTATGACTTCGCCACGGGCAAGTCGAAGCCCAGCGGCAAGAAGCTGCGCCTTGGGCCGAATGATATCCTCGTGGTGGAAGGCATCCACGCCTTGAATCCTGAGCTGACGGCACAGATACCCCAGGAATGCATCTATCGCGTCTATGCCTCGGCCCTGACGACGCTGCTGCTCGACAGCCACAACTACATACCCACCACCGACAACCGCCTGCTGCGCCGCATCATCCGCGACCACAAGTACCGTGCCGTCAATGCCGTGGAGACCATACGCCGGTGGCCGTCGGTGCGCAAGGGCGAGAACCGCTGGATATTCCCTTATCAGGAGAACGCCGACCAGATGTTCAACACGGCCATGCTCTTCGAGCTGGCTGTCATCAAGCGGCAGGCCGAGCCACTGTTAGAGCAGGTGCCCGAGAACTGCCCGGAGTATGCCGAGGCATACAGGCTGCTGAAGTTCCTCCACTACATACGCCCCATACCCGAAGACCAGATTCCGCCCACCTCGCTGCTCCGCGAGTTCCTCGGAGGCTCCTCTTTCAAGTATTAAGAGGTGCCGCTGCAGGTCTGTCATGACAGGCATGCAGAGAAATAAAAGCAGGTTCATTTGCTCCGTTGGTCTTTTTTGACTACCTTTGCACGCAAAAACAGAAGCCATGCCAGAATCCAACTTTGTAGACTACGTCAAGATAGTCTGCCGCTCGGGCAAGGGCGGCAGAGGCTCTATGCACCTTCGCCATGTGAAATACAACCCCTTGGGCGGCCCCGACGGCGGCGACGGCGGCAAGGGCGGCAGCATCATCCTCAGAGGCAACCACAACTACTGGACGCTGCTGCACCTGAAGTACGAGCGCCACATCTTTGCCGAGCACGGCGGCAACGGCGGCAAGGACAAGTGCCACGGCACCGACGGCAAGGACGTCTATATCGACGTGCCGCCGGGCACGGTGGTCTACAACGCCGAGACGGGCAAGTTCATCTGCGACGTGGCCTACGACGGCCAGGAGGTGATGCTGCTGAAGGGCGGACGCGGCGGACTGGGCAACTTCCAGTTCCGCACCGCCACCAACCAGGCGCCGCGCTTTGCACAGCCGGGCGAGCCGGCGCAGGAGATGACCATCATCATGGAGCTGAAGCTGCTGGCCGATGTGGGTCTGGTGGGATTTCCCAATGCGGGCAAATCGACGCTGGTCTCAGCCCTGAGCAACGCCAAGCCGAAAATAGCCAACTATCCCTTCACCACGATGGAGCCCTCGTTGGGCATCGTGGGCTACAGGGACAACAAGTCGTTTGTCATGGCCGACATTCCCGGCATCATCGAGGGAGCCGCCGAGGGCCGCGGCCTGGGCCTTCGCTTCCTGCGCCACATTGAGCGCAACTCGCTGCTGCTCTTCATGGTGCCCGGCGACAGCGACAACATCCTGCGCGAGTACAACATCCTGTTAGACGAGCTGCGCAAGTTCAACCCCGAGCTGCTGTCGAAGCAGCGCGTGCTGGCCGTGACGAAGTGCGACCTCTTAGACGAGGAGCTGATGGAGATGCTGCGCCAAGAGATGCAAGCCCCCCATTCTGCCCCCGAGGGGGCTACAATAGTTAGCAAGCCCGGTAAAGAGACAAATGAAGCCCCCTCGGGGGCAGTAGGGGGGGCTTTCGGGTCTGTCCCTATTGTCTTCATCTCCGCCGTCACGGGCTACCACCTCGACGAGCTGAAGGATGTGCTGTGGCGTGAGCTGAACAGCGAAAGCAACAAGCTGCAGACCATCATGGCCGACGACCGACTGGTGCACCGCGACAAGGACATGTCGCGCTTTGCGCAGGAACTGGCCGACGAAGATGCCGACGAAGACATTGAATACCTCGACGAAGACGAAATAGAAGATTTCGAAGAGGACGACGACTACGACGAAGCAGAAAACAAATAATCTGAAGACGGCGAAGAAAATGATGGAAACAGGCAGAATAGCGACAAGAGGCAAGTATTTCTTTTTTTGAAGAAAATAATTGCCTCTTGTCTATGCTTTTTCGTTTTTTTTGATTATTTTTGCGCTCGAAAAACAACATCTAACTAATTATCGATATGCAAAAGAGATTCTTTCTACTCGTTGCCATGCTGTTCATGATGGTCGTGGGCACTATGGCACAGGTGACCACGTCGAGTATGGCCGGCAAGGTGACGGCCGAAGGCAGTGGTGAGGAAATCATCGGCGCCACGGTGGTGGCCGTGCACGAACCGTCGGGCACACGTTACACCGCAGTGACCAACATGAACGGTATGTTTACCATTCAGGGCATGCGCCCCGGCGGACCTTACTCCGTGACGGTGAGCTACATCGGAAGCCAGACGAAGATTATGCGCAACATCACACTGCAGCTGGCTGAGAGCTACGACCTGCCGGTGAAGCTGTCGGACGAGACCACCGACCTGGCCGAGGTCGTTGTCACGGGTAAAGCCTCGAAATTCTCGGTAGAGAAGACGGGTGCCGCCACCAACATCAACAGCCAGCAGATACTGAACATGCCTACGGTGAGCCGCGATGTCACCGACATCACACGCCTCTCGCCCTACGGCGGCAAGGGCATGAGCTTCGTAGGCACGGACGGACGACTGGGCAACTTCACCGTCGACGGTGCCAACTTCAACAACAACTTCGGACTCTCCAGCGCACTGCCCGGAGGCGGCAACCCCATCAGCATCGAGGCACTCGAGGAGCTGCAGGTCGTCATCTCGCCCTACGACGTGCGCCAGACCGACTTCATAGGCGGTGGCGTCAATGCCATCACAAAATCGGGTACGAACATCTACAAGGGCAGCGCCTACATCTTCCATAAGAACGAGAACATGCAGGGCGACGCCGTCGACCGCGTACAGATACCCAATGCACGCGAGAAGAGCCAGAACACTACCTACGGCTTCACCCTGGGCGGACCCATCATCAAGAACAAGCTCTTCCTCTTTGTCAACGGCGAAATGTCGAAGACCCCCACAGTGGTGAACCGCTGGCGCGGCTCCTCGCCCGACAATCCTGCCGACCCCGACCTGTATATCTCGCGCACGTCGGTAGCCGACCTGGAGACCGTGTCGAACTTCGTCAAGGAGAGATATGGCTACGACACCGGCTCGTGGACCAATTTCCCCGCCGACGAGGACAACTACAAGCTGATGGCCCGCTTAGACTGGAACATCAACGACCGCCACAAGCTGGCCCTGCGCTACAACTACACAAAGGACACGGCATGGAACCCCACCAACCGCTCGTCGATGGACGGCGGCACAGCATCCAGCTATGACCGTATGGGACAGTTCTCCATGGCCTACGCCAACTCCATGTACTCGGCTGTGAGAGAGGTGAACTCGTTCTCCTTCGACCTCAACAGCCGGCTCACCAACAAGCTGTCCAATCAGCTGCTGGCCACCTACACCAAGATGAGCGACCCGAAGCGCGACTCACCATCGGCCGAGTTCCCCTTCATCGATATCCTCGACGGCAATGGGCAGAACTACATCTCATTAGGCTATGAGCTCTTCACCTGGAACAACAGTGTGAACAACGTCGTGTGGAATGTGAAGGACGACATCACCTACTATTCAGGCAAGCACAAAGTGACGGCCGGCGTGTCCTACGAGTATCAGATGGCTGACAACCAGTACATGCGCAACGGTACAGGCTACTACCGCTACGACAGCATGAACGACTTCCTCTCGGGCGCCGCTCCTCACATCGTCAACCTGACCTACGGCTATGGCAGCGAGACAAAGCCTGCCGCACGCGTACAATATAATAAATTAGGTGTCTACCTGCAGGACGACTGGAACATCGTGGACAACCTCAAGCTCACCTACGGTCTGCGCGTCGACGGACTGTTCTTCAACAACAGCGACCTGATGCGCAACAACTACATTTACGACCTCGATTACTTCGGCAAGCACATCGACACAGGCAAGTGGCCGGGCAACACGCTGAACTTCTCGCCACGCGTGGGCTTCAGCTGGGATGTCTTCGGCGACAAGAGCCTGAAGGTGCGCGGCGGCACCGGATTCTTCATGGGCCGTCTGCCCTTGGTGTTCTTCACCAATATGCCCACCAACTCGGGCATGGTGCAGAACAATGCCAAGCTGAGCTCCGACGGCTTGCGCAGCTCGGACAAGACCGACATGTCGCAGTTTGCAGGAGGCCTGGTGACCGACGCCAACGGCCACGCCACCATCGCCGCACTGAAAGAGAAGCTGCTCTCCATGGGCTATCCCAACACCATCACGCCCGCCGACGGCGTGAAGCAGTCGACCATCAACGCCGTAGACCCCGACTTCAGGCTGCCGCAGGTGTGGAAGACCTCATTGGCCATCGACTATCAGCTGCCCGTGTCTTTCCCCTTCACCATCACAGCTGAGGGCATCTTCAACAAGACGCTCAACGCTGCCTGCATCAGGGACTGGAGTATTCCCAATGTGGGAGGCTTCGCTCGCCTCAACGGCCCCGACAACCGTCCGCTTTATCCCGCCAACTACCGTGTAGGCCAGGGCGCCTTCGTGCTGGTGAACACTACGAAGGGCTACGGATGGTCCGCCAACCTCATGGTCAACACGCAGCCGGCACAGTGGATCAGCCTGATGGCCGCCTACACGCACACCGTGAACAAGGAGCTCACCGGCATGCCCGGCTCCAACGCCGAGTCGGCCTTCACCTACGTGCCCACCATCGAGGGACCTAACAACATACGCCTGCACAACTCGCAGTTTATGACGCCCGACCGCTTCGTGGCCAGCGCCACCATACACGACAAGTGCCGCAACCACTTCTCGTTCATCTATGAGTCATGGCGCGGTGGCAACAACTACTCGTTTATGACGACCAACGACATGAACGCCGACGGCTACGCCTACGATGCCATCTACATCCCCACCGACCAGCAGGTGGCCGACGGCGAGTTCCGCTTCGTCAGCATGGATGACGCCGTGCGATTCATGGACTTCGTACACCGCAGCGATTACCTGAAAGACCATCAGGGTGAGTATGCCGAGGCATACAGCGTCTACAGCCCCTGGGTGCACCGCGTGGACTTTGCCTACAAGCACGACTTCTGCCTCAACGTGGGCAACACCTCGCACGACCTGCAGCTCTCGCTCGACGTGAAGAACGTGCTCAACTTCTTCAACTCGTCGTGGGGCGTCAGCAAGTATCTCAATCCCGAAATTGGCAACGAGGCCCGTATCCTGAAGTATGAGGGCGTGGACGGCGACGGCTATCCCACTTTCTCCACACCCAGTTTCATCAGCGGCAAGACCAACTTGTGGGACAAGAACCACGGCATAGGCCAGTGCTGGTATGCCAGCATCGGTGTGAAGTATATGTTCGAAGGCCGCAAGCGCGACGACTGCGGATGCAATGACAGCGACGTGAAGGAGAGAACCGTCTACGTGAAGGACAACACCGAGATCAACCGCCTGAACGATGAGATCAACCGCCTGCGCAATCAGGTCGATGACCTGAAGAACCGCAAGCCGGAGAAAGAGATTGTCACCGTCGACAACAGCCGTGTCGTCACCTTCCCCTATCTCGTGAACTTCACCGTCAACACCAGCGACGTGGTCAACCGCGAGAAAGTGAATCTGGAGACTGTTGCCCAGATGATCAAGGCCACACCCGGAAAGAAATACAGTGTCACCGGCTATGCCGACAAGCAGACGGGCACCGTAGAGGGCAATGCCAAGCTGGCCAGCAGCCGTGCGCAGAACGTCTACGACATCCTCATCAACAAGTATGGCGTGCCCGCCTCGCAGCTCGTCAAGGAATCGAAGGGCGGCGTCGACTACATGTACATGAACGATGAGCAGCTCTCACGCTCCGTCATTATCTCTGAAGTTAAATGAGTTGAGAGTTTAGAGTTTAGAGATGAGAGTTGAGAGTTTAGAGTTGAGAGTTTAGAGTTGAGAGATTAGAGTTTAGAGTTGAGTGTTGAGAGATTAGAGTTTAGAGTTGAGAGATTAGAGTTTAGAGATTAGAGTTTAAAGTTTAGAGTTGAACATTAAACATTGAAGAATATGACAACTAAGATATTCAGCAGACTTCTGATAGGTTTATCATTTATCATTTGTCACTTATCATTTAGCGTAGCCCTCACCAGCTGCTCCGACAATGACTACGACCCCACCTACCTGGCTGAGGTGTGCGTGTCGCAGTCGTACATCGGCTTCGCAGCAGAGGGCAGCACTGTCACCATCGAGGTGAAGGCCGGTGCCGACTGGACCATCACCGACATCCCCGACTGGGTGACCGTCAGTCCTGTGACCGGCTCTGCGGGCAAGACGGAAGTGACCTTCACCACCGAGAAGGCCACAGCTACCAAAGAGGCCACTGTCATCCTGGAATGTGGCGGCGCCAAGCAGCGCATCAACCTCATTCAGATGACGAAGAAGGCCGAGGCTCAGTTGGCTACCTGCGCTCAGGTGGCTGCCGGCAACGAAGGTGCCACCTACCGTGTGCGTGGCGTCTGCGCTTCCAATCCCGACAACCAGTATGGCAACTGGAACATTCAGGATGAGACAGGGCAGATCTACGTCTACGGCACGTTTGACAAGAAGGGCGGCAAGGGCACCTATCCCATCAGCGGTGCCAACGGCTGGGGCTTCGGCGTGGGCGACATCATCACTGTCGAGGGCCCGATGAAGAACTACAACGGCACCATCGAGCTGGTTGACGTCACCGTCATCAGCATCGAGAAGTCGCTCATCAAGGTGGAGAGCCTCTCCGTTGCCGACGCACTGCCTGCTGAAGGCGGTGAGGTAACAGCCTTCGTCAGCTGCAAGGGCAACGGCATCGGTGTCGTCATTCCCGAGGATGCCAAGTCGTGGCTCAGCATCAGTGGCCTGACGCCCGGTAGCATCACGTTCAAGGTGCAGCCCAATGAAGGCGACTTCCGCAAATCCACCGTCACCTTCACCACCACCGACGGCAGCGGTGAGTACACCGCACAGGCCACCATCTCGCAGCAGGCCAAGCCCAATGCCGCAGGCAGCGAGGCCAATCCCTTCACCGTGGCTGAGGCCATCGCCAAGTGCCAGGAGGTGGGCGCTACGGCCACCGACCAGCTCTTCTACGCCAAGGGACGCATCAGCAGCATCAAGGAGGTGAGCACCAGCTATGGCAACGCCACCTTCAACATCTCCGACGACGGACAGGACGAGCAATTCGTCACCTGCTTCCGGGCCTACAGCTTGGGCGGCGAGAAGTTCACTGCCGAGGATGAGATCGGCGTGGGCGACGAGGTGCTGATCTGCGGCAAGCTGGTGAACTACACCGACAAGAACGGCGTTACCACGCCGCAGTTTGCACAGGGCTGCTACATCGTCAGCATCAAGAAGGGCAATGCTGCCGGCTCGCTGAACAAACCCTTCACGCCGGCTGAGGCCAACGCCTTCTGCCAGACGCTGGGCGAGGGCAACACAACCTCAGACGATTACTACGTGAAAGGCAAAATCATAGCTATCGAGGACAAGAACCAGTTCGGCACGCAGTACGGCAACTGCACGTTCTACCTCTCAACCGATGGCACCGACAGCGGCGAGAAGTTCTACGTCTTCCGCACGCTCTACCTGGGCAACGTGAAGTATAGCGACGACAGCTGGCTGAAGCCGAAGGCTGGCGACGAGGTCATCATCTGCGGCAAGCTGACGCTCTACAAGGACAAGGAAGGCAACCTTGTGCCCGAGACCTCGGCTAACAACAGCTACATCTATTCGCTCAACGGCAAGACAAAATAGCTTGCCGGCATAAAAAAGGGCAAACAAACGAAGTCCCTACAGGTGGCGTTCCACTCTGTAGGGACTTCGTTGATGTATGTCCGCGAATGTGTTTTACTTGTTCTTCAGGTAGTATTCCACTGCCAGCTTGACGTTGGCCTTGACGGCGTCGCTGCTGTAGGTGGCGCCGGTGCAGCCGTCCACCGTCGTGGTCTTGACATCCTGCACCTTCATGCCGTCCCATTTGTGAAGCATGAAGTCGGCGGCACGCTTCCAGTAGCGTGGCGTCTCCTGATTCTCCAGATATTCTATCTTCTCAATCTTGTTACCCTTGATATAGACATTCAGCGGCGTGGGGCCTTCATAGCCCATCACGTCCTTGCCCAGCGTGGTGGTGTTGACCACATAGACGCCTTTGTCTTTTTTCATCACGCTGTCTTTCTTGTCGGCGCTCATAAGTGCCACTGTCAGGAAGAGGCAAGCGGCAGGAATCAACAGTTTCTTCATTCTTTATTCTTTTGTTTAGTGATATGGTAATATGCTTATCTCTCTGTAATATGACGTTGAATTGACCGTAAGGTTTATTCCATATTGAGAGAATTAACGGACAATGTGCCGGGTGCCGTGGGCGGTCTTCACGATGTAGAGTCCGTGGCGCAGTGGCATTGTGGTGAGTCGCCCGATGGTGGTGCGGCTGACGAAGCGTCCGTCGGCGGTATAGATTGTGGCGGGCGTGGCAGCATCGAGGCCGTCAAGGGCTACGGTGCTGATGCCTGACGGGTCGGCCACCTCAACGACGGCTTCCGTGCGCTCTATCTCGTCGATGACGGTGCTGCCGTCCTTATTGGCATAGTAGATGCCCGTGACGTCGAAGAACTTCCCGTCGAGTGCCTTTGGCACGCTGGGCAGATCCATCTGCAAGAGATTATAGACGCGTATGCGCTGCTCGTCATTGCCCATCACCCACACGCGGTTGCTGACGCGCTTCAGGGTGACGGCGGTGAGGGTGATGAGGTCGCTGCGGTCGGCATCGCTCAGCTCGTCGAGGGCGACGCGCCGTGGGGTCACCTCATGGCCTTTGTCGATAGTGAATCCTTTGCTGTTCGTGGCGCCGCCGGCTGCCACCATCGTGGGAACGTTGTTCACCACGGTCTTCTTCCCGAAGAGGATGCCGTTAAGCAGGTCGCCGGTCTCCACGCCGAGGCCCTCCACGTCGATGCAGAGTGCGCCGGAGCTGTCACGCACAAAGACCTTGCTGTCGTTGGCGAAGACCACGAGGGCGTTGTTCAGGCTGAGTATCGACTCTGCTCCTTCGTCCTGCTCGCGGTAGGTGGCGATGTCGGGCACGAGCTGTGCCTCCTCCACGGTGACGACACATTGCGCTGTCAGTTGCTCGTCGCCATTGGCCACCACGGTGATGACGGCCTGTCCCGCCTTGTGTGCCGTCACTGTGCCCAGCACGTCAACGGTGCACACATCCGGGTTGTCGGTGCTCCACGCCAGCTGATAGGGTGCATAGTCGGGCGTGCGCTCAGGCTCCAGCAGGAAACTCAGCCCCACAGTGAGTGAGAGCGTCTCCTGCAGGCTGATGCTGCGCAGCACGTTGACATCCACCAGGTCGAAGGATATCGTGCCATTGCGCTCCTTGATGTTCTCAAAGCCCAGCAGTGACGGCTGGCCGCTCCAGGTAAGAAGGTTGGCGGGAGTGGTGGTGTTGTTCAGCGTGGTGACGCGCTTAGTGCCCGGGAAGGGGTCGCTGGCATAGCCACCCGAAGCATTGCCGCCGCCGGCACGCACCAGGACAAAGTAATTGTGCTTGGGGTTGCAGTTCACCTGATTACTGCGCCACACCGAAGCATTGGTAGAGTCAACGCGGTACACTATCATGCCGTGTCCGGGCAGGTATTTCTCCCACTTCGATGTCTTTTGGCGGTTCTCTATGAGGAAGTACTCCTTCTTCACCTTCGAGTCGAGTCGGTAGCCGAAGTTAGACTCTGCCACTGCTTCCAGCTCATAGTGTCCCTCTTCGCTGAGCGTGGCGGGTGTGGCGAATCCCAGTGAGTAGCGCTCGTAGATGGTGTATCCCGACGGTGTGCGTCCGTTGTTCTGATAGCCTCCTCCGGCCATGATGGTCCAGTCGCCGGGGTCGGCACTCTGCCCGCCGCCCTTCTCGTAGTCGGTGTCGTATAAGTCGGGCAGTCCCAGCACATGGCCAAACTCATGGCACATGGTCCCTATGCCGTCGAAGAATCCATTATTGGGCGTGCCCAGCATCTCGGTGGAGCAGGCATAGCGGCCTAAGCGCACGTTGTCCTTGTAGATAGCCGACCATGTGGTTATGTCGTAGAACTCGCTGGCGTGTGGCCAGATAAGCTTCGACTCATCACCTGCGTACTGGGCGCCATAACCGGCAAAGATGATGTAGACCATGTCCACCACGCCATCCTTGTCGAGGTCGTACTGGCTGAAGTCCACGTCCTTGTCGGCTGCATCGACTACGCGCTTGGTCAGCTGTGGTGCCCTTTCCGTCTTGTTGGCATAAAACTCGCTGACATTGATGGTATAGGGGCCGACAACGTCGAACGACGGCGAGAAGGTGCCGTTAGAGTTGTCGTAGAAATAGTCGCGCACACTGCCGGTGAAGACGCCGTTGCCCACCAGTCCGTAGCCCTTGTAGTTCTCTTCGTTCACCATGTCGTTGACTATCTGAGCATAGTCGTCACGCGAGAACTTCCTGTCGTTGAACTCTGCGAGGATGATGAGTCCGTGGAAGTTGTCGTAGTCGAAGAGTGGCGCATTGGCCTGAGCGGCAGCCCGTGCGGTTGCCTGCCGTGCCTGTTCGGCCTGTTGGCGATAGGCGTTGGCGCTGGTCATGTCAGGTGTCAGACACTTGCTGACGCCCTGCAGCCACTGGCGCTCGGCTTCGGAGCGATGTGCAGCATCGTGGGCCACGTGGTCGGTAGGCTCCAGCTGTCCATTGTCGTTGAGGCGTGCATAGCAATAGAAGCCGTCGGCACGCCGAGTGATGGTAAAGCCGTCCTCGGTGGTGGTGAAGTTCAGATACTCGTCGCCATGCAGGCGCACGGCCAGTGTGGTGCCGTCGGGCTGCTGGCGGCTCATCATTCCCGGATACGCAGGAACGGCCTTTGCTGCGCTAAACAGGAGCGCGGCAAAGGCTGTAAGAAGAAATCTTTGTAATTGCACTGTTTAGTAGGTTACCTTCGGCTCCAGTTCCTTGGCCTGGTCAATCATCTTCTGTACTTCGCTGACGACGGGCACGCGGCCACAGATGTGACGCTCGTCGTTCACCTCCTGCAGCTTTGGCTGCAAGTTCTCTGCCACACGGTGACGGAACTCCTTCACGGTGTCCACGCCGGCAGCCTCGAGCAGCTCTGCAAACTGCGGGCCCACGCCGTTGATGCGGAACAGGTCGGCATGGTTGGTCCAGCGCAGAATCAGCTTTTCGGAAATCTCGGTCTGCTCAGCCAGCTCCTTGCGTCCTTTCGGGGCTGCGCATTTCTCTAACAGTTCACTTGCCTTGTTGATGCCGGCGGCTGCGAGCTTAGTGCCAAATACCTCACCAATGCCCTCAATGTCGATAATCTTGTAATCCATAGTTGTTTTCTCCTTTGTTGTTAATTATCAAGTAGATGCTGCAAATTTACTGAGAAATGCGCGACGCGCCAAATTTATTAAGGATAATTAAGAATTCGTTTGGGAGTTAAGGGAGTTAGGAGTTAAAGGAGCCAAAGTTAGGAGTTAAAGGAGTTAGGAGTTAAAGGAGTTAAAGGAGTTAAAGGAGTTAAAGACATTACCTTTGCTGTGGATTTCGACCCAGAGACAAAGGCTTTTCATGGTGAGACATTTGTCTTTAACTCCTTTAACTCCTTTAACTCCTTTAACTCCTTTAACTCCTACCTCCCTTAACTCCTTTAACTCCTTTAACTCCTTTAACTCCTAAAAGTTGATGCGGATGGTGAGCTTGGCGGCATCAAAGGTGACGTTGCTGTCTTCCTCAACAAACCTCGTCAGCACACCGCTGTCGGCCAGCTCGTGTGGCGTGCCGATGGCCAGCGTGCCGTCGGTCTGCAACAGCCACAGGCGGTCGGCCACCTGCAGGGCCAGCTCCAGGTCGTGGGTAGAGAGGAATACCGTCTTCTGCTGCTCTCGGCAGATGCGTCGCAAAAGCAGTAGCGTGTCCACCTTCGACGGATAGTCGAGGAAGGCCGTCGGCTCGTCCAGATAGATGATGCTGGTCTGCTGGGCCAGCGCCTTGGCTATCATCACCTTCTGCCGCTCGCCGTCGCTGAGTGTCGTCACCAGCCGGTCGGTGAGCGCGGTGATGCCCACCAGGCTGATGGCCTCGTTCACCACCTGCTCGTCGTCGCCGTTCAGCTTCCCCCAGAAGCCTGTGTAGGGCGAGCGGCCCATCGCCACCAGCTGCCACACCGTCATCTGCTGCACGTCGGGGCGCTCGGTCAGCACAATGCCGATGCACTGTGCTATCTCCTTGGCGCTGTAGTCCTCAAGGCGCTTCTCGCCGACGCAAATCTCGCCGCCCAGGCAGGGTTGAAAGGCCGCCAGCGTGCGCAGCAGCGTCGACTTGCCCGCACCGTTACGGCCCAGCAGGCAGGTCAGCTCACCTTGCTGCAAGGCTGCCGTGATGCCACTGGCCACAGTCCGCACGCCCTGCCGCGTACGGTAGCCTATGCTGACGTTTGTCAGACGCACTGGCACATCATAATTCATAGCATTCACAAGGTTTGATAGGAGTTAAAGGAGTTAGGAGTTAAAGGAGTTAAAGGAGTTAAAGACAAATGACTCTCCATGAAAAGAGCCTTTGCCTCTGAGTCGAAATCCACAGCAAAGGTAATGTCTTTAACTCCTTTAACTCCTTTAACTCCTTTAACTCCTTCCTTTGGCTCCTTTAACTCCATAAACTCCTAAATTATTTCCTGAACAGCGATGCGACGAGAAGGACGACGACTGCACCCACCACGGCCGTTCCTAACTGGCCCAGCAGACCGCCCCACGACACGCCCAGTAATTGAAAGAGCCATCCGCCTACCGCACCACCGATGATACCCAGTATCAGGTTAATGATGATACCAAAACCGCCGCCTCTCATCAGCTTACCGGCAATGAAGCCGGCCAGGCAGCCAATCACTATCGACAAAATAATTCCCATAGTTCAATTTTTACAAATGGTTAATAACTGATTGTTCTGTGTCTGTTCATCTGCAAACTCCACGTGAACGCTTGCAAAGTTACATAAAAGAAACCAATTATTTAGTACAATTAAATAGAAAATTGGACTTTAACCTTAATTAACCGTTCTCCTTGCAAGGATTCCACGTTATGGCTGTTCTATATATAACAATGTGTAATGCCTCAAAACCAACGAATATGAAAAAGAACCATGTCTTATGGCTAACCACCGTGCTGATACTGCTTACTGCATGCGACCCGGCCTCTGAAGCAAGATATACTATCAGAAATGAGTCTGATAGTTTAGTTACCATTGAGGTGCATCATAATATGTACTATGAGTTGCATACTAAAGACACGCTCGTTTGCTACGATTCGAATGTACAACCGTCATTTGTACTACTTAAGCATGAGGCAGTGGTTGTTCGTTATGGATGGATGTCAGCTGCTGTGGAAGAGCACACTGCATTCTGGAACAGCATCGCCTCTATCAAAATAGGAAGTCGCGCTCTCCCTCAAGAATTATGGAAAGAGAATTGTTGGCAATCATCCAAAAGTGGAGGGCATCTATTCAGTTTTGGCGAAGAATGGGATTATGTTCTGACGATTACGGACGACATCCTTTAGTTGGTGTCTTATTTTAAAATGGAGCCACTCAAAAAAGTCCGAAGGCTTCGGACGCTCTGTCCGAAGGCTTCGGACTGTCTGTCCGAAGGCTTCGGACTCTTCGTCCGAAGGCTTCGGACGAAAAGTCCGAAATGTAAAAAAAATTACGGACAATTCTAAAATTATAAAAGCTAAGAGGTTACAGTGTACATGCGGGCTGAAAAACCTGTAAAACAAGATGCCCCCAGTTGTTTAACCGCACAGCACGGAATTTTTACGATCTGTGCGGTTGGGATAGGACATAGCTATTTATGTGAGTTAATAGTTGAATATGTTCAATAGTCAAAGGCTTGAGGTAGCCCTATTCTCCCCCTTTGCACCTACTCTTTATACACATCTCGGAGGGAGTAGCCCCGAAGGGACGACGGAAGACGATGGTGCGTACCAATCGTCCGATGGTGAGCACCAATCGTCCAGGCAGGGGCAACGCCCCTGTAAACAGTTGGCCACCAACAAATGAAGCCCCGAAGGGGCGATGGACTATTCTGCCGCCCCTTCGGGGCTTGATGTTGTGCTGCGCTATACAGGGGCGTTGCCCCTGCCTGTATTCCGTCGTCCCTTCGGGACTGTAAAGAGGTTGGTACATCTCTGACAAACCACCCCTGACCACTCCTTTGGAAAAGGAGGGGAAGGGCTGCGCCGTCATGTAGCCGTTGCAGAGATAACTCTATTCTCCCCCTTGCAAAGGGGGAGTTAGAGGGGGATTCATCTGCGCAGAGTGAATCCCCCCTGCCCCCCCTTTGCAAGGGGGGAATGGCTGCGCATTAAGCTGCGCATTGAGCTATGTAGCGGGCAAAGTGACAGCTATTGTCCCAAAATGTTTTTATTTGTTTTTCTTGTTTTTATTGGTTTTTTAAAAGTCCGCTTAGCGGAACAAACTGACCTAAATAGCGACGTAACTATGTCACTTCATCCGTACGGCAAGAACTATTGTCTTTAACTCCTTTAACTCCTTTAACTCCTTTAACTCCAAAAAAATCTCCCTTAACTCCTTTAACTCCAAATAAACTCCTTTAACTCCATTAAAGCCCGAGAATTATTTCGACAGCGTATAAATTAAGAAAAAAAATACTCAATTATTAGTAAGAATCGGAAAAACTTCTTATCTTTGCATCCTCAAATTTTAGTATTAACAACCTTTTTAAAACAAAACAAAGAAATTATGGCATACGTAATTGGTGACGACTGCATTTCTTGCGGTACATGTGCAGGTGAGTGCCCCGTTGAGGCAATCTCTGAGGGTGCAGATAAGTACGTGATTGACGCTGACGCCTGCACTGAGTGCGGCACCTGCGCTAGTGTTTGTCCGTCAGAGGCTATCAGCCTGGGCTAATCTATCAGCATTGGCTCCATAGAAAGACAAGTGAGGAGGCTTCCGCGAGGAGGTCTCCTTTTTGTTTTATTGGCCGCTGCTGGAAAAGCATTGAAAGAAAAAGCACTTTTTCCTTTGTTTTTCCGCCGCATCTTCGTACCTTTGCAGCCAGCATCCCGACTCATGGAAAGCGACATGAGCCAAGCTTATGAATCATTATTCGTTTTTGAACATGGAAATAAAGAAAATCTTTGCACAGAAGCTGCTTGACGTGAAAGCCGTCAAGCTGCAACCCACCGAGCCCTTCACCTGGGCCAGCGGCTGGAAGTCGCCCATCTATACCGACAACCGCAAGACGCTGAGCTTCCCCCGCCTGCGCTCCTTCGTCAAGCTGGAGCTTTGCCACCTCATTCAGGAACACTTCCCCGAGGCTGAGGCCGTGGCAGGCGTTGCCACCGGCGCCATCGCCCAAGGTGCCTTAGTGGCCGACGAGCTGGGCCTGCCCTACGCCTACGTGCGGCCGAAGCCGAAAGACCACGGCATGGGCAACCAGGTGGAGGGTGAACTGCCCAAGGGAGCGAAGGTGGTGGTGGTAGAAGACCTCATCAGCACCGGAGGCTCCAGCCTGAAGGCCGTCGAGGCCCTGCGCCAGTATGGCGTCGAGGTCATCGGCATGGTAGCCTCGTTCACCTACGGTTTCCCCGTGGCTGAAGAAGCCTTCCGCCAGGCCGGCGTCACGCTCTATACCCTCAGCGACTACGACCACATTGTCAGCGAGGCCGCCAAGACCGGCTATATCAAGGACGAGCAGCAGCCCGTGCTGGCCGAGTGGAGGAAGAATCCCGCAGAATGGGGACTCTGACATTTTTCTCGTGATAACGCGCTGACTTTATAACGTTGTCACGTCATAACGTCATAACGAAAAAACAGTAACCATGGCAAAATTTGAAAGCAGCATCAAGACGATTCCCTATCCGCAGGAGAACGTCTACAGAAATATCAGTGACCTGAGCAACCTGGAGCGCATCCGCGACCGCGTGCCCTCCGACAAGGTTCAGGACTTCAGCTTCGACACCGACACCGTGAGTGTCAGCGTGCCGCCGGTGGGCCAGATCACCATGCGCATCGTGGAGCGCGACGAGCCGAAATGCGTGAAATTTGAGGCAGAGCAAAGCCCCATGCCCTTCAACCTGTGGATTCAGGTGCTGCCCATCGACGAGCAGACATCGAAGATGAAGGTGACGGTGAAGGCCGACATCCCCTTCATGCTGAGAGGCATGGTGGCCGGTCCGCTGCAGGACGGCGTGGAGAAAGTGGCTGACGCCCTGGCACAGATTCCTTACGAATAAAAGTAAGAAGTCACCAATCTAAAGTCGAGATATGAAACTCTGGGAAAAAGATTTTGAGATTAACAAGGAGATAGAGCGCTTCACCGTGGGCCGCGACCGCGAGATGGACCTCTATCTGGCACCTTACGACGTGCTGGGCTCGATGGCTCACATCACCATGCTCGAGTCCATCGGGCTGATAGGCCACGACGAGCTGCCCGTGCTGCTGAAGGAGCTGCGCGCCATCTACGAGCAGGCCGTGAAGGGCGAGTTCGTCATCGAAGACGACATCGAGGACGTGCACTCGCAGGTGGAGCTGATGCTGACGCGCAAGCTGGGCGACATGGGCAAGAAGATTCACTCAGGGCGCTCGCGCAACGACCAGGTGCTGGTCGACCTGAAGCTTTTTACGCGCGCGAGAATAAAAGATGTGGCAGAGAGCACGAAGGAGCTCTTCGACGAGCTTATCCAGAAGAGCAACCAATACAAGGACGTGCTCATGCCGGGCTACACACATCTGCAGGTGGCCATGCCCTCGAGCTTCGGCCTGTGGTTCGGCGCCTATGCCGAGTCGCTGACCGACGACATGCTCTTCCTCTTGGCCGCCTACCGCACCGCCAACCGCAACCCGCTGGGCTCGGCCGCGGGCTATGGCTCCTCCTTCCCCCTGAACCGACAGATGACCACCGACCTGCTGGGCTTCGACTCGATGGACTACAATGTGGTCTACGCACAGATGGGCCGCGGCAAGATGGAGCTGGGCGTCGCCTTCGCCATCGCCTCCATCGCCGGCACGCTGGCCAAGCTGGCCTTCGACGCCTGCCTGTTCAACTCGCAGAACTTCGGCTTCGTCCGTCTGCCGAAGGAGTGCACCACCGGCTCGAGCATCATGCCGCACAAGAAAAACCCCGACGTCTTCGAGCTGATACGCGCCAAGAGCAACAAGCTGCAGGCCTTGCCACAGCAGATAACGCTCATCAAGAACAACCTGCCCGTGGGCTACTTCCGCGACCTGCAGATCATCAAGGAGGTGTTCCTGCCTGCCTTCGACGAGCTGAAGGACTGTCTGCAGATGGCTGCCTATATTATTAATAAGATAGAGGTACGCGAGGACATTCTCGACAATCCGATGTACGACCCGATGTTCAGCGTCGAAACGGTGAACAAGCTTGTGTCGGAAGGTTTACCCTTCAGAGACGCCTACAAGAAGGTGGGACTTGACATCGAGGCTGGCACATTCCGTCCCGACAAGGCGATCCACCATACCCACGAAGGCAGCATCGGCAACTTGTGTAATGACCGCATCACCGCACTGATGGAAACGGTGCTCGATGGTTTTGGCTTTGAGCGAGTCATAGAGGCCGAAAAGGAATTGTTAAGATGATGGGAGATAGAAGAATACAAAAGGAGATATGTGGCTTTCGCCACAGAGTTAGAAGACCATTGTCCTTTATCTTCCTCTGTCTTCTTTTATCTTCCTTTCTCTTCTCTGCTTGCGAGGCAGAAAACGAGTATTCTACGTGGCCATGCCGGTTTGCCTACGACAACAGCGTTCATCAGGAGGCTACGTTGGCCTCGGTGATGGATGTCAACGTGCCGGGCATGTTCTGCCTGATTACGGAGTCGGTGCGCGGCGGCGTGAAGTATCTGAACTTCAAGACCAACTACGGCAGTGCGAGCAGTATGGCTGAGACAGAAGCCGAGAAACGGGCAGAATATATCCTGGGACTGAATAATGGTATCATCGTAGGCTTCCAAAATGCGATGCTCGATGACTTTGGCAATGCGAAGTTCGTGGCCTATGACGTGCAGTGTCCGAACTGCGTGCGCCAATACAACAATACGGCCAATCCTAACTATGGCGTAAGTATGAACGACAAGGGTATTGCCACCTGTGGCAAGTGCGGACGGAAATATGACCTGAACAGTGGCGGCATCTTGCAGAACGGACAGGAAGGCGATACCGGTCTTGAGAAGTATGCAGCCAACACAACAGGTCCTTATGGGCATCTCAGCGTGTACAGACACCGATGAAAAGGTGGGAAATTTCGTACCTTTGACTTCATCGAAAGTACTTTCGTTCGAAAAAATAGAAAGAAAAACGCTATTTTCTTTTGTTTTTTGCTCACTTATTCGTACCTTTGCAGGCGATTTAGCAAATAAGTCTGCTGCCGCGATGGTGGAATGGTAGACACGAGGGACTTAAAATCCCTTGGCTATTGCAGCTGTGCGGGTTCGAGTCCCGCTCGCGGCACAAAAAACGAGACAGAAGTTTGGCTG
>JAEEGH010009270.1_pt1 | contig 22998 bp, 17 predicted proteins | sample 9134181 | NCBI WGS metagenome assembly JAEEGH01 (sample SAMN16246544, study PRJNA631951) | gut metagenome | biome: gut microbiome; feature: rumen; material: DP-attached | host: Bos | place: Iran: Karaj | collected 2018-10
TGATGAGGGTACTCTTACCTGAGCCGCTCACACCGGTAACTACGATGAGCTTACCCAATGGGAATTCGGCATCGATATGCTTGAGGTTATTACCTGTACAACCGCGCAGTACCAGACTCTGACCAGAACCCTTTCTCGGGGTGAGCGGTGCAACGTGAGTGGTGAGCGATTTGTTGAGGTATTGCGCTGTGAGGGTATTGGTTTTCAATAGCTCGGCAGGAGTGCCTTGGAACACTACCTCGCCACCTTTACGCCCGGCACGTGGACCGATATCCACGATGTAATCGGCACTGCGCATCATATCCTCGTCGTGCTCTACTACAATCACAGTGTTACCGATATCGCGTAGTTCCTTGAGCGAGTTGATGAGTCGCTCGTTGTCGCGCTGGTGCAATCCGATAGATGGCTCGTCGAGAATGTAGAGCACATTAACGAGCTGCGAGCCAATCTGAGTAGCCAGTCGGATGCGCTGACTCTCACCACCCGACAGGGTTGCCGACTGGCGGTTGAGCGACAGATAGTCGAGACCTACATCGAGCAGGAAATCCAAACGGGTTTTGATCTCCTTCAGAATCTCCTTGGCGATGGTATATTCTTGCTTTGATAGGTTGTTTCCGATTTCCAGTTCGTCGATCCACTTACGCAAATCAATCAGATCCATATTGGCCAAATCGGCGATATTGCGACCACCGAATGTGTAGGAGAGGGCCTCGCGATTCAGTCGCTGACCATGACATTCAGGACAGGTAATTTCGGCCAGGAATTGGTCGGCCCATTTCTGTCCAGCCGACGAGTCGTCGTTCTCCATCACACCACGCAGGTATTTAATGATACCATCGAACGATACAAAATAGTCGCTCGATGTGCGTACCAGATCCTTATCGATACGTACATCCTCTAGCGAACCATAGAGTAGTTCGGTCATAGCATCGTCGGGGATGTCGGCGATAGGGGTATTGAGGTCGCATTCAAATTTCTTCAGGATAGCCTCTACCTGCCAGAATATCATCTGGTTTTTATATTTGCCAAGAGGCACGATACCGCCCTCACGGATGGTGCCCTGCTTGTTGGGAATTACCTTGTCGAGATCGATCTCGTTGATAACGCCCAATCCCTTACAGTGTGGACAGGCGCCTTGGGGCGAGTTGAACGAGAAGTTGTTTGGGGCAGGGTCGCTATAACTGATGCCTGTGGTGGGGCACATCAGGCGCTTTGAGAAATGCTTGACAGAGCCCGTGTCCTGATCAAGAATCATAATCAGTCCGTCGCCCTGTTTCATAGCCAGGGAAATCGACTTCTGCAGGCGCTCTACATCTGGTGTATCGGGCACTTTAAGCTTATCAACCACAACCTCGATATCGTGATTCTTGTAGCGATCCACTTTCATGCCCTGTACAATGTCGAGCATCTTACCATCTACACGGATATGCAGATAGCCTTTGCGGCGCATACTCTCGAACAGTTCGCGGTAATGACCTTTACGACTGCGAACGAGTGGTGCCAGGATGTAGATTTTATGACCGGCATAGTCGTGCGTAATCATATCCAGCACACGCTCTTCGGTGTAGCGTACCATCTCCTCGCCTGTAGCAAAGCTATAGGCACGACCGGCTCGGGCAAAGAGCAGACGCAGATAGTCGTAAATCTCGGTGGTAGTACCAACTGTTGAACGTGGGTTCTTGTTGGTGGTTTTCTGCTCGATGCTGATAACTGGCGACAGGCCGGTAATCTTATCTACATCGGGGCGCTCCATACCACCCAGAAAGTTGCGGGCGTAGGCCGAGAATGTTTCGATATAGCGGCGCTGGCCTTCGGCAAAGATGGTGTCGAAGGCTAACGACGATTTGCCGCTGCCACTCAATCCCGTAATCACCGTGAGCGAATTGCGGGGAATCTCTACATCAATATTCTTTAAGTTGTGTACACGAGCACCGTACACATTTATCTTTTCATCTTCTCTGTTCATCTCCTCTTAGTAAGTTTACGTCTTTGCGTATGTTGTATATCACATCGTCGGTGCCACGGGCTTTTACCAGCACAAAGTAAACACCAGGTTTTACATCGTTTCCATGATATTTGCCATCCCATCCTTCGGCAGGATCGGTCCACTCGTAGAGTTTCTGTCCCCACCTATTAAATATGTACGCGCGGAACTCGGATAAGTTGCGGTATTCCTTGGCCTTGTAAATATCGTTATGCCCATCGCCGTTGGGTGTAAAGGTATTGGGCATAATGAGCTTGCTTTCGACACCTGTATTGGTAGTCGAGTCGATGGCAGCCGAATCGGTCTGTGCGCTGACCGAAAGCGATGCAAACAAGGCTAAAACGGTAGGAATTATCTGTCGAAATATCATTTTTTACTCATTTAAAGTGCAAAGATACTAAAAAATTGATAATTGGCAATTCTTTTTTAAAAAAAGCGGTAAAACCGAGCGGATATTTGATAATTATTTAGTACTTTTGTACGCGAAATGACTAAATTTTGAAAATATGACGCGAGTTTTAAGATATTTTTTGTTCTTAGCTGCCCTCTGTCTGACAGTTGGTGTGGCCTCGGCTCAAGAGGGTGAACAGATACGCGGATTGCATAAGGTGAAGAAGAAGGAAACCATCTTCGGCATTTCGCGTATGTATGATCTCACCATCGAACAGCTGATGAAGGCTAACCCCGAGATGAATGAGCCAGGCTACGAACTGAAGAAAGGCGACGTGCTGAAGATTCCGTTTGCTACCCTGCAGGTAGCAGCCCCCGTGGCCAAAGAGCCCGATATGGATGTTACCGATGATGTACGTAAGCGTGCCATCCGACTGGGTGTGATGCTGCCGCTGCACAATGTGAATGGCGACGGCAAGCGCATGGTAGAGTACTACCGTGGTGTGCTGATGGCTTGCGACAGCTTGAAGCAGCGTGGCGTTTCGGTTGATATCCATGCCTGGAATGCTGCTGAGGACGGCAATATCAACGAGATTCTGAATGATGAGGCTGCTGCCAAGTGCGACCTGATTATCGGTCCTCTCTACTCTAAGCAGATGGCTGCCTTGTCGGTTTTCGTCGAGAAACATAAGATTAAACTGCTGATCCCATTCTCTATCAATGCGCCCCAGTTGGCCGATAATAAGTACATCTATCAGGTGTACCAGAGTCATATTACCCAGAACTCGGCCACTATCGAGCATTTTGTGAAGGGATTCAAGAACTACCATACGGTGATTATCGACTGTAACGACTCTACCAGTAATAAGGGTGAGTTTACCACAGCCCTGCGTCGCCAGTTGGAGCAGCAGAAGATGACATGTAACATTACCAATCTGAAATCAGGCGAGAGCGATTTCTCAAAGGCATTCAGTCGTACCAAGCCTAATGTGGTGATACTGAATACCGGTCGTTCGCCTGAACTGGGTGTTGCTTTCTCAAAGTTGAATGGCTTGAAGGTAACCGATCCCGATCTGGCTATTACGATGTTCGGTTATACCGAGTGGTTGATGTACACCCGTACGCACTTAGAGAACTTCTATAAGTTTAATACCTACATACCGTCGGTGTTCTACTATAATCCGCTGTCGGCATCAACTAAGCGTCTGCAGCAGAAGTTCCGTTGGAATTTCCATACCGATATGCAGAATAATCTGCCTCGCTTTGCACTTACCGGTTTCGACCATGCTTACTTCTTCCTGATGGGCTTGCACCGCGAGGGACGTAAGTTCTTGGGTGCAGAGAGTAATCCCGACTATGTGCAGACACCATTGCAGTTTGAGCGTTATGGCAATGGCGGATTGCGTAACCATACACAATTGTTTGTTCACTACACCCGCGATAGCCGCGTGGAAACGATTAAGTTTTAGTGAAGAGTGAAGAGTGAATAGTGAAAAGATATAAGATGAAATATATAACAGTTGCGAAGTTTGTGAGAGTGGTAATGGTGATACTATTCACTGTTCACTATTCACTATTCACTGCTTCTGCTCAGGTAGGTGACTATCGTAACGACTTGGCTGTTGGTGTGAACGGCGGTTATGTAATGAGTAATGTATCGTTTGTGTCGAAGGTACCACAGTCGATGTTAGGTGGCATTACCGGTGGTATCACGGCCCGTTACACTTGTGAGAAATATTTCAGTAGTATCTGTGCTGTAACGGCTGAGCTGAACTTTGCACAGATAGGTTGGCAGGAAAAGATATGGGATATGAACGATCAGCCCGTGCCCCTGCATACCGATCCTTCGCAGAATCTGGAGTATAAACGTAAGATGACTTACGTGCAGATACCACTGCTGGCCCGACTGGGCTGGGGCCGTGAGCGCAATGGCGTGCAGGCCTTTATCCATTTGGGTCCTCAGATAGGATTCTATCTGAACGATAAGGTGGAGAGCAATTTTGATGTGCACGATCCTGCCTTTAACCCAGCAATCAAAGATGGAAAATTCGGTCCCGACTACATGTATGGTGACCTGCGTGCATCGCATGTGGTGGCACAGGATACCATGGCCATCGAGAATAAGTTTGATTATGGTATTGCTGTAGGTGCAGGACTTGAGTTCAGCAATCGCCACTTTGGACATTTCATGATAGAAGGCCGCTACTACTACGGATTAGGTAACATATATGGCAACACAAAACGCGACTATTTTTCGCGATCTAACTTCGGTAACATCGTGATTAAGTGTACTTATCTGTTTGACATCATCAGAACAAAGAATTCTAAAATCAAATAAATAATTAATTATGTTCGAAAATCAACCCAAAGGTTTATTTGCGTTGGCCCTGGCCAACACAGGCGAGCGCTTCGGTTATTATACCATGCTTGCCGTGTTTGCTCTTTTCTTGAGAGCTAATTACGGATTGTCGCCAGCTATGGCAGGCACAATCTACAGTTCGTTCCTTATGCTGGTTTACTTCCTGCCACTTATTGGTGGTATTATGGCCGATAAGTTTGGATTCGGTCGTATGGTTACTACTGGCATTATCATTATGTTTGCCGGCTATCTGCTGCTGTCGGTGCCTCTCGGTGGCGACACGTTGGCATTGGTAGTCATGTTGGCTGCTCTGTTACTCATTGGTCTGGGTACAGGTTTGTTTAAAGGTAACCTCCAGGTAATGGTGGGCGACCTCTATAACGATCCGCAGTACAAGGCTAAGCGTGATGCCGGTTTCTCTATCTTCTACATGGCTATCAATATTGGTGCCTTGTTTGCTCCTACAGCCGCCATCCGTATTAAAGAGTATGCCGAGAATGTGATGGGTTATTCATCAAACGATGCCTACCACTTCTCGTTTGCTGTGGCTTGTGCTTCGCTGGTTCTCTCGATTGCCATCTATTACATGTTCCGTTCAACCTTCCGTCATGTGGAAGGTGCCGACAAGAAGAATGCTGCTAAGGCCGATGCTGCTGCCAGCACAGAGCCTGAGCTCACCAAGGAGGAAACCAAGCAACGTATCGTGGCACTGTGCCTTGTGTTCGCTGTGGTTATCTTCTTCTGGATGGCATTCCACCAGAACGGATTGTCGCTGACTTATTTTGCCGATGAGTTTACTGCTCAGAGTGCTCAGGGACTGCAGGCCATGTGCTTTAATGTGTGGAACTTGGTAGCAGTCATATTCATCGTTTATGCATCGTTCTCATTGGTACAGTCGAAGACTCCAAAGGGTAAGGGCATCTCGGCACTTATTATTGTTGCTGCTCTGGCTCTGCTCTTTGTACAGTACGATGCAGATGGTAGCGTGACTGTTTCGGCTCCTATCTTCCAGCAGTTCAATCCCTTCTATGTAGTAGCCCTCACACCAGTATCAATGGCTATCTTCGGTTCGTTGGCAGCTAAGGGCAAGGAGCCATCTGCTCCCCGTAAGATTGCTTATGGTATGATTGTGGCCGCTATCGCTTATGCACTGATGGCCTTCTCATCATTCGGCCTGCCAATGCCTCAGACCGAGGTAGGTGCTGATGGTAACCCTGTTGCTGTTCATGTAGCTGATGTTACACCAAACCTGCTGATTATGGTTTATCTGGTGCTGACATTCGGTGAGCTGCTGCTCAGCCCAATGGGTATCTCATTTGTATCAAAGGTTGCACCTCCAAAGTACAAGGGTATGATGATGGGTGGCTGGTTTGTTGCTACTGCCATCGGTAATCAGCTTGTTGTAGTAGGTGGATTGCTGTGGGGTGCAGTACCCCTCTGGATCTGCTGGAGTGTGTTCCTGGGCGTTTGCTTGGTAGCAGCAGTATTCATGTTCGCTATGATGAAGCGTCTCGAAAAAGTTTGCTAAATGATTTCATTTATCCCATTCATAGTACTGATAGTACTCATTACATGTTGCGTTGCCGTTTTTGGCAACGCAACTTTAGATGGTGCCAGTCAGGTGTCGTTGTTGGCGGCATCGGCAGTTAGTGTGTTAATAGGCCATTTCTCCAAACGACTGGAATGGGAGAATCTGGAAAAAGAGATAACGGATAAGATAGCCAGTTGTACACCGGCTATCATTATCCTTTTGTTGATCGGTGCCATCGGTGGAACCTGGATGGTATCGGGCATTGTGCCTACGATGATCTATTACGGCATGCAGATTATCCGCCCCGAGGTGTTCTTTGTGAGCAGTAGTGTGCTGTGTGCATTGGTGAGTTTGATGATCGGTTCGTCTTGGACTACCGTTGCTACCATCGGTGTGGCGCTGATGGGTATCGGTAAGGCACATGGTTTTGATGATGGCTGGATTGCCGGTTCTATCATCACAGGTGCTTATTTTGGTGATAAGTTGTCGCCATTGAGCGATACTACTGTGTTGGCTTCGAGTGTATCGGGTACGCCGTTGTTTACGCATATCCGTTATATGCTTTATACCACGGTGCCTTCGTTCTTGGTATCGCTTTCTATCTTCCTGATTGCAGGACTGATGATGAACGTATCGGGTCATGGCAATGTGCAGGAGTTTATGGACGGCTTGCAGCATACGTTTGTGATTTCGCCTTGGTTGTTGATAGTACCTGTACTGACGGGTGTGATGATTGCGCGCCGTTGGCCATCGATGGTGGTACTGTTCCTGGCTATTCTGTTGGCAGCTGTGGTAGGATTGTTGGTACAGCCCGACCTGATCCGACAGATTTCGGGTCACGATGGTTTCCTGTCATCTTACAAAGGTATGATGCAGGTATGTTATGGTAGTACGAATATTGAAACGGGCGTGCCGATGCTGAACGATCTGGTGCAGACCAGTGGTATGGGTGGTATGATGCCGACTATCTGGCTGATTATTTGTGCACAGACTTTCGGTGGCGCGCTGACGGCAACCGGACAGCTGGCCGATTTGATGAAGGTGGTGCTGCGCTGGGTGCGTGGTACAGCTTCGTTGGTAGCTTCGACGGTTGGCACCTCGCTGTTCTGCAATATCGCGATGGCCGATCAGTACCTGTCGATTATGCTGGCCAGTTCGATGTTTAAGGATGTATATAAGAAAGGTGGCTACGAGGCCCGTTTGCTGAGTCGCAGTTGCGAAGATGGTGCAACGGTAACCTCGGTACTGGTTCCTTGGAACACTTGCGGACTTACCCAGAGCACTGTGCTTGGTGTGGCTACGCTCACTTATCTGCCTTATTGTTTCTTCAATATCCTGTCGCCTATCACGAGTATCCTTGTGGCAGGTCTTGGCTGGAAAATCAAGCGTAAATGATACTCAGTCTGCTGTTATCGGGCTTCTTGACATTTGTAGAGTTGAACTGCGAAAACTTGTTCGACTATACTCACGATGCTGGTAAGCAGGATACTGAATTTCTTCCAGAATCGGACAGACATTGGACGTCGAAACGTTATTGGCATAAACTGAATATGGTGGCTCAGGAATTGCTTTCGTGTTCGGATGAAGGTAATGGTATCCCTGATTTGGTGGCATTATGTGAGGTTGAAAACGATTCGGTGATGCGTGATTTCACGCGTCGCTCGCTGTTGCGTAATGCTGGCTATCAGTATCTGATGACTTCTTCGCCCGATGAGCGCGGCATTGATGTGGCGCTACTTTATGCGCCAGCTTCGTTTGCACCCATCCGTAGTTATGCTATTCGTGTGAATCCTGTCGAGGGCATGCGTGTTACACGAGATATACTGTATGCCTGTGGCGAAACTGTTTCTGGTGATACACTCCATGTATTTGTGGTGCATCAGCCCAGTAAGTTTGGTGGCGAGAAACATAGTCGTCCATTCAGACTGGCTGTGGCAGATCGACTTTGCCAATCGATAGATTCTATCCGAGCCATCTCTCCTGACGCTAAACTGATGGTTGCAGGCGACTTTAATGATGGCGCCGTTAGTCCGAGTCTGTTACAGTACGAGCAACATGGTTTGGTGAACCTGACCAAACATGCCAAGGGTGCCAATAGTGTTCGTGGCACCTATCGTTACAAAGGCGAGTGGGAGAGTATCGATCATATATTAGGCAGTTCCTCTATTAATAATAAGGTGGATACCGCTTTTATTCACGCACCGAAGTTCTTATTAGAAGAGGATGCCAGATATGGCGGGTATCGACCACGAAGAACGTATATCGGTCCTCGTTACCAAGGTGGTTTCAGCGACCACCTGCCATTAGTTGTACGACTTATTTTTTAATATTCGGCAGTTGCAACCCGTAGTTCTTTTTCTTGTCGATTACCAGTATGGCAATCGCTGTTACAGCTGCGCCTAATGCCGTAAATCCAAAAATCAGCATCGAGGTAGTGTAGGTAGGATCAGTTTCATTAGCTCGTCCTACACACATGGGAATCACAGCACGTCCGAAGTTCTGGATAAAGAAAATCATGGAGTAGGCTGTACCTAAACACTTCAGTGGGATAATCTTTGGTACGCAAGGCCATAAGGCGGCAGGTGCCAACGAGTAGCCAATGCTGAGTGTGACCATCAAAGCGATGGCAATGGTGCTGCTGTGCATAGGCAGTGAGAAACCGAAATGAACGGCTGTAAGCATAAGTGCACCTGTAATCACCAAGGTTACGCCTTTGCCATAGCGGTCGTAAATCAGTCCGAATAATGGTGTCATCAGAATGGTACCGAAGGGTGCAATCGATGAGAAGAATCCTGCGATATCAGGATCAACACCATATTTCATCACCATCAGTTTGGTAGAGAACTTGAGGAATGGTGATACAGCCGAATAGAACAATACGCAGAACAGTGTAATGAGCCAGAAACCGGGATTACGAAGGGTGACGAGGATATCAGAGAAATGGAATTGCTCTTCATACTGCGTGTTATCAGCACTATCCTCTGTTGTTTGTCCACTATCATCTAACTTGCGGTCCATTACGCAGAATACCAGGAATGCCAACAGACCGATGATTAAGAATGCCAGCGATATTAATAGTGGCATGGAGAGTGTGTAGTGGCGGGCGATGGGGGCTGAGATACTCAGGGCTGCAGCGGTGCCCAAACGGGCCATGGCTAACTGGATGCCCATGGCCAAGGCTAACTCATGACCAGTGAACCATCGTACCATGGCTTTTGATACGCTGATGCCTGTCATCTCGTAACCTACACCGAATATAGCAAATCCCAAGGATGCCCAAACGGCTGAGGCGGGCAGCTGATAATCGAGAAATGCTATGGGCTCGTTGCCGAATTCGGCCGTTACGGCATAATACTTTATCAGTGTGCCTAAGGCCATCAGCGAGCAAGCTAACGTGCCTGTAAAACGGATACCCATCTTGTCGAGAATCAAGCCCGAGAAGAAGAGCATCAACAGAAATACATTGATAAAACTGCCTGCGCCTGAGAAGAAACCATAGTCGGATGGTGTCCAACCTAAGCCTCCCTGCTCCTTGGGCAGTTCAAGGAGCGTTTCGAGTGGCGACATAACGTCGTTAACGAAATAGCCCATCATCATGGCGGTTGCCACGATGATGAGCACTGTCCATCTCGCAAAAGGAGAGTTGTTTATTTTTTCTTTACTGGGTCGCATGTCAATCCACAACCTAATTTCTTGAAGATCTTGCGGTCAACCTCGCTCAGCATAACGGTGGTGTGTACCTGACAGCCACGCAGCTTGGGCAGCTGCTCCAAGGCTTTGCGACATTTCTCGTCGTCGTTAGAGAGTACGCTCAGGGCTACCAGTACCTCGTCGGTATGCAGGCGGGGGTTCTTACCACCTAAGTATTCAATCTTTGTTTTCTGTACGGGTTCGATCAGACTCTGTGGAATCAGCTTCTCCTCGTGATTAATCTCTGCCAGATGTTTCATGGCATTGATAAGCAGAGCAGCACTGCAACCTAACAGTGGCGATGACTTGGCGGTGATGATAGTACCATCCTCAAGCTCGATAGCAGCAGCCTGCAGACCTGTCTCGATCTTCTTCTCGTAGGCAGCTGTGGTAACCGGACGGAAGGCGGTAGTAATCTTGGCCTGATTAAAGAGCATACGTATCTTGTTTACCTCGCTCTCGTTATCAGCACCGTCGGCCATCTTGTTGGTTGCATCGTAGAAACGGCGGATGATCTCATCCTTCGAAGCCTTGCAGCAAATCTCATCGTCGCTGATGCAGAAACCAATCATGTTCACACCCATATCGGTGGGCGACTTGTAAGGATTCTCACCGTAGATGCCCTCGAAGAGTGCATTGAGTACGGGGAAGATTTCGATGTCGCGATTGTAGTTCACGGCAGTCTTGTTGTATGCCTCCAGGTGGAAGGGATCGATCATGTTCACATCGTTCAGGTCGGCAGTTGCAGCCTCGTAGGCGATGTTTACAGGATGCTTCAAAGGCAGGTTCCATACGGGGAAGGTCTCGAACTTTGCATATCCGGCACGGATGCCACGCTTGTTCTCGTTGTAGAGCTGACTCAGACAGGTAGCCATCTTACCGCTACCAGGACCAGGAGCTGTTACGATAACGAGTGGACGTGAGGTCTCTACGTAATCGTTCTTTCCAAAGCCCTCGTCGCTGGCAATCAGCTCCACGTTGTGTGGGTAGCCGTCGATGGGGTAGTGGATGTACGATTTGATGCCCTCGCGCTCCAGACGATGACGGAACTGATCGGCAGCATGCTGACCGTTGTAGTGGGTAATAACCACACAGCCCACCATGAAGTTGCGGCCCATGAACTCATCGCGCAAGCGCAGTACATCCTCGTCGTAGGTAATGCCGAGGTCGGCACGTACCTTGTTCTTCTCGATGTCCTCGGCGCTAACCACGATGACAATCTCGATGCTGTCGCGCAGCTGGCCCAGCATGCGCAGTTTACTGTCGGGTTTGAAACCTGGCAGTACACGCGATGCATGGTGATCGTCGAACAGTTTGCCACCTAACTCCATGTAGAGCTTGCCATCGAACTGAGCGATGCGCTCCTTGATATGCTCAGACTGAATCTTGAGATATTTGTCGTTATCGAAACCTATTTTCATAATTATTCTGTGATGTTTGGAAGTTCAAGACCAATACCTTTCTTCTTATCTACCACCTTGAGCACGAAGCCCAGGATGAGGGCTGCTACACCAAGCGAAGCCAGCATTACCAGAGGTGCTGTGTAATCGAACTGTGTTGGATCGGTTACGCCAGGGTTTGTCTGGTCGAGTACCTTACCAATCAGCAGTGGGAACAACCACAAACCGATGTTCTGAATCCAGAAAATCAGAGCGTAGGCCGAACCGATTACCTTAGCGTCAACCAGCTTGGGCACTGATGGCCAAAGGCTTGCAGGTACCAGTGAGAACGAAGCACCCAGCACCAGAATAGTGGTGTATGCGATGATGATGCCACCCACAGCATTGCCCTTGAACATAGGCAGAACGAAGGCGAAGGTGAGGTGACAGGCAATTAGCAGGATTGAACCCAGTACCAGCATGGTGGCTGCTTTACCATGGTGATCGAGATAGCTACCAAGGATAGGTGTGATGAGTACAGCCAGCAGTGGGAATACGGCAAAGATACTCTCGGCCGACTGACGCATGAAGCCCATATAACAGTAGGTAATGAGTGCTAAGATTGAGAGAGCCAGCAGACCGAACTTCAGGTTGGCTTTCTTCTGGAAGTTTGAGGCGAAACCTGCAGCAGCCACAATCAGCATGATGATGTACTGAACGATGGTAACATCGGGCTGTGCCCAGAATGAGTTAGCATCGGGGGCTGTAAGAGTCAGGTTACACTGCAGCATGTTTACAGCATACTTCTGGAAGGGGAAGATGGCTGAGTAGTAAAGCACGCAAAGCAGAGCTACAATCCAGAAACCAGCATCGGTAAGAATCTTACCCAGGTCGCTGATCTTAAATGGATCGTCTTTCTCCTCAGCTTCGCCAGTCTGTGCATCCAGCTTCTGGTCCATGAAGAAATATACGATGGTCATGATGAGAGCGATACACATCAGTACCACACCGAAGGCTACTGAACGGCTTACTGAAACCTCACCACCCAAACGGGCAAAGAAAGGCGAGAAGATCATACAGGTGGCAACACCCAGACGGGCGAGTGCCATCTCTGAACCCATAGCCAAAGCCATCTCACGACCCTTGAACCATTTTACAATACCACGACTTACGGTGATACCGGCCATCTCACAGCCACAACCAAAGATCATGAAGCCGCAGGCAGCAAACTTAGCCGAAGCAGGCATGCCAGCATAGAATGGTGATACACCCAGTTCGTCGAATACGGGGATATAATTAAGATGGTTGTTAAACCAAGTCTCGAGTCCGGTTCCCATGAAGCTCTCGCTTACGGCATACCATTTTACGCAGGCACCAACCACCATTACAGCAGCCGAAAGCACAGCAGTGAAACGAACGCCCATCTTATCGAGGATGATACCTGCGAAGATGAGGAAGAACACGAACACGTTAAGGAATACCTCTGAACCCTGCATGGTACCGAATGCGGTTGAGTCCCAACCACGGGTCTCCTGCATCAGGTCCTTGATAGGTGAGAGGATGTCCATAAAGATGTAGGCACAGAACATGGCCAGTGCCAGCAGTAAAAGCGCAGTCCAGCGCATTCCAGCGCTGTCGCGAAGGGTCTTTTGAATTGCTTGAGTCATTATTTTGTTTCTATTTAATTACTTTTCGTATTTATTCCCACGTTGGGAACATATTATTCCCACACTGGGAATGAATTGTTCCCAAGGTGGGAATATATTGCTTGCTTATTTCAACCAGCGGTCCAACCAGTTAAAGAAGGTGCGCTGCCACAGTACACCGTTCTGTGGTTTCAGTACCCAGTGGTTCTCATCGGGGAAGATGAGCAGCTCGGCTGGAATACCCTTCATGCGTGCTGCATTAAAGGCCGACATACCCTGAGTGGCGTTGATACGGTAGTCCATCTCGCCGTGAATCACAAGGATAGGTGTATCCCACTTGTCAACAAACTGATGAGGTGAGTTCTTGTATGTCTTGTCGGCATTAGCGGTACGATCCTTGTTCCAGTAGGCATCGTCGTACTCGAAGTTAGAGAACCAGTTCTCCTCGGTCTCAGTGTACATGGCCTCCAGGTTAAAGGCACCATCGTGAGAGATGAAGGCCTTGAAACGCTTATCGTGATGACCTGCCAGATAGTAAACCGAGAATCCACCGAACGATGCACCTACGGCACCCAGTTTATCCTTATCTACGTATGGCAGATTGTTGGCAGCGTCGTCGATAGCTGCCAGATAGTCCTTCATGCACTGACCAGTCCAGTCGCCAGAGATCTCCTCGAGCCACTCCTGACCGAATCCGGGCAGACCGCGACGGTTAGGTGCTACTACTACATAACCCTGCGAAGCCATGATCATGAAGTTCCAACGGTAGCTCCAGAACTGTGATACAGGACTCTGAGGACCGCCCTCGCAGAACAGCAGGGTGGGGTACTTCTTATTCTCGTCGAAGTTTGGTGGCAGAATTACCCAAACCAGCATCTGCTTGCCATCGCTGGTCTTTACCCAACGCTGCTGTACGGTTGGCTTAGCCAGCTGATCAAGGATGTGCTTGTTCTCGAAAGTAAGCTGCTTGGTCTGTGTCTTCTCAGGCTTCTTGAAGTTTGGAGTAACAATATACAGATCGGCAGGTGATGTGTAGTTATGACGCTCCATCAGCAGCTGCTTTCCATTGTTCATCAGGTGAATCTGTCCAAAGTCGTCCCAAGTGTTGGTCAACTGCTTCAGTTCACCCTTCCAGTTTACGGCGTAGAGGTTGATGGTAGCGTGCCAAACACCGATAAAGTAAATCATCGCGTCCTTAGAATCGCTCCAAACAAAGTCCTCAACACTTGAATCAAAGCTCTCGGTTACATATTTCTTCTCACCAGTAGTCAGGTTGTAAACACACAGGCGCAGGCGATCAGCCTCGTAACCATCACGCTCCATCGAAGTCCAGGCAATATACTTGCCATCAGGCGAGAACTTAGGATTCTGATCGTAACCTACGTTATTCTTCAGGTTCTCCTTGGCATTCACACTCTGATACTTCAGAGTCTTGGTAGGATTAACCTTTGGTGCCTTGTAATCTGCAGGCTTGCAAAGGTTCTTGGTCTCGCGCGTACCTATTATATATAAATAGATATCTGAGTCGGTAGAGATAGAATACTCCAGACCGGTCTTCTTACGACAGGTATAGGCAATCGACTTAGAGTCGGGTGCCCAGTCTAACTGCTCGATACCACCGAATGGCTCCATGGGGCACTCGTAGGGCTCGCCCTCCAGAATGTCGATACCATCCTTGATGCCATCCTCTGTTACATTAGCAACAAAGGGGTGCTGGATGCTCTCTACATAGTGATCCCAATGGCGATACATCAAATCGGTTACCAAGCGGCCAGTAGCCTTTGGCAGATCGTCGGGATTCTTCTTGATAATCTCGTTGAACTCGAGTGAGTGGAGCAGAATCACCTTCTTGCCATCAGGCGAGAACTTGAAACCCTCGATAGGTTTCGAGGTGTTCGAAATCTGCTTGCGGTCAGAACCGTCGGGGTTCATAGTCCACAGCTGTCCACCTGTCAGGAAAGCAATCTTTCCGTTATACCAGGTAGGATCTGTCTCGCTCTTGCTACCTGTGGTCAGAGTGGTGTTGCCTGTACCATCAGCGTTGATGATGGCAATCTTCTGCTGACTCTTATTAGCCTTTACGCTGTAGTAGCCAATCTGGTAAACAATCTGCTTACCATCGGCCGAAGCCTCGGCAGCACCTACACGACCCATGGCCCAAAGTGCCTCGGGTGTCATCAGGTTGCTGGCAAGCTTGATATTCTGTTTCCCTATCTTCACGTTTTCTGCTGCTTTAACGGGATTAGCTAAAAGCATCATTCCCAATAGTAAAACTGGAATTCTAAATTTCTTCATAAAGTTTATCTTTTTTGTTGGTTCATTCTCTGTTTCTGCAGTTCCTCTGCCTGCTTCTGCATAGCCTCCAGACGGGCTGCCAGACCAGAAGTCTTCTTCTGAGGATTGTTCTTGTTCTCCTTGTACTTAGCCTCCAGGATGGCGAGCAGTTTCTCGTCGTTGGTAGTCTTGCGGAGTGTCCACATGATGGCAGCCGAGAAGAACAGTGAGATAAAGTAGTAGAAGTTCAAACCTGATGAGTAATCGTTGAACATGAAGAAGAACATTACTGGCATCAAGTACATCATCCACTGCATCATCTTCATCTGCTCAGCCTGCTGACCAACCATCTGGTCGCGCTGCTGGCGCATAGTCATATAGCTATAAAGCACGTTGGCTACACAGAACAGGATACAGGTAAGCGACAAGTGATCGCCGATTCCCCAGATCTGAGTGCCCCATTCGATGATTGGATCGTAAGTAGAAAGGTCGCTGATCCACAGGAACGACTCGCGACGCAACTGGATAGCGTTAGGTACGAAGAAGAACATAGCCATCCAGATTGGGAACTGAATCAGCATAGGCAGACAGCCACCCAGAGGTGATACGCCATACTGTGAGTATAACTGCATCATGGCCTGCTGTTTCTTCATCTGATCCTCAGGCTTGTCGTACTGTTTGGTAGCCTCGTCGAGTTTTGGCTTCAGCACACGCATCTTGGCAGATGACATGTAGCTCTTCTTCACCATTGGGAAGGTGATGACCTTGAGCAACAGGGTAATCAGAATGAGCACGATGCCCATTGAGAAGCCCCATGAAGTGAGCCAGTCGAATACGTAAATGGTAAACCAGCGGTTAATCCAGCGTACCAGCCACCAACCCAGGTTTACTAACTGCTCCAGATCGAGGTCCTTACCGAATGCGCTCTGCTGCTCCACGTCCTTAATCAGACGGAAGTCGTTAGGACCAATATACATCTCGAACTCAGTAGCCTTAGCACCTGTGGGATCGAAAGTAGTCTTCAGTTTAGCATTAAACTGCTTCAGATAGCCTGAACCCTTCTGCTGTGGAATGCTGGTGAGCAGCGAGTTGGCTGCAAACTCATCCTTAGCAATCAGTGCGGCTGAGAAGAACTGGTTCTTGAAAGCCACCCAGTCCAAAGCCTCATCAATATTCTCGTCAATCTTTTCAGATGTCTCGCTCAGATAGTCGGTACCACCATTCTTCTCCTTATAGGTAACCGAAGTGTAACGGTTCTCAAAAGTAAAACCTTTCTCCTGCTGACGTGCCAGGTCGGTCCACTCAATGCTCATCTCCTGATAGTTAGGAGCAAACATGCCCTGCAGGCCATTGGCCTTCATGTTGAAGTGCAGCATGTAGTCCTTACCCAGAACGTAGTTGAATTCGATGCTACCACCATTGCCAGCCTGAGCAGTCATGGTGAGGGTAGAATCGGTAACGTTTGATGGAGTGAAGAACAGGTCTTTGGTGATGATGTTCTCCGACTTACCAGCCAACATAAAGTTCATCTGCTGGGTGTTCTCGTCGAACAGGGTTACACCCATCTGGTCGTTCAGATTCTCAAAATTCTTAATCACTGCTTTAGCAAGTGTACCACCTTTTGTGTTGAAGGTCAGCTCAACCTTGTCGTTCTTCAGAACAACGGGCTGGTTCTTGCCGTTCTGTGCGGCATAGAACAGTGCTGTTGTGTCACCCTGAGCAGCTGCTGCAGCCTGTGCTTTACGTGCAGCCGCTTCAGCTTTCTGCTTCTTGGCGGCATCCTGTTGCATCACTGTAGCAATGCTGTCTTGTTTTCTCGCAGCTTCCATTTCCTCCTGCGAAGGCTGGTTGTACCAGCTGAAGCCGATAAGCACCAGCGCAATGAGGACGAAGCCGATAATAGTGTCTTTATTCATTTCTATTTTGCTTTTTTATTAATGTACGCGTAAATCAAGGTGCAAAATTACGAAAAAAATGCGAAAAGAATGCATACTATAGGCAAAAAATTGTATCTTTGCACCAGATATGAGAAAAGTTGCATTATTATTCGCAGCATTTTGGGCGCTTAGCGCCTCTGCTGCTCAACCAAAAGATACATTAGACGGACGCTATTTTCGTTTGTTTGCACCAGTCACTTTCTACCATAATGTGGCTAACAAATCACTTTCAATCCAGCCCGATTCGGCTGGTCAGGACCCTGTGGCTGATGCTATCGACGAAGCCTTGTTGCATATTTATCTGAACCGTCCTGATCTGGTGAATACCACCGAGTCGGAACTTCAGCAAACCGGTAATATTCGTAAGGATGTGGATCAGCCCATTAAGAACCAGGTAAAGCTGGTTGAAAAGGTTGAAAGCCCAGTTATCGATACCCCCGACGATGTGCCCACTACCATTCTGGTTCAGAAGCCTGATTTCTGGACAAAGAAAGGTGATGGCTATCTGCAGTTTATGCAGAACTATGTAAGTGGTAACTGGTATAAGGGTGGTGAAAGTAACTACTCGATGGTGGGTTCGCTGACCTTAGAGGCCAACTACGATAACCGCAACAAATGGAAGTGGGATAATAAGTTGGAGATGAAACTAGGTTTCCTGCGTTCACGTACTGACTCGATTCATAAGTTCAAGTCGAATGAGGACCTGATTCGTCTCACCAGTAAGGTCGGTCTGCAGGCTGCCAAGAACTGGTATTATACCTTGCAGGTTCTGGCTTATAGCCAGTTTACACAGGGTTTGAAGTCAAACGATCGTAATGTCTATTCCGATTTTATGTCGCCATTCAACCTCAACTTCGGTCTTGGTATGGATTATAAACTGGCTACCAAGGATAAGAAATGGTCGGGTACCGTCAACCTGTCGCCATTGGCTATCAACTACCGTTATGTTGATCGTTTAGACCTTGCCACCAGCTATGGTTTGAAGGAAGGTCGTCATTCGCTGGTTGATTTCGGTTCGCAGCTCACTGCTGATGTGACATGGAAAATAAACGATGTGATCACATGGAAGTCGCGCCTCTATGCATTCACATCGTATAAGCGTACAGAGATTGAGTGGGAAAACACTTTCGCTCTGCGTGTATCAAAGTATATCTCAGCTAACCTGTTCTTCTTCCCTCGTTTCGACGATACAGGTACGAAGGACGACGACCTGGGTTACCTCCAGTTCAAAGAGTATAGCTCTATCGGATTCTCTTACGGCTTTTAGTTTTCCGTCATTTCTCCCTCAATATAGAGGCGGGTCATCTCAACTACACCATTGGTGCGGATAGTGATCGACTTCTTGAAATGGCCGGGGAACTTGCCTGCGCCGTTATAGGTTACCTTGATTTCGCCTTTCTCGCCTGGCTTGATAGGAGCCTTTGTGTACTCGGGTACGGTGCAGCCACAGCTGGCCACAGCCTGATTGATAACCAATGGCTGCTCGCCTACGTTGGTATAAGTGAAGGTGTAAGTAACAACAGGACTTTTCTCAGAGAAACTTCCGAAATCATGTGTCAGTTTATCGAACTTGATTTCTGCAGGTTTCTGTGCCAATGCGGCTGTCAATCCGCAAACCAGCATCAATGCTATAAATGCAATCTTTTTCATCTTTTTGTCGTTTAAATGATTAAATCAGTGCAAAGTTACTATAAAAATATGAATTAATCACGAAGAATTAAGAAATATGTTTGTCTATTATCAATTTTTTATGTAATTTTGCACCTTAAATGAATAAATAGCAATTAAATATGTACAGAAGTAAGACTTGTGGAGAGCTTAGGCTCCAGGATGCCGGTAGTGTTGTAACACTGGCCGGATGGGTACAGCGAAGTCGTAAGATGGGTGGTATGACCTTCGTTGATCTTCGCGATCGTTATGGCTTGACTCAGCTTGTTTTCAACGAGGCTGACGATGCTGAACTGTGCGAGCGTGCCAACAAACTTGGTCGTGAATTTTGTATTCAGATTAAGGGCGAGGTAAGCGAACGCCAGAGTAAGAATCCCAAGATGCCAACTGGTGATATTGAGATTCTGGTAAAGGAACTGAACGTGCTGAGCGAGAGTCTCACACCTCCATTTACCATCGAGGATAACACCGACGGTGGTGATGATATCCGTATGAAGTATCGCTATCTTGATCTGCGCCGTGCTGCTGTTCGTAAGAATCTCGAACTGCGTCACCGCATGACCATCCTGATTCGTAACTTCCTCGATGCTCAGAACTTTATCGAGGTTGAGACACCTATCCTGATTGGTTCTACACCTGAGGGTGCTCGCGACTTCGTGGTTCCTTCACGTATGAATCCAGGTCAGTTCTATGCCCTGCCACAGTCACCACAGACCCTTAAGCAGCTGTTGATGGTGTCAGGTTTCGACCGTTACTTCCAGATTGCCAAGTGCTTCCGTGATGAGGACCTGCGTGCCGACCGTCAGCCAGAGTTTACTCAGATCGACTGTGAGATGTCGTTCGTTGATCAGGAGGATGTGCTCCAGATTTTCGAGGATCTCGCTCGTCACCTGTTCAAGGAGGTTCGTGGTATCGAACTGCCTGCACTCCAGCGTATGACATGGCACGAGGCTATGCGTCGCTTCGGTAGCGATAAGCCCGATTTGCGTTTCGGCATGGAGTTTGTTGAGCTCATGGATCAGCTTAAGGGTACAGGTACTTTCCCTGTATTCAATGAGGCAACTTATATCGGTGGTATCTGCGTTCCAGGCTGCGCAAACTATTCTCGTAAGCAGCTCGATGAGCTCACTGAGTTTGTAAAGCGTCCTCAGGTAGGTGCTAAGGGCTTGGTATATGTTAAGTTCAACGAGGATGGTACTGTTAAGTCGTCTATCGATAAGTTCTATACTCCTGAGGTTTGGGCTCAGGTTAAGGAGGCATGTGGTGCTAAGGATGGCGACCTCGTGCTGATTCTCAGTGGCGACAATGCCAACAAGACTCGTGTACAGCTTTGCACACTCCGTCTAGAGATGGGCGACCGTCTCGGACTGCGTGATAAGGATAAGTTCGTATGCTTGTGGATTGTCGACTTCCCACTCTTTGAGTGGAGCGATGAGGAACAGCGCCTGATGGCTACTCACCACCCATTCACAATGCCTAATCCCGACGATATTCCTCTGTTGGATACCGATCCTGCTAAGGTTCGTGCCGTTGCTTACGACTTTGTTTGCAATGGTGTCGAAGTTGGTGGTGGTTCACTGCGTATCCACGATGGTAAGTTGCAGGAAAAGATGTTCCAGATTCTGGGCTTCACTCCCGAGCGCGCTATGGCTCAGTTCGGATTCCTCATCAATGCCTTTAAGTACGGAGCACCCCCTCACGCAGGTCTGGCTTTCGGTCTCGATCGTTTCGTCAGCCTCATGGCTGGTCTCGATAGCATTCGTGATTGTATCGCATTCCCGAAGAATAACAGCGGTCGCGACGTGATGCTCGATGCCCCAGGTGAGTTGGATCAGAAACAACTTGACGAACTTCAGCTTAAGGTTGAACTGCGTTCTACCTCCTCCTTGCAAGGCAGTGAATAAAGTTCACTGCGCTTGCTTCGTTCGTCGGTTGACCTACATCAAGAATAATTTACATTCTGCTAAAAAAGCCTAAAAATCAGCGAGTTGTCCGGAATAAAAGCGGTATTTTTGCATTCGAAAATTAACAGAAGTATAACACTTCAAATAGAGTATTAATTTTTTAGAACTATGGCAGAAAAGAAAGCAACAGCTAAGAAGGCTACCGAGACAAAGGCAGCCCCAGCTAAAAAAACAACCGTAAAGAAGGCCGCAGCTCCTAAGGCAGCTGCAAAGGCAGTTCTCGCAATCAACGCTGAGAATGTAGGTTTCAAGGCAGGTGATGTATATCAGGCACTTGCAGCAGCAGGTAAGGCTCTCACTGTAAAGGAGATTGCTAAGGCTGCAAAGATTTCTGAGGAGGAGACTCTTCTCGGTTTGGGTTGGCTCTTCAAGGAGGGCAAGCTCGCTAATGATGGTGAAAAAGTTACATTGGCTTAAGCCTTTTAACGAATGATAGAAAAAGGTCGGTAATCGCTTTTACCGGCCTTTTTTAAGCGAATATAATGACATACGATCAGCAGATACTAAGTATACTTACCAGTGTGGGTGATAAGGGCATCAGCGTTATGCAGGTGTCCAAGCATGTGTATAATATGAATTTGAGTTTTTTCTATACACCCGATCTCAATGAAATCCGTGCTTATGTGCAACAGTATCTGCTTAAGAATTCCAAGTCGCCTCAGTCGCTTATCGAGTCAACAGGTCGTCGCGGGTATTACCGTTTAAATACCCAGAACAATCCCGATGCCCGTCAGCTGATGTTGGAATTCGGTAGTTCTTTGTAAACCGTCTCGTATAGTTTCAGCAGTTGTTCCGCGGTTTTGCGCCATGAGAACATACCGGCTCTTTTTAGTCCTATCTCTTTTTGTGCCTCATAGTAGGCTTTGTCGTGTTCCAGGCGTAGCATCTGTGCCGCAATCTCATCCGGATTCTCTGGGTTGATGAGAATGGCTTCGCTACCACCTATCTCTGGCATCGACGAGGTGTTCGATGTAATCACTGGCGTGCCGCAGGCCATCGCTTCAAGGAGTGGAATACCGAAGCTCTCTCGGAGCGAGGTGTACAGGAAGGCAAAGGCACTGTTATAGATGTAAGGCAAATCGCTGTTTACGATATAGCCCGGCATCACAATGTTCTGTCTGATATTCTCTATGTTGTTGCGTTCAATAATGCCGTTCAGATACGTCTGGTCTAAATCCGCCATCAGCAGTTTGCGCTTTACGGTAGATTCCTGTAAGTATTTCGAATAGGCTATCAGTGTACGTTCTGTATTCTTCTTGGGGTCGGTGTTCCCTAAGAAAAAGAAGTAGCCGGGTTTCTCGATATACGATTGGTAGAGATCGGCCACATCTCTTAAAGGCTTGAACCAATCGTTATAGCCATTATATATCATCGCCATCCGCTCCTCTGGGATGTGCAGTTTGTTAATGATGTTCTGTTTCTCGAAGTTCGATACCGTAATGATTCGCTTGCATTTCTGCAGAATCTTTGGCACCACCTTACGTCGGTACAACCATCCCAAATTCTGGTAGATGGATTTGTTGTTCTTGTCTCTTGGCTCTAAAAAGATAATGTCGTGTAGCGTCAGTACCAATGGCACGTCGCAGAATATCGGCGCTGTGTTACTGGTGCAGTGCAGTAAGTCAAGATTGTATTTCTTGACGGCTCTTGGCAGGGTTATCTGTTCCCAAACGGGGTAGAAACTTTCGCCAATCACGATGATGTGTACGTTTTTGGTATCTTTCAGGCATCTGTCAATACCAGGTGCCACAAACACAAAGTACTCGTTCTGCGTGTCTATCTGTTGTAGCTCTCTAATCTCTTGCAGAACCACATAGTCCATACCGTGCTTGTTACGGCGGAACACCCTTTGTGCTTCGATACCTATTCTCATATCTGTTTGATCACTTTTGCTGGCACACCTGCTACAAGCGAGTGGGGTGGTACATCTTTGGTTACTACTGCACCTGCTGCCACTACGCAATGGGTGCCTATTGTTACACCTGGCAGTACAACGGCATTCGCACCAATCCATACGTCATCCTCGATGGTTACGGCATTGGTGCTTACACCTTGCTCGTCTATCCGTTTGTTGGTGTCGTCAAAATTGTGGTTCAATGCTGTTACGGTAATGCCTTGCGCTAAGTTTACATGGTGACCAATCTTTACCGGACCGATAATCGTATTGTGTAGACCT
>JAEEGH010009271.1_pt1 | contig 22993 bp, 14 predicted proteins | sample 9134181 | NCBI WGS metagenome assembly JAEEGH01 (sample SAMN16246544, study PRJNA631951) | gut metagenome | biome: gut microbiome; feature: rumen; material: DP-attached | host: Bos | place: Iran: Karaj | collected 2018-10
ACGAAGATGACCTTCTGCTGAAGCAGTTGCTTGAGTTCGTGCATGCCGGCGATGTCCTCGAAGCCGTGGCCGCTGCCTCTCTTTACCTCAATTGCGAGAGCGGTGGGGTCTTCACGGTCTTGCTGTCCCGAATTCTGGGAGTGTGATTGCGATCCGGAAGAGGACTTTCTGCCACCGCTACCGCTGTCACTGCTGCTGCTCTTCTTTCCTTCGATAATGGAGATGATCTCATCGGCGGAACGGAAACCATCGGTGATGGTGTTGGCCAGTCCCTTCGAGAGGATGTCCTTTACCTTCTGTTCGACATTCAATTTGTCGAAGTCGATCTCCTGGTCGATACGGTAACGTTTCAGTTTGAGGATCTTCTGGGCGAAGCTTTGCCCAATGGGGAAGTCCGTCTCCCAAGGGGCCTTGCCAGTCAGCATGGCGTAGAGGACGGCACAAGCCGAGAACAGGTCGGTGCGCTCGTCGAACACACCAGCCGAAGTGCCGTTGGCACAATACAATGGGTCGAGGTCGACCGTGTCGAAGGGGATGGAGCCCTTACAAGCTGCCGAGGCATGGCCCATGTCGATGATCTCAGGTACTCCGCCCATGCTCTCCGACAGCATGATGTTGGCCGGAGTGATGTCGTTGTGGACGATGTCGGCTTCGTGCAGGTACTTCAAGCCTTCCAAGATGCCTTTGAAGATACCCATGGCCTTTTCCTGGTCGAAAGCGCCTTCGCGAGCCATCTTGTCGGCCAGCACCTCGCCAGTGAAATAGTTCGTCACCACATAATGGCACTCGCCAAGGTCTGTGGTAAGGCTGCCATCGGTGATGTACGACACGATGTTGGCATGCTTGACCTTCCTGAGAAGCATGATCTCCGTCACCTCGTGTGTGTCCTTGTCGAACAACTTGGCAGGTGTCTTCTTCAGGATGTATAGTTTAAGGAAATAAGGATTGCCGTTCTGGTTGACGGCTTTGTAGGTCTCCGTGTATTCGTTCAGCTTAATCAGGCTCTGTATGGTGTAATCACCGATAGTGAGGCCGGTGTCCAATGCGCTCATTAAAAAATTTTTTTTAAGAAAAATTAGATTGCAAATATAACATTGTTTTTTCGTATTTGCAAGCGCTCTTAAAAATAATTCAGTCAGCGACTTCGGAGTTGCTTGAGACGGGGTGATTCAATGCTCCTGGCTGGTCGTGGTCCTTGAACATCTCAACCATCACCTTGGAGAAGTCGGACTCCTTGCCTGCATCGCTCTTTGGGATTTTGTTCTTACGTGCGATCAGGGGTATCAGGATCGAATTGATGACGATGCTGAAAAGGATGACCGAGAACACGATGTTCCGGATGAAAAAGCCCGTCTCCACATCGGGGATGAAGGCCATGGCCTGAGTGGCCAACACAGCCGCAGTGAGTCCCTTCGGCGTGGTCACCGACATGTACATCCGCTCCTGGGTGGGAATCTGGTACTTGTTCTGTATCGCCAGCCGGACCACCGGGAAACGAACCGCATAAAGCAACACCGTGATGGCAAGCCCAATCACGATGGGTTGCCAGGCGTATAGCTGGATCGAAATGCCTACATATACAAAGAAGAAAGTCTTCAACAGCAACACCAACTCGCTGAACAACGCACGCTCGGTGTCGTTGAGGTTGGCGGGACGTTTCTTGATGACTTTTTTCAACATTCCGTCGTAAATGCCATCGATGTTGGCCATGCCGATACCGAATGCCAAAGCGGCAATGGCGCCACTGTAGCCCATCCACTCGTTGATGCCGTAGATGATAAACACGAAAGCGGGGGTGGTGAGCACCGAATATTTGATCTCTCGGACCTTGTCCAAGATGAGCGCCCAGAAAATTGCCCCTAACAACCCTATGAGGGTGGCCAAGATGAACGAGGAGAAGATGTCACCGAAGATCATGCCGAACTCGACATGCTTCGACTTGACGGCGTGAAGCAAAGCCAACGCCAACACGATGCTGAACACATTGCCTATGGCAGCCTCCAAAATCAAAATGGTGGCGCTTTTCTGCGACATCTTCAACTGCCGCACTGTGGGGATGACCACTGCCGAAGCAGTCCCGCCAAGGACACAGCCCATCGTCAGACTGATGACGGGATCGACTTTCAATCCCAACCAAACCACTAACCAGACCACAATGGCCGAAACCACAAAATTCAAAGCGGTCAATTTGAGCGAAGGCTTGAAAGAATCTTTTAAGTTATTGAAACTCAGTTGAATACCACTTTCAAAAAGGATGAGCACCAAGGTGACGGCCGACAAAATGCTCCCGAGCAAGGTGAGCTTGTCTGAGTCCACCAAATGGGTCAAAGGACCGATGACGAGACCGATCAAGATTAGGAACAACACGTCAGGGATGCGGCGCTTGCTGAAAATGGAGCTGAAGAGGTGAGCGGCAAAAATCAAAAGGCCTATGATGGCGATGATCAATCCAATCTTGCTCGATGAAAGCCCTGTGGAGATGATTTGACTCGTACTATCCATAAAAATCACTCTTGTTCAAGCATTTCGGTGATGCTGGGATCTTTCTTCCCGTCAAAACACCTTCTGTATAAACGGCTGATGGCATTGTCCTTCTCCATCACTGGTACCAAAATGGAGGTGAAGATGATGCTAAACAAAATTACGGCAAACACGATGCTCTGGATCATCTCGCCTCCCGCGATGCCATGTTGCATCGGAATGGTGGCCAACACAGCCGCGGCAAGTCCTTTGGGAACAATGCCCGACATGAACATCTTGTCCTCCAACAAAATGCTCTCTTTCTCACGGTTGGCGGAGAGCTTGACGATGGGGATGCGCAAAACAAACAACACCACGGTGATAAGCAATCCGATGAGGATAGGCAGCCATTGGTCGATCTTGATCGAGATGCCGATATAGATGAAGAAGAAGGTCTTGAGCAGGAATACCACCTCGCTGAAAAGTTGCTGTTCCGTCTCATTGAGTTTGGTGGGATGCTCCTTGAACAACTTCTTCACGATGGTACTGCTGCCATAGATCGAGTCGATGTTGGCCATGCCAATGCCAAAAGCCAAAGCTGCGATGGCACCGCTGAAACCGAGCCACTCGTTGAGACCATAGACGATGAACACAAAGGCAGGGGTGGTGAGGATGGAGTTCTTGACGTGCCTGACACGGTTGAGGACATACGACCAGAGGATGGAGGCGATGATGCCGATCACCGTGGCCAGGATGAACGAGGAAATGATCTCGCCAATCACCCGCCCCACATTCATCGAGCCGGACTGGATAGCCTGCATGAACGCCCAAGCGAAGACGATGCAAAGCACATCGCTAAAGGCCGACTCGAGAATGAGGATGGTTCCACTTTTCTCGCTGATCTTCAATTGCTTTACCAGGGGGATGACCACCGCCGAGGAGGTGCCGCCAAGAATGGCGCCCAACATCAGGCTGGTCAGAAAGTTGACCTTGGCAATCAAACCCAAAAGGGCCACAACCACCATTGTGACGAAGAAGTTGATTAGCGTAAGCTTCATGGTTCCCCTGATTGAATTCAGCAAAGTGTTGAAGTTCAGCTGAGTACCACTCTCAAACAAGATGATGACCAAAGTGATGGTGGTGAATACACTGGCCACCGACCCCAAGTCGGAAGGCTTGACCCAACCGAACAATGGACCGATCAACAAGCCTATGATCATCAACAGCAACACGTCAGGGATGCGCTTGCGGCTGAAGATCTCAGTGAACAGATGCGCAGCAAAGATGAGCAGGCCTAGGATGGCGATGGTCAGACCAGTGTTGGAAGAAGCCTCGGCGTTGGCCGATTGCTGTACCATTTCCTGTACTTCTGGCGTGACGAGCGTGTCGATGACTTGTTGGATGGTGTCGGGCATGAGTGGAAAGTTGAGAGTGGAAAGTGGAGAGTTATTCTTTTACGAAATTGAGAGTAGAGGCGTGGGTGGCGCTCTTTATCGTGACGAAGTACACGCCTTGGCTGAGATGGCTCAGGTCCATGGTGGTCGTGCCGTTGCCTTGGCAATGGTGCATGACCTGACCGAGACTGTTGAACACGGTCACGTCGCAGTCTTCCTCAGGCAGGCTGATGCTGAAACAGCCGTTGTTGGGGTTGGGATAGACGGTGGGAGCGTTGACGGTGGTCTCAGTCCCCATGGTGATGAGTGTGGCGGCGGGGAACACCACGTCGTCGATCCAGGCACAGTCGCTGCCGCTTGTCATCGAGACGTCCTTGGTGTATTCCCATCTGAGTTCGTGGCTGCCTGGCGTCAGTGCGAATGTGGCTTGTGTCCATGAGACTTCACCCGACCAGTTGCCCTGTTCCATGCCGTCAATCTTGAAATACAGCTTGTCGTAGTTGGATTCGGAAGACACTTTGTAATAGAAGCTTATCTCACTTTCTGTGGCGACATCCAAGGTGATGTAAAGGGTTGAGGTCTCGTAGTTGCCGATGGCTGACGACTTGGCGCAGTAGCTGCCCTGATGGGGGTTCTGGTTCACGATCTCCCATGCATAGATGGGGCTGGTGCTCTGCCAGTCAAAGGCGGTGAAGTCGCCTGTCTCGAAGCCTTCCGTGGACTGTCCGACAGGGATGTAGTAAGAATCCATCAACACATAATGACCATGCTGGACAGCGAAAGGCAACTCGTAAACAGCACCCATGACGGCGTTGTCACCCAGCGAGAATTCCATGTCGGCAGTGAACTCTTGTCCAGGGAAGATGTTCTGGAAGTTCCACTGGCTGGTGGTGATGTTGATCTCGGGATGTGAGTTGTAGACATCGAAGCGGGCCGCAGGTGAGGTGGCACCTCCGTTGTTCTTGAACACGAAATGCACTGTGCCGTTGCTTCCAGGGCTGAGGTAGGAACCTGAGGCGATATCCAGGGCGGTGCTCATCAGTTGGAATTCCGGAGCAAAGACTCTGGCGTTGAAATGGCTCTCCCAGGTGTTGCTGCCGTCAGTGCAGCTGAGGTTGAAACGGACCATGGTGTTGTTGGGAACGTCGTCGCTGACAGTGAAGGAGAAGGCGTTCTCGAGTGTGACGCTCTGGTTGCCAGCGAGGTTGCCCACGTTGACTGTAGGCTGGTTGATGGTGATGTATTCGCTTTCGGTGGAGAGGGTGGCGGTCACGTTGTTGGCGTTGACGGAACCGACGTTTTTGACATTCATGTTGAAGGTGTAGCTGCCGTTGAACTCGATTTGATCGCCTCCGTTGAGGATGTAGCTGTCGTAAACCACATAGGGGGTGTTGCTCGGCACGCTCATCAGCTCGATGGACTGGGGCCAGCTGCTAATGCCGGTCACTTTCATGATCATGGTGCCCACGCTCTGGAGGCCGCCTTCGAAGACAACCTCGGCCTCACCACTCTCGTCGGTGATGCCCATGGCGATCACCTCGTCGTCCATGAAGACGAGGCAACGGAAGTTCTTCAGGGGAGCTCCGCTCGGGTCGGTGACGTTGACAGTCATCGATGGTGATCCCAGGACGATCTGGGAGGGGCATTCCACCGTGGCGGTGTAGGGCTCTTCGAGCCAAACGTTGACGGCGCCGTCGCCGAGGACGTTCATGTCGTAGAAGTTCCAACGCAAGGCGCCTTCTTCCCATTGTCCGGGGGCGGTGACCCAAGGGGCGGTCATGGTCTTGCCTTCAGAGAGGGCGCAACCAAGCAAGCCGATCCTGTCGTTCCACTGGGCGTCGGTCATCTCTCTCTCGAGGTGGCATCCGGGACCCTCGGTCTGGCCTTCGTTGAACCAGCCGTAACGTGAGTTGCCGATGACGGCCACGGCGAAGTTCTCGATCTTGACCATGTCCTCAAGGATGCACTCCTCGTCGAAAGCACCGCAGTCGCATCCTTGGGTGTGGAAGAAGGTGTAGTTGTGGGTGACACCGTTGGCACCTGAGAAGTCGTTGTTGTTGATGCTGTACCATCCAGCCACAAAGCCTGAGTTGGCGTGACCGTCGTGATGCACGTAGCTGGTGCCGGCGTTGATGGCCTGTTTCAGCAGGTTGCCACTCCAGTTGCCCTGTTCCTCATAGAGCTTGGTGAAGTCGTAGTCGACAGGGTAGCAGGTGGTGGTGTATCCGTTGTCGTCGTGGGTGCCAATCAGCAGCTCGAGGTAGTCGGAGCCGTTGGAGTTGGGGTTGTCATAGAGATGCTCACCTGCCAGGATGACCTTGTTGAACTCGTTCAGCACGGGGTTCTGTTGGTAGGAAAGGGTCTTGTGGATCATGTTCTGCAGGTCGGTCTGGGTGTTGAACGACATGCGGCTCATGCCAATCTCAGGCAGCAGGTCGTCTTCACCGGGCTCGCCGAAACGATTGTCGCCATCGTCGTTCCAGTTGCCGTCCAAGCCGCAATAGTAAAGGTCGGCAGGGATGTTGCCGCTTTCTTGGTCGCCGCCGCCGGAAGTCACATAACAGTAAAAGCCGCGGTAAGGCACGAGGTTGACGTCGCCGCCAAGCACCACCATAAGGATGCCGTTGTTCTGGTATTCTTGGATGATGTAGTTGCGGATCTTCTCCTGGTTGTCGGCGCCGCTCATGGCAGAATAGATCTCAGCGGTGGTGACGATGCGGTTGCGGAGACCGATGCCATTGTAGTAATTGCAATATTCATCGTAGCTGTTTACGAAGCTCTGGTCGGTGATGATCAGAACGTCGTAAGCGTTCACCTCACGGCCTCTGGTAGCGTAGCTCTCCATCATCTCAGGGTTCTGAGCCAGGCGTCTCACGCTGTTCTTGACCTCGGGTGTGGACCAAAGCATGTCGCTGTGGTCAGCCTTGGCAGCCTTCAAGTGGACGCGCACCTTGGCCGACTTGGCATACATCACCTTGCCAGTTGAAGGGATGTACTGGACCGGGGTGAATGCCGAGAAAGCAAAGGCATAGCCGTTTTTGTACTGGGTGGTCACCACGCCATGGTTTTGGGCCGGATACACGGCTTTCGAAGCGTAAAGCTTCTCGTCTTTAACCAAGGCTCTGGGCGTGATGTCGTTGGTAGTCCTCGAAGGCTGATAGGGGAAGAGCTGAATGTCGTTTGCCAACTCTTGGAAATCAAACAGCTCCACTTCGATGGATTCGGCTTCTTGTCCCTGAGGAAGCAAGAGACTGACGTTTTGCCATGGCAGCGAGGGCTGTCCGGCAAGAGCTGATTGCATGCAACCGCGCATCTGAACCTGTTGGTAACCTTCAAGTTCAGTGATGGTAGGTGCGCTGAAATGATAGTCCATTTCAATGGTTTGCGCGAAAGTGAAAGCGCAAATCATTGAAAACAAAGCGATTAATGATAATTTTCTCATAAAATATGTTTTTAATAATTGATGCTTAAAAATAGATGTAAAAAGAATTGCAAAAATAACAAATTTTTTAATTTTGCTCTTTTAAATAATGTGAATATGGAAAAGATTAAAGTCGCCGTAGTAGGATATGGCAATGTGGGGCGTTTCGCCCTTGAGGCTCTTGAAGCCGCTACTGATATGGAAATCGCGGGCATCGTCCGTAGAAATGGAAATGAGAACTGTCCTTTGGAACTGACCAAATACCATGTTGTCAGTGATATCCGTGACCTTGGGAAGGTGGATGTGGCCATACTGGCCTGCCCCACACGTTCCTGCCCCGAATACGCCAAGCAGATTCTCCCGCTTGGGATCAACACCGTTGACTCGTTCGACATCCATACCTCTATTATGGACTACCGTAACGAGCTGATGCCCATCAACAAGGCCACCAATACGGTGAGCGTGATCGCCGCAGGCTGGGACCCGGGTTCCGATTCTATCGTGCGTACCTTGATGCAGAGCTTGGCTCCTAAAGGATTGTCGTACACCAACTTCGGTCCTGGAATGTCGATGGGTCACAGCGTCTGTGTCCGCTCCAAAAAGGGAGTGAGAAACGCATTGTCGGTTACCATCCCGCTGGGTGAGGGCATCCATCGCCGCATGGTGTATGTGGAACTCGAAGACGGATATACACTTGAGCAGATAACCAAGGAAATCAAGGCTGATCCTTATTTTGCCAACGACGAGACGCACGTGTTCGCAGTGGACAGCGTGGATGCCGTCCGTGACATGGGACATGGTGTGAACCTGGTTCGCAAAGGTGTTTCCGGTAAGACACAAAACCAACGTTTTGAATTCAATATGAGTATTAATAATCCTGCACTTACTGGACAGGTCCTGGTCAACGTGTCGCGTGCCACCATGCGTCTTCAAGCTGGATGTTATACCATGGTGGAGATCCCCGTCATCGACATGCTGCCAGGTGAACGTGAGGACTGGATTGGAAAGCTGGTATGATGAAAAGGGTCAGACGGTGTTGCCTCGTCGCTGTGATACTTGCAGCGACTTTGGGGGCGTGTTCCAAGCCGGATAGGGTTGATGCGCTGATATCTCAGATGACCCTGGAGGAAAAATGTGGTCAGCTGTCTTGTCCAATCGGTTTCACCCTCTATGGTAAAGAGGGTGATTCGCTCTGGCTGACGGAAGCCTTCGTCGGCACCATGGATACGATGCCGCTTGGCTCGTGCTGGGCTGTGTTAAGGGCCGACCCGTGGTCGCAAAAAACAGTGGAGACCGGACTCCATCCCCATGAGTCGGCACGAATGCTGAATATGATGCAACGTCACGCAGTAGAGCATACCCGACTGGGCATCCCAATGCTGTTCTGCGAAGAGACACCTCACGGTCACATGGCCGTGGGTACCACGGTGTTCCCCACGGGCATCGCCCAAGCCAGCACCTGGGATCCCGAGCTCCTGGAACAGATGGGTGAGGTGATGGGCCGTGAGATCCGTCTGCAAGGCGCCCATGTGGGCTATGGCCCCGTGCTCGACATCGCCCGCGACCCACGCTGGTCACGAGTGGAGGAGACCATGGGCGAAGACCCGTATCTCAGCGGAACCTTAGGCACCGCCGTGGTCAAAGGCATGCAAAAGCATGTGGTGGCCACCTTGAAACATCTGGCAGCCTACGGCATTCCCGAAGGGGGACATAATGCCGCCAACGCCGATGTGGGCCCCAACCGTCTGATACATGACTACCTGCCTGCCTTCAAGATGGCAGTGAGCGAGGGGGGCGCCGGAGCGGTGATGACAGCCTACAACAGCATCGACGGAGTGCCGTGTACCGCCAACACCTGGCTCATCGAAGAGGTGCTGCGCCAGTCGTGGGACTTCAAAGGCGTCGTCTTCGCCGATTTGAATGCAATCAATGCCCTTTACGCCACACATCATGTGGCAGCCGATCCCGCCGAAGCCGCTGCCCTGGCCCTGAAAGCAGGGGTGGATATCGACCTGGGAGGATATAACTACGGAGGATTCCTCAAAGAGGCTCTGCAACGTGGCTTGGTTACCGAAGCCGACATCGACTGCGCCGTGCGCCACGTGCTTCAACTGAAATATGACCTGGGTCTGTTCGACAATCCATACGTTGACGAACATCTGGCTGAACAAGAGGTGGGAACCCCCGATAACATCGCTGTCGCCAAACAAGTGGCGCTTGAATCGGCTATCTTGCTGAAAAACGACGGGGTTCTTCCTTTTGACAGAAGTATTAATAAGGTGGCAGTCATCGGACCCAATGCCGATAACATGTACGCCCAGCTGGGCGATTACACGGCTCCACAAGACCCTGAGCGGGTCGTGACCATGTATGAGGGCATCCGCGACAAGGGTAGGGCAGTGGTGACCGACGACCTGCGCTCAGCCGATGCCATCGTGATGGTGGTGGGTGGCTCCTCAGCGCGTGATTTCAAGACGAGCTACGAAGATACAGGAGCAGCCATCGTCGACGAGCATGTGTCCGACATGGACTGCGGCGAAGGCTACGACCGTTCCTCCTTAAAGCTTCTGGGCGGCCAGGAAGAGCTGATGCAACAGGTCTATGCCCTCGGAAAGCCTGTGGTGACGGTGTATGTCTGTGGACGACCTATGGATATGAACCTCGCCTCCGAAAAGAGCGACGCCTTGCTGCTGTTATGGTATCCGGGCATGGAAGGCGGCTCGGCATTGGCCGACATCCTGTGGGGCGACTGCAACCCTTCAGGCAAGCTGCCCATCTCGATTCCTCGTTCGGTGGGACAGATTCCGGTGTATTACTCCCAACCTGCCACTGGCGATTATGTGGAAGAGTCGGCAAAACCCTTATATCCATTTGGCTATGGGCTTAGTTACACGCAATTTGAATATGGTGACCTGGAAATCAACGATAAGGAGGTCACTGTAACGGTGAGTAACGTTGGTGACTATGATGGCGATGAGGTGGTGCAACTTTATGCCCATGAGGAAACGTCGGGGGTGACCCTGTCCTCGGAGCAACTGGTGGCGTTCAAACGTATCCATCTCCAAAAAGGGGAGACGAAACGGATATCATTTACGATTCCGGATCATTTTTCCCAACCGATGTGGCACCCCGATGGGGTGCGGTGACAACGGGGTGACAAGTTTTATTACCGATGTGGCACCCCGATGGGGTGCTCCATGGGGATTAGGGTTTATTCCCTTTCGTATTCGTCGTAAAGGTTGAACTGTTCGGGGTGTTTGCCCATCACCTTGATTGATTTGTAATACTCCCAAATCTCAGCCAGGTCCTTCTCGTAATCACCAGTGGGGTAGAAGACCTTCTCCACACCACAGCGTTTTTTCTTGTAGTCGATGAATCCCAGCAGGATAGGCACGTTGGCGCCATAGGCGATGAGGTAGAAGCCTCTTTTCCACTGTCTGACCTTTTTGCGTGTGCCTTCGGGGCAGATGATCAGGTGGGTGTCGTGGTTTTGGCTGAACATCTCGGTCATCTGTTCCACCAGATAGTTGCGGTGGCCGCGGTTGACGGGGATGCCGCCCACTTTTTTCAGGATCCATCCCAAGACGGGCTTAAAGAACTCCTTTTTGATCATCACCTTGAACTTGATGCCATGCGACCAATAGAAGTTGAGGCCCACGAAGAAGTCGGCAACGGCGGTGTGAGGCGCCACAATGCACACGGCATTGCCAAGGTCGGCGGGGACCTCGTACACATCGGTCCATCCGCCGACCTTGAGGCCGACTTTACCTATAAAGTGTTTAACTCCCATTGTTTTTCAACTCTCCACTTTCCACTTTCCACTTACCAAATGGCCGCCCTCTCTTCGGGAGCGATATACATCTTGTTCTCTGGTTGGATGTCGAAAGCTTCATAGAAGTGCGGCATGGAGCCGAGGGTGCGGTTCACGCGGGCTTCCGCCGGTGAGTGCACGTCTTCCTTGATGCGGCGTTCGAGGGCCTTGTCGCGGATGTTGTTACGCCAGATGGTGCCGTAGCTGATGAAGAAGCGCTGGGAGGGGGTGAAGCCGTCGATGCTCTGGTTGGCTTTGGCCTCGTCGGTCATCTGGTAGGCGTCCCATGCGATGTTGAGACCACCGAGGTCGGCGATGTTCTCGCCCAAGGTGAGTTCACCGTTGATATGATGGCCGCGGAGCTCGAACTCGTTGAAGAGCTTTACCAGCTGCTGGGTGCGTTCCTTGAAGCGGATGGCGTCTTCCTCGGTCCACCAGTTGTTGAGGTTGCCCTTCTCGTCGTACTTGCAGCCTTGGTCGTCGAAGCCGTGAGTCATCTCGTGGCCGATGACCACGCCGATGCCACCGTAGTTGACGGCGTCGTCAGCTTCCTGGTTGAAGAACGGGGGTTGCAGGATGCCGGCGGGGAACACGATCTCGTTCATCTCAGGGCTGTAGTAGGCGTTGACAGTCTGCGGGGTCATGAACCATTCCTCCTTGTCGACGGGATTGCCGAGTTTGGCCATCTCGTGGTCGGTCTCGAAGCGGATGGCGCTGTGGACATTCTGGAAATAGGACTCAGGGGTGACGATGTAGTCGGTATAGTCTTTCCATTTGTTGGGATAGCCGACCTTCACGTTGATGCAGCTGAGCTTGTTCAAAGCCTTTCCTTTGGTCTCCTCGCTCATCCAGTCGAGGGCTTTGATGCGTTCGCCCAGGGCGACCTTTAGGTTGGCCACGAGGGCTTCCATGCGCTCTTTGGCGGCGGCGGGGAAGTGTTTCTCCACATAGAGTTGTCCGATGGCTTCGCCGAGGCAGCCGTCAGTGGCATTCAGGATACGGCGCCAACGGGGCTGCTGCACTTCCTGGCCATAGAGGTATTTGCTGTAGAAGTTGAAGCTCTCTTCCACGAACTCGTCGCTGAGCATCGAGGCGCTTCCCGCGATGATCTTCCATTTCAGGTAGTCCTTGATGGTGTTGAGGTCGGTGTTGAGGATGATGCCGTCGAGGGCGCTGATGAAGTCAGGCATGCCCACATTGAGGTCGGTAAAGAATTGTTCGGGTTTGACGCCGGCGTTGATGAAGTATTCTCTCCATTTGAAGTTGGGAGTGGACTTCTGCAAATCGACCACGCTGCGCATGTTGTAGGTACGGTCGGGGTCGCGGCGCTCCACACGGCTCAGTGAGTTGTTGGCCATCTCGGTCTCGAGGGCGAGGATGCCCTGGGCTTTGGCAGTGGCTTCCTCGGCATCTACGCCGACCAGTTGGAACATCTTGGAGACGTGCTCGACGTATTTGTCGCGCATCTCCTGCGACTCCTCGGTGAGATAGTCGTCGCGGTCGGGAAGGCTCAGCCCGCCTTGATACAGGTGCATGATGACCATCTCGGCGTTTTTGGGGTCGGTCGAGGGACCGGCATTGAAGAATCCGCCGAAGCCGTTGTAGTGCAGCTTGCCAAGCAACTCGCCCAGGTCGGCTTTGTCAGTCAAGCCGTCGACCATCTCGAAATAGGGAAGGAGTTCCGTGTAACCGCGCTCGTTGATGGCTACCGTGTCCATGCCGGCGTTGTAGAAGTCTCGGATCTTCTGGGCCACGCTGCCATCAGCGGCAGTGGCGTCAGCCGACACCTCTTTTATGATGTCTTGGATGAGCAACTCATTGTGCTGGTCGATCTCCGTGAAAGCGCCGAAGGTGGTGTATTCCTCCGGTATCGGGTTGTTCTTCAACCAGTTGTTGTTGCAATAACGGAAGAAGTCCTCCGCTGGATTGATGCTCAAATCCATGTTTTTCTTGTTGATGGCCGGATTGCCCTGCTCCTCAGTGGGAGCACATCCACCAGCGATCATTGTTCCTGCTACGATCATAGCGAATAATGTTTTTGTTTTTTTCATTGTTTATTTTCAATTAATATGATGTTGTTCGTTTTTAATCCCCAGGGCGTTGCCCTGGGCTAGTCTAAATTCTTAATTCTTAATTCTTAATTCTTAATTCTTAATTCTCACAGCTCTCCCTCCAGTTTCAATTCCATCTGCAACTTCCTCAGCTCCGGATGGGCCTCCGCCAGTTTTTCGAACTTCTCCTTGTCGGTATATGCCTCGATCTCAGCGGGTTTCTCCATCACTTCGGAGATCAGGTCAAATTGGTTGTTGTGGAGGGTGTTTTTTAAATGACTTCGAAGTGCGCTCATGCCTTCGGTGTCGTTCTCAAACAATTTGTTATCCACATAAAAATGGATCTCCTTGGCGCCTATCAGCTTGGGCGTGTATTTTCCTAGGCCAGCAGCGAAGTTGGGGGATATCTTCTTGTATTTGTTGACGAATTCAAGCCAAGCCGCTTCCAGCTGTTCCTGGGTGAAAGGGGTGTCCCAAGTGGGTTCCACTTCCTCTTCTTTCTTTTCCGCGTCTTTCAGACTCGAGGTGATGGAGATGGTGCTTCCACCGCCACGGGGACGGGAATGCGGAATGGGTTGTTGTGGGGCGGGACTCTGAGGCTCAGGCTTTTGAGATTCAGTCTTTTGAAGCTCAAGTTTTTGGGGTTCAGTCTTTTGAGGCTCAAATTGAGGTTGAGCTTGAGGTTGGGGTTGAGTCTGAGGCTGAACCTGGGGCTGAATTTGTGGTTTGGCTTGGGTTTGAACCTGAGGCTGAGGTTTAACTTGAACTTGCGGTTGGGGTTGCGGTTGTGGCGGATTAACTCCGCCCGCCTGAGGGTTTTGCGGAAGAACTGTCTGTTGTTTGGCTTCACCGAACATCATCTTCAGCAGGTTGATCTCGAGGTGTAGCCTCTTGTTCCCCGCAGCCCTATAGTCGATGTCGCATTGGTTGTTGATGTCCAAGGCTTTCACGAGGAAGGGAAGGGGGCAGCGTGTCGCCTGTTCTACATAGCGTTGACGGAGCTGTTCACTCACTTCGAGAAGCTGTACCGTGGCTTGGTCCTTGCTCACCAGCAGGCTGCGCAGGTGATTGCCCATGCCAGTCACAAAATGTTGAGGTTCAAAGCCTTTGTTGATGATGTCGTTCACCAATAAAAGGATGTCGCTCGTGTTGCCTTGCAGCAAGTCGTCAACGATCCTGAAATAATAGTCGTAGTCGAGTACATTGAGGTTCTCAATGACGGATTTGTAGGTGATGTCTTTTCCCGAGAAACTCACCATCTGGTCGAAGATCGACAGAGCGTCGCGCAAGGCGCCGTCAGCCTTCTGGGCGATGATGTTCAAGGCCTCGGGTTCAGCGTTGACACCTTCGCTTTGGGCTACATAAGCCAGGTGTTTCTCGATGTCTTCAATTGTAATTCGTTTGAAATCAAATATTTGACAGCGCGAGAGGATGGTCGGGATGATTTTGTGTTTCTCTGTGGTGGCAAGGATGAACTTGGCGTACGCCGGAGGCTCCTCCAGGGTCTTCAGGAAGGCGTTGAAAGCATCCTTGCTGAGCATGTGAACCTCGTCGATGATGTACACCTTGTACTGCCCGATCTGCGGGGGGATGCGTACCTGCTCCACCAAGTTGCGGATGTCGTCAACCGAGTTGTTCGATGCCGCATCGAGCTCGTAGATGTTGAACGAAGCGTTGTTGTTGAACGAACGGCACGACTCGCATTCGTTGCAGGCTTCCATGTTCTCAGTGGGGTGGAGGCAGTTGAGGGTCTTGGCCATGATGCGTGCGCAAGTGGTCTTTCCTACACCTCGGGGTCCGCAGAAGAGGTAGGCCTGGGCGAGCGAATGGTTGCGGATGGCGTTCTTCAGCGTCGTGGTGATCGACTGCTGGCCTACCACCGTGTCAAAAGTCGCGGGCCTGTATTTCCGTGCTGATACTATGAAATTGTCCATTTTATACCTAATGTAATGAAACTACAAAGATAGATAATTTTCGGGTACTTCCTTGTTTTCATCCGTTTTTTTTCCGTAAGTTTGCTCATTATTTCGTCAGAGGCATGCTAATACTCGTACCGAAAATCACCAACCGACTTCAATACACGCTCGATTTCGTGTTTGGGACCCTGCTGGGAGTCGAATTCAGGTTGACTACCGATAGCTCGAAATTTCGCGATTTTGAAGGACAAAAAATGAGCTACGGCCCCAATCCGCTGTGGGACGAACCTTACCTGAAGTCGTCAGGCCTGTTGTTCGAACGCGACATCTACGAACAAGAACTCAAGCCGTTCGACTTCATGGAGGTCAAAGGCATCTTCCCGGTCTATAGCCAACGTTCCGTCATGCCTTTCGACGTGCTGGCGGCCACCTTTTACTTGGTCACTCGCTACGAGGAATACCTGCCACAGGTGCGTGACCAGTACGGACGCTTTACTCCCGAGTCGTCATGCCTCTACCAAATGGGTGTGCTCGCCAAACCCATCGTGGATATTTGGGTGCTGGAATTTGCAAAACGACTTCATCTTGATGGAGTTATGAAACCTCGGACCTATAGCTTCCAGCCGACTTACGACGTGGATGCGGCATGGTCCTACCTCCATAAAGGAGTCTATCGTACCGCAGGAGCTTTCTTTAGAGACCTTTTCGCGGGTGACTGGAACGAGATAAAACACCGTAACCGTGTGCTTTTCAAGCATGAACGTGATCCGTTCGACAGCTTCGACTTCCAGTTCCAACTTCAAGAGGAGTTCCACCTGAAACCCATCTATTTCATCCACTGCGGCGACTACGACAACAACGACAAGAGCATCTCCATCCGAAAAGAGGCCTTCAAGGAACTCATCAAACGCATTGGCGACTATGCCGACGTGGGTATCCACCCCTCGTTCTCCTCCTACCTGGGCCCGCAACGCCTCCAGACCGAGGTGAACCGACTCGCCTCAGTGCTCAACCGCGACGTCACCAAAAGCCGCCAACACTTCCTGCGGATGACCCTCCCGCGAAGCTACCAGCGACTCATCGAACTCGATATCACCGACGACTATACCATGGGCTACGCCTCCCAAGTCGGATTCCGCGCCGGTACCGCCTCCACCTTCCGGTTCTATGACCTCGAAACGGATACCGTAACCCCATTGAAAATCCATCCGTTTGCCGTAATGGATGGTACACTAAAAGATTATTTAAATCTAAGTATATCAGATTCATTTAATACGATACTTAAAGTAGTAGATGAAGTAAGGAAAGTGAACGGGACGTTCATCTATCTCACCCATAACGAGACCCTCGGAGGACAAAAACGCTGGGTGGGATGGCCCGAAATGTACCGGAAAATATTGGAAAACTGCCGATGATTACCTATCTGTCACACGGGCAAATCGACAAAAACCGCTGGGACGAGTGCGTTGCAGCCGCCCCCAACGGCAATGTCTACGCATGGTCGTGGTATCTCGACATCGTGCATCCTGGATGGGATGCATTGGTTGAGGTAAGTGATGGTAAATATCTGACAATTATGCCAATAACGAAGAAGAAAAAATACGGAATCAACTATCTCTGCCAACCCTTTTTCGCCCAACAACTCGGAGTGTTTTCCATCCAACCTCTGACAAAAGAACATACTGTCGCCTTCCTTCAAGCCATCCCTAAGAAATTCCGACTGGTCGAAATACGTCTCAACGAAGGCAACCCCCTCGACAATACCCTAAAAGAAGTTGACTTACATAGGAACCATCTTCTGGATTTGAACGATAATTACGACATGTTATTGTCACATTATCATGAAAATACAATACGTAACCTAAAGAAATCATTTAAGAATGACTTGGAATTGGTAAAACAGATTCCGATATCCGTTGTTATCAACCTGTTTCGTGCCAACAGAGGTACCACTGTGACCCACTGGGGCGATGCGGAATATGCCCGCTTGGAGGCTTTATCGGCTCGTGCAATCACTTCAAGTAACGCTTTTGTTTACGGTATTAAAAGTGTTGATAATAAAGAGATTATATGTGGCGCATTGTTTCTAAAAAGCCATCATAGAATCACCTTTCTCTTCTCTGGGATGAACCAACGTGGCAAAGAACAAGGGGCCATGACCTTCCTCCTCGACCAGGTGATCCGTGAGTTTGCCGGACACCCCTTGACCTTCGACTTTGAGGGCTCTGATGATGATAATCTCGCCCGTTTCTACCAAGGGTTCGGCAGCACTCCCGTCAGCTATCCCGGTCTACGCTATCGCCTTTTTAATCCTTTCCGATAAAAAAACTGTATTTTCATTTGACTTAATCGTAATTTGTTGTACCTTTGTATCAAACTCTAACATTATGATTGAAGTAAGAAACCTTGAGCTTAATGACAGCATTTTCAACCAGATAATGGCTGAAATCCGCGATGTTGAAATCCAACGTGACAGGATGCGCTTCCGCCGCAATTTGGAACGTGTTGGTGAGATTATGGCATACGAAATCAGTAAAACCCTTGATTATGAGGTTCGTGAAGTGGTGACTCCCCTTGGAGTGAAAGAGGTTAGGGTGTTGGCTGAACAACCCGTGTTGGCTACCATCCTCAGGGCGGGACTACCTTTCCACAATGGCATGCTCAACATGTTCGACCAAGCCGACAATGCCTTCGTGGCGGCCTACCGCAAGTACGACAAGGATGACGATTCTGAGATCCGTGTGGAATACTTCTCGGCTCCCGACCTCGATGGACGTGTGCTGATCATCTGCGACCCCCTGCTGGCTACGGGTGAGTCGCTGGCCAAGACCATTGAAGGACTGCTGGGCGATGAGATGACCCCAAAACATATCCATGTCGCCGTGGCGGTGACCTCGGCGGATGGCTTGAACCATCTGAAATTGAAGATGTCGCGCTGGCCTACGACCATCTGGGTGGGTTCCGTCGACGACGAACTCACTGCTAGGGCTTACGTTGTCCCCGGTCTGGGCGACGCCGGCGATCTGGCATTTGGCGAAAAACATCATTAATAAACAGAATAAGGACTGCTTTATGAGTCGTGACGGTTTCGGGTCCAAATTGGGCATCATCGCCGCGGCCGCCGGATCGGCCGTGGGCTTGGGCAATATCTATAGGTTTCCCTGCGAACTTGGCAACAACGGAGGCGGCGCCTTCCTCTTGGTCTACCTCCTGATAGTCCTCTGTCTCGGCGTCCCAGTGATGCTCAGCGAGTTTATCATCGGACGACGCGCCCAAAAGAACCCTATCGGAGCGTTCAAAATGCTTCGCCCTCGCTCGGGATGGTCTGTCATCGGCTACATGGGGGTGCTCTGCGCCTTCATCATCATGGCTTTCTACTCCACGGTGGCAGGATGGACCCTTGAATATATCGTAAAGGCTGTAGGCAACCAGTTCCATGGCAAGGAACTCAGCGTCATCGAACAGGAGTTCGCCGATTTCCACGACATGGGCTGGAAAAACGTGTTGTGGCAAGCCGTGTTCATCTTCCTGACCGGATTCGTGGTCTTCAAAGGGGTGGCCGACGGCATTGAGAAATACGCCAAGATCCTGATGCCGGTGCTCGTGGCCATCCTCGTGGTGCTAGGCCTCCGCGCCGTCACCCTCCCTGGTGCCAAAGAAGGACTCGCCTTCCTCTTCAAGCCTGATTTTTCGAAGATTACCGGTTCAGTGCTCATCAGCGCTTTGGGACAGGCCTTCTTTTCCCTCAGCATGGGCATGGGCGTGTTGATCACCTATGGCTCCTATATCCAAAAGGACGACAACCTGACCACTACGGCCCTGTCGGTGACCCTTTCCGATACCTTGATAGCGGTCCTCGCAGGCGTGGTGATCTTCCCGGCGGCCTTCTCCTTCGGCGTGCAGCCTACTGCGGGTATGGGACTGGTATTCAATACCTTGCCAATGATCTTCAACCAGATGGCAGGTGGCTATTTCTTCTGCATCATCTTTTTCGTGCTGCTGGCAGTGGCTGCCTTGACCTCCACCATCTCCCTCTTGGAAGTCATCGTGGCCTATTTTGTGGAAGAGCTTCGGATGTCGCGCCGCTGGGCAACGGTGATCGCCTCACTGGGTTGCATGGCAATCGGGGTGTTCGCCTCGCTGAGCCTCAAGAGCGACACGGGCTTCACCATCGCAGGACTGTCGTTCTTCGACAGCCTCGACTTCATCTCGGCCAAGGTGCTGCTTCCCATAGGCGCCCTCTTCATCGTCATTTTCGTGGGATGGGTCATGGGAAGGAAAACCTTCAACGAAGAGATTACCAACGGCGGCAAGCTGAAACTCTCCATCAAAAGCGTTATCTTCTTTATCATCAGATACTTGGCACCGCTGGCAATTGCAGTTATCTTTATCACAGGATTTGTTTAAATGCGGAATGCGGAACCTAATTCCTAATTCCTAATTCCGCATTAAAACCTCACGTAGTTTTCAAGAATCGGATTCACCTCCCCCACAATGCCCTGGAGCTGTTCCCAGTTCTTGATCAAGCCTTTCCGTTCGCGGTGATTGACGATGGCCTTCACCTGGTCGTACTCAAGATAGGGGTGGCGTAATAAAGTCTTGAACTCGTCGCGGTTGACCTCAAGTTTTCGTATCTCCTTGTTATCCAATATGATATATGGCTTGATGATGTCAAACCTGGTGGAGTCCATCCCTTTGACCTCGAAGAGTTGGTCGAGCGTGACAAAACCGCCCAAACGGTCACGATAACGATGGATGCGGCTGGCCATCACCTCGCCGATCTGAGGCAGGGCCACCAAAGCAAGCGAATCAGCCGTGTTGATGTCGAGAATCGGAATCTCCTTGGCAGGGGATGTCTCTGTGGTTTGGGAGCGTTCCGGCTTGTTCTCTTTCGCTCGCGTTTTTGGGGTGGTGTTTTTGTCCATCTCCGCCGGACCTCCCTCGGCTTTGTTAACCTTCTTTTCCTGAAGCGCAATCATCGAGTCGAGGTTGTGTCGGGCTGCTTCATCCTGCTTTGAAAACCTGATGACTGGGCGGAAAATACTGAAAGCCAATAGTATGGTGATGACCGACAAGAGGCTGATCACCCCAGCGCGCTCGCCCTTGCTCATCACAATAAAACCATTGTTGATCTTTTTGTTCTGTTTTTTCATCTTATGTATATTTTTTCGCAAAAATAAGCAAAAAAATTCTTATCTTTGCAGAGATTTTTGCAAATAAATGATGAAAAAAGCGATATTTCTGTTTTTGTTTTTTCTTTTTGCTGTGCATCAGCCAGTTGCAGCGGCCTATCTTCTCATTCCGATGGACGGTGCCCAAACCAACCACCTGAAGGCATACGGTGTGGCTTTCTTCGTGCTGGAGCGTGAGGTGGAGATCAGCTGGCTGCTGAACTATAGGGGTGGCAGCTACCTGATTCCCTATCATGAGATGTTTGAGCGGGAATGCAAGATGCGCGACGTGTCGTATCAAGTCATCGCCGATGCCCAAGCCGACGCGCTTCTGGCCCAGATCGCCGATCCTGGGGTGAACATGGACGAGATGAAGTTGCAGAAAGCTCCTCGTGTGGCGGTCTATGCACCGAAGAACAACCTGCCGTGGGACGATGCCGTCACCTTGGTGCTTACCTATGCCGAGATCCCCTATGACGTGGTCTACGACGACGAAGTGCTACAAGGCGTGCTGCCCACCTACGACTGGCTTCATCTGCATCATGAGGATTTCACAGGACAATACGGCAAGTTCTGGGCACGTTACCACAACTACCCGTGGTATCAGGAGGATGTGAAGACGCAAGAAGCCACAGCCGCCCGTTGGGGGTTCAAGAAAGTCTCGCAACTCAAGCTGGCCGTGGCGAAGAAGATACGTGACTTTGTTGCCGGTGGCGGCTATATGTTCGCCATGTGCTCGGCCCCCGACAGCTACGACATCGCCCTGGCCGCCGAGGGACTCGACATCTGCGATTATATGTTCGATGGCGACCCCATCACCCCTGGCGATCCGCAAAGGCTTAACTACGACAACTGCTTCGCTTTCACCGACTTCAGCGTGTCAGTCAACCCTCAGGAATACGAGGTCTCCAACATCGATATCCCCAACGACCGCATCCGTTCGGTCAACGAAAGCAACGACTATTTCCTGCTGTTCGACTTCTCCGCCAAATGGGACCCCGTGCCTACCATGCTCACCCAATGCCACGAACGGCTCGTGAAAGGCTTCATGGGACAGACCACGGCATTCCGCAAGGCCTATGTCAAGCCCAGCGTCATCGTCCTGGGCGACAATGCCGCCATGGGCGAGGACCGATACATCCACGGCAACTTCGGCAACGGCTTCTGGACCTTCCTCGGAGGCCACGACCCGGAGGACTACCGACACATGGTGGGCGACCCGCCAACGGAACTCGACATGTATCCCAACTCACCGGGCTATCGCCTCATACTGAACAACATCCTGTTTCCAGCCGCCAAAAAGAAGGAACAAAAGACCTGATTCCGGAGTTGTTTATAACCTTGTTTATATTTTTCTGTTAAAAAGAGGTATGGTTTTTGCAAAATTTCCTATTTTTGCCCTTTTTAGAGCAATTTGTTAACAAATTAGGAATAAAAAATGAAAAGACTTTCACTCTTAGGATTGGTGATGACCATCGCTGTCACTACCGCCTTTGCCGCTCCCGTCGACGTGAACCGGGCTATGAACTGCGGCCAGAAGTTCGTCAACAACACCATGGGCCAGAAGTCCGCCTCGCTGTCGCTCGCCTATACCCAGGTCAGCGAAGCAGGGACCGACGCCCTGTATGTATTCAACTTTGACGGTGGCTACGTCGTGGTGGCCGCTGACGACCGCGCTCACCCCGTTCTCGGCTATGGTGAGGGCGAGAGCTTCGATGTGAATAACATCCCCGATGGACTGAAATATTATCTCGGACATTATGCGCGCCAAATCCAATATGCCATCGACAACAATCTTTCGGTCGAACCTGAGATCGCTGAGCAATGGTATCTTGTCGACAAAGAGGGCGTGATGAGCCGCACAAGAGGCGAAAAAGCCGTCAACCCGCTGTTGACCACCACCTGGGATCAGGGCTGGCCTTATAACTACTACGCTCCAGCTTGCACCAGCTATTGGACCAACAATCACTGCTACGCTGGCTGCGTGGCCACCTCCATGAGCCAGGTGATGAAATATTGGAACTGGCCCGATACCGGCGTCGGCGAACACTCCTACAGCACAAGCTCTTACGGCGGTACCCTGTCGGCCGACTTCGGCAGCACTACCTACAACTGGTCTATCATGCCCAACTCGCTTGGTAACCAGGCTAACGCCGCAGCCCAAGCCGTCGCCCTCCTGATGTACCATTGCGGCATCGCAGTCGATATGGACTACGCTCCCGATGGCAGCGGCGCCCATACCGAAGACGTGCCTGCAGCAGTCCAGTCTTATTTCAAATACGCCGCCTGCACCCACCTCGATTACCGTGACTCTTATTCCAGAGAACAGTGGGAAGACATGCTGATCGAACAGTTCGACCGCGGATTCCCTGTGGTCTATTCCGGCTCGGATAGCGATGGCGGCCACGCCTTCAACTGCGACGGCTACAACAACCAGCGCTACTTCCACTTCAACTGGGGTTGGAGCGGATCCTACAACAACTATTACCAGATTGACGCACTCAATACGGGCAACGGCAATTTCAACGAATACCAGAGAGTGGTGTTCGACATGATTCCGGACTATATCTATGACGCCATGGTTCCCCAGATTGCCACCCTCGAGACTGTCGTAGCCGATGCCATCACCAAGACCGTCCAGATCAGTTTTGTGGTTCCCACCGTGGCTGAATCAGGTGCCGACCTTACCTCTGTGGAACGCATCGAGCTGAAACGCAACGGATCCGTTATCCAGACCTTCAACAATGCACAACCTGGCGAGACCATCAC
>JAEEGH010009272.1_pt1 | contig 22992 bp, 18 predicted proteins | sample 9134181 | NCBI WGS metagenome assembly JAEEGH01 (sample SAMN16246544, study PRJNA631951) | gut metagenome | biome: gut microbiome; feature: rumen; material: DP-attached | host: Bos | place: Iran: Karaj | collected 2018-10
AGGGCATCCCGCGTCTGCCTGGGTGGAGGAGTGTATCCTTGGATGCCCCAACTCCTTCCTTTCGCGTGCTGTTCTTTTACTGTTCTTTTACATTTCTTTTAGGTTTTGTAAAAGAAATGTAAAAGAAATGAAGCTAAACACCTGAAAAACAGTGGGTGTTGATATATTCTCACCATGTTAGTGAAAAAGTATTTCACCTTCTCGCTGAGGTTTTCTTTTTTCTGCGTATTAGTATATGTGGAAAGTGGATAAAGCACACGAATTGCCGTGAATTATCCATGAATTAATTAATGGTAAATTTATGATAATTCGTGTTTTAAAAACATTTGCCATGGATATGTATGCATATCAGAATTTTTTTCGTATCTTTGCACTTTCAAAAAATTATATAATTACTAACCATATGAAGATATTAGTTTTAAACTGCGGAAGTTCGTCGATCAAGTATCAGCTGGTCGACATGGCAAACAACGCCCAGGTGATGGCCAAAGGTTTGCTGGAGCGCATCGGTCTGGAAATGGGTGAGTTCACCCACAAGTGGAACGGTCAGAAACACTACGAACAGGTGCCCATCCCCGACCATACTGCCGGTATCAAGATTGTCCTCAACGCCCTTATTGACCCGACGATGGGTGTCATCAAGGACTTCAACGAGATAGGTGCCGTCGGCAACCGTGTGGCCCACGGCGGCGAGTCGTTCGACCACAGCGTGCTGGTGACCGACGAGGTGATTGAGAAGATCAAGGCCCTAACGCCGCTGGCACCGCTGCACACCCCCGGCAACCTGGCCGGTATCTACGCCATGCGCGAGGTGCTGCCCAATGTGCCGCAGGCTGTCGTGTTCGACACCGCCTTCCACAGCACCCTGCCGCCGAAGAGCTACCTCTACGGCGTGCCCTACGAGTACTATGAGAAGTACGGCGTGCGCCGCTACGGCTTCCACGGCACCAGCCATAAGTTCGTCGCCGAGAAGGCCGCCAAGATGATTGGCCGCGACTGGAACGACCTGAAGATTATCTCCTGCCACCTCGGCAGCGGTGCTTCCATCTGCGCCATCGACCACGGCAAGAGCTTCGACACCACCATGGGTATGACTCCGCTCGAGGGCTTGCTGATGGGTTCGCGTCCGGGCGACGTGGATGCTGGTGTCATCGAGTTCATCATCAAGAAAGAGATTGTCGAGAACGGCAAGGATTGGAAGGACATCACCAAGATACTCAACAAGCAGAGCGGTTTGCTGGGCATCAGCGGTGGCAAGCAGGATATGCGCGACATCCGTGCGGGTCGCGATGCCGGCGATGAGCGCTGCACCTATGCTTTCGACATGTTTGCCCAGCGTGTGAAACGCTACATCGGCGGCTACATGGCCGAGATGGGCGGCTGCGACCTGCTGCTCTTCACCGGCGGCATCGGCGAGAACGCCTGGTTCATGCGCCGTCCTATCCTCGAGAACATGGAGTGCCTCGGCATCAAGGTCGACTTCTCGAAGAACGACAACGTGATGGGCGAGGACATCATCCTCTCAACGCCCGACTCGAAGATGGCCGTCGTGGTCGTCACCACCGACGAGGAGTACGTCATCGCCAGCGACACCTACGCACTGGTGAAGTAAATAGTTGACAGTTGATAGTGGGTAGTTGGTAGCACACGTACAGAGGCTACCCGCTACCCATTTTTACTACCCACAAAATAACAGCATTATGGAAGAAATACCCACCGTTCCCGACAGTCGTCCGCAGGTAGACAAGGGTGGGAATCTCTGGAAGACGCTTCTGCTCACCTTCCTCGGCACCACGATGTCCATCCTCCTCACCTTCGGCACCAGCCAGCTGGTGTCGCAGCACCGCCAGTCGAAAGACCGTAAGATGACGGTGCTGATGGTGATGGGCAGCGTCGAGAAGTTTGCGCAGAAACTGGATCAGAGGGCCAGGGAAATGGAGAATTACGACACTCTGGCCACCTATCTGTTGAATATACCTGTCGATTCGTTCGAAAGTCCTGAGTTCCAGCGCAACATTAGGTTGATAGGGACTCCTAGCGGTATCACCTACGACAAAACAGCCGAGTCGGTGTTCATCAACAATACGGCAAAATGGAGTAGCGCCAAATACTTTGACTTCATCAACTGGGCTGGGGTATGCTTCTACAACATGAGGGATATAGAGAACAAAAACAACGCTTATATTGAGGAATATGAAGCGGTTACGGATGATATATGGAACCATCCCGAGCTACGCCCCGGCAATTCAATGAAAGCCAAATACATGCGCGACAAGAAATATCGCGAGCTGCTCGAAGGAATGCATAATAAGGCGGCGTATTACCGATACCTTGCAGACAAAATGCGGGATCATAACCGCGTAAGCATGGAGATGATGGACATTAGCGAAGAGGAGTTGATGAAGTTTGTCGAAGACAATGAGTCCGTCGCCAAACTGAAAAATGAATCAAGGACACTGAAGCAGTACATCACCCCACCCCTCGACATCGACAGCCTCCCTGCCTTGGAGGAATGGATGGGAGAGTGACCTTATGCGGAAGGGGATTCCCCTGCTCACATGCTTGACACAGACAATCGAAAAAGGGTAAAATACCAGTAAGAACTATGAAGCGAATCGTACTTATCACTCTGGCCATGGCCTCACTCATGGCCTATGCACAGCATCAGCTGCCCAATCCCGGCTTCGAGCAGTGGGACGGCGGCAACACGTCGGAGCCGACGCACTGGAATTCCTTTGCCACATCGGACGGCAACTATGCCACCCTCGCCTCGTCGCCCCACCACTACCGCCGCAACGGCGGCCGGCCGGGGTCGCAAGGCAGCCATTTCCTGACCATCTACACCCAGTCCATCTTCGGAGTCAAGGCCAACGGCAACATGACCACCGGCCGCATCCACGCCGGCTCTATGTCGGCCTCGAGCAGCGAGAACTACAACTACACCCAGCGCAGCAATGCCGACCACTGCCAGCCCTTCAGGGGGACGCCCGACTCGATGTATGTGTGGGTGAGCTACTATGCCTCCAGCGCCAACTCGCAGGCGCAGGTGACGGCCATCCTGCATGGCGACAACGACTTCCGTGCACCCAACCAGGAGAACGACGCCTCGCTCTACTGCGGCAAAGCCGAGGCCCGCTTCACCCGCACCACCACTTCGGCACACAGCTACCAGTGGCAGCAGATGAAAGTGCCGTTCGTCTACAGCGGCAACACCGACGCCCGCTACATGCTGGTCAACATGACCACCAACGCCACCCCGGGCGGCGGCGACGGCGACGACTCGCTCTCGATCGACGACATCATGTTCGTCTACAGCTCGTGGCTCATCGGCATCAGCGTCAACGGCGTGCCCATCGCCGGATTCGACAAAGGGGTGATGGATTATGTGCTGCACGTCGACGACCTTGAGCATATCGAGATAGAAGCCCAGCCCGAAGTCGACGATGTCAACATCGCCACTGTGCGAGAGACGGTTGACGATAGCACCGTGCTCTACCAAATCGGCGTCACCGCCGAGGACGGCGTCACCTTCCGCCTTTACACCCTCACCCTCAGCACCAGCCAGAGCGTCGGCATCCCCCATTCCGACCTCCAACTTCCGACCTCCGGATTAACTATCTATCCCAATCCGACGGCCGATGCCGTCACCGTCGAAGCCGAAGGCCCGGTCTCGCTCCTGAGCCTGGACGGACGCACCCTTTGGCAACGCGACGTGCATGGCACCGCCCGCTTCGACCTGGAGCCCCTGCCGGCCGGCACCTACTTGGTGCGCTGCGGCACAGCAGTACGACGGATAATAAAGAATCGCTGACAAAAGGCCGCCGCCGCTTCTCTTGCGAGAAGCGGCGGCGCCTCTTTTTAATCGAAAGCCTCCCTGATGTGGCGCGGGATTCGGGGCACCCAGTAAACCAGGATAAGGACAGCGCCGACGAAGGCCAGGAACGATATCAGGTTGCGGGCCCAGCGCTGCAGGCGGAACTCGTTCCACTGCTGGAAGCGTGGGTAGAGGAAGTAGCCGTTCTTGCGGGTGGAAGGAGTAATCTTATATATCGTGTAGCGCACCGTAGGCCAGAAGCCGCGCTTGCCGTTGGCCAGCGTGTCGGCCAGGATGGCCTCGATGTCAGCCTGCTTGACGCCGCCATGGAGGTAGGCCACGCGCTCGGGGAAGTGCATCTTCAGGTCTTCGAGGGCATAGGTCTCCTTGCGCCCTTCGAGGGTGTAGGCGTAGTCAAAGGCGCTGGCGGCGCCGGTGGCCTGCACCGTGGGGCGTTTCTTCACCTGCTTGACCGACTTGACCGTCACGGTATCGCCCGAGGGCAGCAGCGTAGGATGCCCCACGGCGGTCTCCATCAGCGGTCCGTAGGCCAGGCTGCCGTCGCGCAGCTGCAGCAGGTATTGCTGGTTGGTCCAGTAGACGCGAGGCGAGTTGCCCTTGTCGAGCCTCTTCTTGTATACGCCCAGCACCGTGACCTTGGTGCCCACGGCGAGCTTCTTCTCCTTGCCGCCGTCGACGGGGCGCACGGTCTGCCCGGGGATGGTCACCTTCACCGTCTCGGCCCTTTCGAGGGCCTCCTGCTCGCTGATGGGCAGGAAAGTGAGACGGTCCATGTGCCACACGAGGCCGATGGCCGACACCGCCAGCACGAAGAGCAGCGTGCGTCCGACGAGGGGCCAGAGGTTGACGCGGCGGGTGACGGTGCGACGGGTGGTGGTGCGGGGACGGCGCACACGGTAGTGGCGGGGTTTGATGCCCAGCTCGTCGAGCATATTCCAGCTTACTTCACCATTCTCCTTATAGCAATAGCGGGCAAAAAGGATGGCCCATTTGCGTGCCTCCTTGCGGTCGCGCGGCACCCCGATGCCGAAGCAATAGTGGTAGGCCAGCACGCGCATCCCCTCCGTGTCGCCCTGTTCGGCGGCGCGGCGGTACCAGTAGTGGGCCTGGGGCTTGTCGGCCGGCAACCTGTAGTTCCTGCCGCGGCCGAAGTAATCCGCCAGATCGATCATGGCCGTCGTGTCGCCCGCCTCGGCGGCGCGAATCCACCAGCGGGCAGCCTCGTCGCGGTCGTCACGCATGTTTTTATAGCTGTACTCTGCACCGCGTCCGTTCTCCCAGGCCTCATAGACGCGGTTCCAGGCCGCCACGCCGTTCTGCTGCCAGTCGTGCGGCGTGCCGGTGGCACGGTGGATGCGCTCCAGCTCGGCCAGAGCCTGTTGTGCGCCCTCATTGCCCTCCACCTTGCGGTACCATCGCTTGGCCTCCTCGATGTCGGGGTCCACGCCGAGGCCGAATTCCAAGCATTGCGCCCAGTGGTAGACCAGTGTGTCGGAGGCCTCGTCCTGATAGTCGTCCACCGCCTCGCGCAGCCAGCGGGCGGCCAACTGGAAGTTGTTGACCGGCCGTTGGCTTTTGTAGAGATGTCCCAATCGCGCTTTCGCCCATTTGCTCCCCAACTCGGCGGCACGGGTCCACATCTGCGCCGCCAACTTATACTGTTCTCGGCCGTAGGCGATATCGCCCAAACTGTACCATGCAGGATTGTAGTCTTGGTCGGCTGCTTTGGCATACCAGTCAATGGCCTGGTCGATGTCCTGCTCCACGCCCTCCCCTTCTTCATAGCAGAAGGCAAGCTCATACTGCGCCAGATCGAACCCCATCTCGGCCGATATAGTAAAGCAGCGCACGGCCTCCTCATAGTCGCCTGCATCTTGAGCCTCAAGGCCCGCTCCGTACCAGTATCCGGAGTTTTTCTCTTCGTTGTTGTCGCTCATGGGTAGGGGGTGTTGGAGGTATTGTTTCAGGGTGCAAAGATAGTGATTATTTCCGATATGGCAAAAATAATTTGGCCGGATGGGGAAAAGTTCGTATTTTTGCAAATTGAAACAATACAACCACCATGGTACGCGAATATACAGACAAAGAGCCCGAAACTCCAAAGGTCAGCGAGCCCGCAACCGAGTATGGAACGGTAGCAAAGGAACATCTGCGCATCGTTTCAGACGAGGAATTAGCCCGTTGCATGACTTTAGAAGAGTCGGAACGCCTAATCACAGAGAAGATTTATCGCATCTATCACCCTGAGGCATGAAAATTATCATTGAGCCGCGGGTTCATCAGGCCATCGACAACTTCTATGATGCTGCCATACTTCGACATTGGCATACACTAAGTTATGAAACGGTAGAAAACAAGAAGCAACGTTTGTATGCTGGTATCCGTTCATTGAACGACTATCATTCTATTTTCGGTATAGCACGTATGAATCCGAAGTGGATTAGGGAAGGGTGGCAAGAGTTTATCTGTGAAGATTTTCATATTGCCTATGAGGTGCTTTATGACAAAGACGGACAAAAAATGATTATTGTCAAAGATGCCATCCATAGCCTGCTGTACCATTAAGCAGAATAGCATTTACGCCCCCTGTTGCCGCCGCGTGGAAAACCACGCGGCGGCAACTTTTATTTGGTCAGTTCGAATAATATTCGTACTTTTGCATCGTCGTTTCAGGTGAAACGGCGAGACATATAAATAAGACGTTGTAGACGTTTTATCTGCGGCATCTTGAATCTCGCAAATTCAGAATTCTACCGCACGGTAAAGCAACAGCCAACGTCCATTGTTGCGTATATACACGTTTTGTATATATCGTTAGCGTGGGCTTCGGCGTTGCTTATCCTCGGTAGATGGGCAATGCGAGAGCCTAAGATGCGGGATAAGTAACGAAAGTTGATGTCCGCGCTTCTTTTTTATGTATCTGTTGAAACGAGTAAAAATAATACAGATAGACACAATGAAACACAAGGTATTATTTCTTTTCGCCATGTTGTTGGCTTTTTTGCATAGTAGTTGGGCATACGACTTCAGCTACACATACCAGGGTAAGACGCTGTTCTATACTATTACTAATAGCTCACAACATTGGGTAAGTGTGGTCAATCCAACTAATAGCTACTACAGTTACGTCTCTGGTGAAGTAATAATACCCGATTCGATTGATTATTGTGGGTGTAAATATATCGTTGTAAATATTGGAGCCTATGCCTTTTATCAATGCTCTGAAATGACATCAATAATAATTCCTAATTCGGTGTACAATATTGGAAATGATGCTTTTGCTGGATGTGTCGCAATGATTTCTGCGATTATTCCCAATACCGTTTCTTCTATTGGTAACTATGCCTTTGCTGGATGTAGTAGTCTTGCTTTTGTGAATATTCCAAATTCTGTAACCAGTATTGGTAATTGTTCTTTCAATGCATGCGTTAGCTTAACACATTTGACAATTCCAAGTTCGGTGACAAGTATTGGGAATAGAGCATTTGGTGGATGTAGTGGACTAATATCCATTATGGTGGAAGCAGAAAATACTCATTATGATAGCCGAGGAAACTGTAATGCAATTATTCAAACAGACCTCAACTTGCTTATTCAAGGTTGCAACAATACTACTATTCCAAATACAGTAACTGCAATTGGAATAGAAGCATTTTGTGGCTGTAATGGTCTTTCTTCCGTGATAATACCAAACTCTGTGACATTCATTGATGGACTTGCTTTCTATTATTGCAGCGGAATAACTACTTTAATCATTCCAGAATCAGTGACCAGTATTGGTGCAGAAGCGTTCGGGTTTTGTAGTAACCTGACCACTGTTGTCATTGGTAATGGAGTAACAAGTATTGGTAACTATGCATTTCATGATTGTGGTAGTTTATCTAAATTATCGATTGGGACCTCCATATCCTTTATTGGCTACCATGCTTTTGACAATTGTGATGCTCTTGCATCTATATATTGCAATGCCACAATACCTCCAACTCTTGGTACATATAATTTCAATAATAACAGTGTGATAAATGTTCCATGTGGTTCTATTAATGAATATCAAAATGCAACAAGATGGAATGATTTTTCTTTTCAAATACAATGTTGTGACGTAGATGATTTTTTTACTTATAGTATTAACCCATGTAATGATACGATGGGTTTTGTAAATGCCTGTGTTTTAGAATGTGATAGTATCATTATCGTGACAGCTACCGCCAACTACGGCTATCATTTCACCCAGTGGAGTGACGGCGATACCAACAACCCACATACCCTTACGCTGACACAGGACACCGCGTTCACAGCGTTGTTTGGCAAGAACACCTACAGCGTTACTGCCCTGTCTGCTGATACTGTGAAAGGTTTTGCTGTGGGTACTGGCACCTTGGAGTATCTCGACACCGCCACCCTTACTGCCACCGCCAACTACGGCTACCACTTCACACAGTGGAACGACGGCGACACCAGTAATCCGCGACAGGTGCAGGTAACCCGCGACAGCACCTTCACAGCGCTGTTCGACTACAACCAGTACAGCATAGCGCTGTCTGTCGACACCGCCATTCACGGCAGCGTGAGTGGCGCAGGTGACTACAACTACCTTTCGGCGCGCACCATCGCAGCCACGGCCAACTACGGCTACCACTTCACTCAATGGAACGATGGCGACACCAACAATCCACGCACCCTCACGCTGACACAAGACACCGCCTTCACTGCACTGTTTGCAAAGAACACCTACAGCATTGCTGCCCTGTCGGCCGACACGGTGAAAGGCTATGCTGGTGGCACTGACACCTTGGAATACCTTGACACCGCAACCCTTACCGCAACCGCCAACTACGGTTACCACTTCACGCAGTGGAGCGATGGTATCACTGACAATCCGCGCATGGTGCAGGTGACTCGCGACAGCATCTTCACTGCGCAGTTTGACTACAACCAATATAGCATTGCGCTGGCTGTCGACACCACCATCCACGGCAGCGTGGTCGGCGCAGGCAGCTACAACTATCTTTCAAATCGCACTATCAGCGCCACACCCAACTATGGCTACAATTTCACACAGTGGAACGACGGCGACGCCAACAATCCACGCATTCTCACGCTGACACAAGACACTGCCTTTACGGCTTTATTTACCGCAAACCAGTATTATGTCACAGCCACATGCAATGACACAGCGAGGGGCAGTGTTTTGGGGAGTGACAGTGTGGCCTATCTTGACACCATCACCTTAATAGCCGTGCCTAACTATGGCTACCACCTGAATTACTGGCGTTACCTCAACGACAACGGCAGCTATGTCACACTATACAGCATAGACACCATCCAACTGGAGGTCACACGCAATATGTCCGTGACGGCATACTTCACCTACAACCAGTATAGCATTTCGCTGTCTGTCGACACCGCCATCCATGGCACCGTGAATGGTGCAGGCAGTTACAACTACCTTTCGGCACGCACTATCACCGCCACACCCAATTACGGCTATCACTTCACACAATGGGACGATGGCGATACTACCAATCCCCGCACCATAACGCTGAGGCAGGACACAGTTTTTACCGCTCTGTTTACGAAGAACCTGTACGATGTCGCGGTATTGAGTGCCGACACTATACGTGGTAACGTTACAGGTAGCACCACAGCAGAGTATCTTGACATCCTCAGCCTGACCGCCACATCCAACTATGGTTATCACTTTACGCAATGGAACGACGGCGACACCAACAATCCGCGTACTTTTACACTGACACAGGACACTCTGTTTACCGCTCTGTTTGCCAAGAACAGCTACGATATCGCCCTATCGGTAGACACTGTTATTCACGGCAGCGTGACGGGGGCTGGCACGTATGAATATCTAGACAGTCGTACCCTCGCCGCAATAGCTAACTACGGCTACCATTTCACGCAGTGGAGCGACGGTGATACCAACAATCCGCGTGTCATCACGCTGACACAGGACACCGCATTTACAGCCTTGTTTGCAAAGAACCTGTACGATGTTGCGGTATTGAGTGCCGACACTATACGTGGCAGCGTTGCGGGAAGCACGACAACGGAGTATCTCGACACTGTGAGCATCAGCGCCGCCGCCAACTATGGTTACCACTTCACCGCTTGGAACGACGGCGACACCAACAATCCACGCGTCATCATTCTGACACAAGATTCCGTGTTCACTGCCCTGTTCGCCAAGAACAGCTACGACATTGCCCTGTCGGTAGACACCGTTATTCATGGCAGCGTGACGGGGGCAGGCACGTACGAATACCTTGACAGCCGTACCCTTGCCGCCACACCCAACTACGGCTATCACTTTACGCAATGGAGCGACGGTGACACCACCAATCCGCGTGTCATCACGCTGACACAGGACACCGCCTTTACAGCCCTGTTCGCCAAAAACAACTACACACTGACCCTGCTGAGCAACGACACGACGCTGGGCGAGGTGCTCGGCGGCGGTATGTACGAATACCTCGACACGGTGAGCATCACTGCCTCCACCTTGATGTCGCACCACCACTTCGTGCAGTGGAGCGACGGCAGCACAGAGGCGACACGTAGCGTGGTGGTCACGCAGGACTCGCTGATTACCGCCACATTCGCCATCGACACGCATACGGTGACGCTGGCAGTGAACGATGACCTGTACGGTACAGTGAGCGGCATGGGGGCGTATCCTTATGGTAGCGATGTGGTGATAGAAGCCACGGCAGCCGAGGGCTTCCACTTTGCCCAATGGAGCAACGGCAGCCACAATAACCCTGACACAATCACAGTTCTCGGCGACACCCTGCTGACAGCCATCTTCACCGACGACGTGGTGCCGGAAATCTGCATGGTCACCGTGCAGAACGGACGCAACACGGTGCTGTGGGACAAGGGGCTGGAGGTGACGGCCTATAACATCTACCGCGAGAGCACTGTCGTCAATGAATACGAGTTGGCCGCCACGGTGCCCTACGACTCGCTCTCCATGTGGGTGGATACCGCCTCGCGTCCCGCGACGCGCAGCTACCGCTACCGCATGACGGCCACCGACCTCTACGGCTACGAGTCGGAAGCCGGCAGCGTGCACAAGACCATGCACCTCACCATCAGCCAGGGTATCGGCAACCGCTGGAATCTGGTGTGGACGGAATACGAGGGTGCCGACTACACCACCTACGTCATCTACCGTGGCACCCATGCCTCGAACATACAGCAGATAGACGTGATACCTTCGGGCAGCAACACCTACACCGACGAGGAAGCCCCCGAAGGCGATGTGTACTACCAAGTGGGCGTGATGATGACGACACCTTGCAATCCCACCAAGGCCGCCACCATCAGCCGCTCGAATGTTGCCACCAACAGCACTGTGGGCATCGGGGAAGTCGGAGGGCAGCGGTCGGAGGTCAATGTGTATGCTGTCGAGGGGAAGATAGTGGTGGATGGCGCCGAGGGCGAGACGGTGAGGGTGTACGATGTGACGGGGCGCATGGTTCAAGCATTCACGCACTCCAGCCATCAGACACTCCCCGCCGGCGTCTACATGGTCAAGGTCGGCCAGCATCCCGCCCGCAAGGTGGTGGTAATCCGATAACATAGAGCCGCTCAATACCCGATAGGGTAAACCGGCACACAATTTATGTGCCGGTTTCTCGTTATATAGGCGTGAAAGAGAAATTATTGATAGCATTGCTGCTCCTGTTGCCGGTGGCGGCCTTGGGGCAGAACAAGAAGAGCGAACCGCTGTTCAACCAGGCGGTAGAGAAGAGCATCGTGGGCCAGTATGAGGAGGCCATCGCGCTGCTGCACAAGGCCATCAAGGTGGACCCAACCTACGCCGAAGTCTACCTGCTGCTGGGCAACCAGCACCTGCTGCTGGAGCAGTACACCAAAGCGGTGGAATGCTACCAGCAGTGCCTCGACCTCAACCCTTCGAGCACGCGCTGGGTGCAGGAGGCCCGCGACGGCATACGCACCGCCGAATGGCGCCGCCATGCGGTGGAGAACCCCGTGCCCTTCAAGCCCATCAACCTGGGTCCCAACGTCAACACGGAGGCCGACGAATACATGCCGGCCCTGACGGCCGACTACCGCATGCTGGTCTTCACGCGCCGCGTGCCGCGGCGCGCCACCACCCGCCGCGACCTGCCGCAGGAGGAGGACTTCTTCCTCTCGCTCTACGACACCATGGAGCTCGACTGGGGTCCCGCCGAGCGGATGCCCGAGCCCCTGAACAGCATCGCCAACGAGGGGGCGCAGACCCTCTCGCACGACGGCCGCGTGGTCATCTTCACCGCCTGCGGCCGCAACAACGAACCCACGGGCTGCGACCTCTACATGAGCGTCCGCAGCGGCAACCGCTGGGGCAAGCCGCGCAACCTCGGCGCGCCGGTCAACAGCAGCTACTGGGAGTCGTTCCCCTCGCTCTCGATCGACGGCTACACCCTCTACTTCGCCAGTAACCGCCGCGGCGGCTACGGCGGCACCGACATCTGGTACTGCACCCTCGAAGAGGGCCGCTGGAGCGAGCCCCGCAACCTGGGCCCCGCGATAAATACCAAAGGCAACGAGACTTCGCCCTACATCCACTTCGACGACAAGACCCTCTACTTCTCCTCCGACGGCCACCTCGGCATGGGCGGCGCCGACCTCTACGTGGCCAAGCGGGTGAACGACAGCACCTGGGGCAACGTGAAGAACCTCGGCTACCCCATCAACACCAGTGGCGACGAAGCCTCGCTCATCGTAGCGCCCGACGGGCGCACAGCCCTCTTCGCCAGCGACCGCTACGGCGGCTACGGCCAGCAGGACCTCTACTCCTTCGTCATGCCGGCTCCCGCGCGACCCGAACGCATCACCTTCATCGACCCTGTGCGGCAGGCCGAGAACCTGCTCACCCTGGGCGACACGGTGACGCTGAAGAACATCTTCTTCCACACCGCCAGCGCCGAACTCTACGAGACCTCGCTGGCCGAGCTCGACCGGCTGGCCGAAGCCTTGCAGCGCCACCCCAAGCTGCGCCTCGAGGTGGGCGGCCACACCGACGCCGTGGGCTCCGATGCCGACAACCTGCTCCTGAGCGAACGCCGCGCCAAAGCCGTCTACGACTACCTCGTGCTGCGAGGCGTCGCTGCCGACCGCCTCACCTACCGCGGCTACGGCGAGAGCCACCCCGTGGCCGACAACGACACCCCCGAGGGACGCGCCCAAAACCGCCGCACAACACTCACGCCGCTAAAATAAGAAAACCAAAGGGGAGAATATCAATTTAACCGTTTTCGGAGTTCATTTGTTCACCCGTCAGTTTCTTTGCCTGTTCCATTTCTCTGACGTTTTTGTCCGAGGAATGCAACTTGAAAAAGAAAATGGTGTAAACGAAGGTGTATAGGGTGAGAATAAGATAGATTAGCTGTTTCAACCTATAGATATTGACAAAATCCACAAGATACTCTGACATGTTCCTCCGAAGATAATATGTGTTGTAGCGGTGAAAAATATATTTCACATGACCGCCAGCATAGAGATTGTTGCCAAAAGAATAAATGTCAAGTGCTGGGAGTATAAGCAACAGCAATAATATCGGAATTGAAAACAAGCCATACGACTTCTTAATTGAGAACCCAGTGGTCACAAACGTAGTTCCAATCAATACACAAATGGTGCATATGAGATAGAGGTCGACAGGTTTCCATGCCGGACGGATACCATAGAAGATTGCATATGCCAATCCCACAATGGATGATACTGTTCCAACAGCAGCACAAATCTTGGTTAGTTTCTTATGTTTGGAATACCCCGAAATGTTTATCCAAAAGAAAACGACAATCAGCAGATAACAGATAATGCTGGTGATGCTTAAAGTGGCACATTTGAGATAAGCTACTAAATCAATAATGGCAACAACCGCAATGATAATGCAGATAAGAATTATACCATCTTTCCGGGTAAAATCCATATCGTCGTCGACAGAAGTGGACCATGAGCCTCCACTTTTTGATAGATTTGCTCCTATTGTGAATGGTGCGGCCAAAATATTCCCCACAATTTTGGATCCCCATTTGGTGCTTGATTTGTGACCGCCACCATACCAGTTATGGGTACGACCTCTGTTATTTCCGTTGTATCCCATATCGCTTAGTATTCTAAGTCAGCTATAATCTTTGTCATCGCTTGCTCCCTATTCTGTTCTTTCGGGCAGTTGGGGAAGATTTGTCATGTCAAGCGAGACAAGTGTCCGCAGCTGTTTGACGGCCATCTGGCGCAGTGCCCGTATGCGTTCGTGCTGTGGTTGCTTCTGCTCGATCAGCAGCGCGTTATACGATTCCATATTGGCCAAAACAAGAAGTTGTTGTAGCGTGGCGTAGTCCCGGATGTTGCCTTTGCGCCCAGGGTTCTGAGCACGCCACTGTGCAGCCGTCATTCCAAAGAGTGCCACATTGAGCATGTCGGCCTCGTCAGCATAGACATACGACTGTTGTTCCTTGGTAAGGTCAGGCGGGAGAAGATTCTGTTGGATGGCGTCGGTATGGACGCGGTAGTTGAGTTTTGAAATCTCGCGGTTGAGGTTCCACGAAAGGGAGAGGCGCGAGTTCTCGTCGTATTTCAGCCGCCGGTAGTCCTTCATCAAGTAGAGCTTAAACTCAGCAGAAATCCACGAGGCAAACTCCATGGCGATATCGCTGTGGGCATAGGTACCACCACCGTATCGTCCAGCTTTGGTGACGATACCGATAGCACCTGTTTGTTCAACCCATTTGGTGGGAGTCATCACAAAACGGTTGAGTCCTGCCTCGCTTTTAAACGTGTCGAATTGCACACGGTTAAATGAGGGGTTGTGAAGACTCTCCCAAAGACCAAGGAATTCAATGGTGTTGCGGTTTCGCATCCAGTTCTGTATGGCAAAGCGCGGGTCGTCACAATTGCGATAGCGGGCAATATCGGTTAGCGAGATGTATTCATTACGGTAATCTTCGGTGTAGATCCCTACGTCGATGCCCTGTACATGCAGTGTGTCTTTCTTTATCTTGCCCATGATTCTACCTTAATGAATTCTTCTCTTTTCGATTTGCAAAAGTACACACTTTTTCTAATCTGGCAAAATAAATATTAAGAGGCAATAATATTAGAACAAATACGTTATTTAAGTATGAAAAAGATAGTGGTATTGACCGGCGCGGGCATCAGCGCCGAGAGCGGCATCTCCACCTTCCGCGACTCGGACGGGTTGTGGGAGCACTACCGCGTGGAGGACGTGGCCACCCACGAGGCCTATGAGCGCAACCCCGAGTTGGTGCTCAACTTCTACAACGAGCGCCGCCGCCAGCTGTTCCAGGCGCAGCCCAACGAGGCGCACCGCCAGCTGGTGCGGCTGGAGGAGAAGTACGACGTGCGGATAGTGACCCAGAACATCGACGACCTGCACGAGCGTGCGGGTTCGACCCATGTGCTGCACCTGCACGGCGAGCTCACCAAAGGACGCTCGGACCGCAACCCGAACCTCATCGTCGAGGTGGGCGACAAAGATATCAAGCTGGGCGACAAAGCGCCCGACGGCACACAGCTGCGGCCGCACATCGTGTGGTTCGGCGAGGCAGTGCCCAACATCGAGCCCGCCGCCGCATTGTGCGAGCAGGCCGACATCTTCATCGTCGTCGGCACCTCGATGGCCGTCTATCCCGCCGCCGGCCTCATCCACTACGTGCAACACGGCGTGCCGTGCTATGTGGTGGACCCCAAGGAGGTGCCGGTGAGCCGTCCCGTGACATTCATCAAAGAGGTCGCCACCCGTGGTGTGACCCAACTAGTAAACCAACTAATGCAATGAAGACCCTGATTTTCATCATCATCCTTGTCGTCGCCGTATTGGGGACGCTGGCCCTGTCGGGCTGGATTTTCTATTCGCTGCTCAAGCGGTGGCTCAAAAGCCAGCAGAAAGAGCGCCTGCTGCAGATGAAGCTTGACGAGCGGCAGGAGACCCTCCGCGTGGTGACGCCCATCCGCCTGCAGGCCTACGAGCGCATGGCCCTCTTCCTGGAGCGCATCAGCCCCAACTCGTTGGTGCTCCGCTGCTACCAGCCGGGCATGGACCTGAAGCTGCTGCAGGGCGTGATGACCAAGAACATACGTGACGAGTGGGAGCACAACCTGTCGCAGCAGGTGTACCTGAGTGCCGACCTCTGGACCCGCATCCGCGAGGCCAAAGACGAGATGGTCAACCTGGTGAACTCGGCGGCGGTGAGCCTTGCCGACACTACCGACCCGACACGTCTGGCGGCGAGCATCTTCGCCTCGGCGGCCGACCGGTCGCCCGTGGACGGCGCCCTCGAAGCCATGCACCGCGAACTGCACGAACTCTTCGGATGACAGTAACGGCGAATTACTCGAATTATCGGATGAAAGCAACGGCGAATCGCTCGAATTAAACGAAGCTACGCAGGTCAATTATATGCGAATTACTCGAATTATCAGATGATAGTAACGGCGAATCGCTCGAATTAAACGAAGCCACGCAGGTCAATTTTATGCAAAATACTCGAATGCCACGCAAATCCCATCTCCTCCTACTGTCAACATTACTCCTGATAGTGGCTTGCGCCAAGCAGGGCTACCCCACCGGCGGCCCGAAGGACGTGGCGCCTCCCACGGCCGTGGGCGCCAAGCCCGCCAACGAGACGCGCGACTTTGCGGCGCACCAGTTCTTCATCGAGTTTGACGAATATGTGGTGCTGAAGAACCCTGACGACAACGTGCTGGTATCGCCGCCGCTGAGCCAGAAGCCCGAGTACACCACCAAGGGGCACGGCGTGCTGGTCCGCCTCAAGGACACGCTGCGCGCCAACACCACCTATCTCTTCCAGTTCAAGGAAGCCATCGCCGACTTCACCGAGGGCAACGTGCTGCCGAGCTACGAGTATGTCTTCTCGACCGGCGACCGAATGGACACGATGATGCTGGCCGGCAGCGTGGCCAACGCCCGCGACGGCAAGCCGTGGAAGGAGACCCTCAGCGTGCTGGCCTTCCGTCCGGGCGACACGATGCCTGCCCTCGTCACCCGCACCGACAAGGAGGGACGCTTCGCCTTCCACTACATCCCCGAGGGACGCTACCGCCTGGTGGCCGTCGAAGACAAGAACAAGAACCTGGTGGCCGACTCGACCGAGGCGGTGGCTTGGGACACCACCTTCCACGCCGCCCTCGACAGCGTCGACAGCAGCCGTATGGCCAAGCTCCATATCTCGGCTCCCGACCGGCGCGCCCAGCGGGTGCTGAAAGCCGAATTCACAGCCCGCGGCCACATCGTCGTCAGCACCCTGCTGCCCATGCGCCAGCCCACCGTGACGGGTGAGCCGCTGCAGTGGCGCCTCAACGAGCGGCGCGACACCCTCACCCTCTGGTGCCTCAACGAGCAATGCGACTCCACGGTGCTCGTCCTCGCCGACGAGGGGCTGCAGGACACCCTCAAGCTACGCTACCGCGCCCCTTCGGGCAAAGGCCGCCGCACCAACGCGCAACAGCCAAAGGTACCGCTGATGCGCAGCCTCTGCGACGGCAGCCGAGCCTTCTACGACAGCCTCATGCTGGCCTTTGCGGCGCCCGTCACCCCCGCACGCGACATCCTGCAGGCCGAGGTGATGAGCCTGAAAGACAGCACGGTGGCATATTATCCCATTCTCCTCGACAGTAGCGGCATGCGCGCCCGCATCATGGCCTCGCTACGGTCGGGCGAAGAATACCGCCTGCGGATGGACGACAGCCTCTTCTCCGACCTCTATGGCCATCCCTCCGACAGCCTCAACTTCAAACTCACCCCCAAGGACTACGCCACCCTGACCCTCAATATCAGCAACCGGACGGGACAGCCCCTGCTCATCGAAGTGCTCGACAGCAAAGACACCGTCGTCCAGCACTCCACGCTCCAGTCGCTCCACTCCACCCTCAAATTCATCCACCTGCCGGCCGGCGAATACCGCCTGCGGGCTGTCATCGACCGCAACGGCGATGGCCGCTGGACCACCGGCGACTACACCCTCGGGCGCCAACCCGAAGGCTACCGCATGTTCGACAAGACACTCCAACTCCGCGAGAAATGGGAAATGGAGGAACGATGGATTGTGGACGAGAAAACCAACGAAGGCGTGAAGAGGCGTATCGATGCCGTCGAGCGCAACGAAGCGAAAGGAAGTGACGAGATGATGAAGGGAAGCAAAGAGGTGAAAGGAAGTGAAGGGACGACGGGTGGTGAAAAGACGCGAAGAACTGTCGGGGCGAAAGGGAGTGAAGATGTGAGAAGGAGTATCGACATGAAGACTCTGGATAAAAAACAATAACCCAATACTGCCTGTGCAGAAGAAGCTACTCTCCGGACTCTTCTGGCTCTTGCTGGCCAACCTGCTTGTCAAGCCCCTCTGGCTGCTCGGCATCGAGGTGGGCGTGCAGAACGCCGTCGGCAACGAGGCCTACGGCTTTTACTTTGCCGTCTTCAACCTGAGTTACATCTTCAACATACTGCTTGACCTGGGTGTCACCAACTTCAACACGCGCAACATCGCACGCCACCCGCAGCTGATCAGCAAGCACCTGAGCGGCATCCTGGGCATCAAGCTGTGCCTGCTGGGGCTATATGTGGTGGTGACCTTCACCGTCGGGGCTCTGCTGGGCTACGGCAGCCAAGAGTTCCGCCTGCTGGCCTGGCTCTGCGTGGCGCAGGCGCTCAACTCGCTGATCCTCTACCTGCGCAGCAACTTCGAAGGGCTGCTGCTCTTCAAGTGGGACAGCCTCTTCTCGGTGCTCGACCGGGTGCTGATGATTGTCATCTGCGGCTGCCTGCTGTGGGGCCCCAGGCTGTCGGTTTTCGATTTCCACTTCACGGTCTTCCACTTCGTCTACGCCCAGGTGGCGGCCTACACGCTGACGGCGCTGCTGGCACTGGTGGTGATAGGGCGCAAGACACACCTGCGACGCATCCGGTGGGACCGTCGTTTCTTCCTTGTCATCCTGAAGAAGAGCGCCCCCTTCGCCCTGCTGGTGCTGCTGATGGCCAGCTACAACCGGCTGGACCCCATCCTGCTGCGCCGCCTGGCCACCGACGCCGACGCCGGCATCTATGCCGGTGCCTTCCGCCTGCTCGACGCCCTGACCATGGTGTGCTATCTGGTCAGCGTGCCGCTGCTGCCGGTGTTTTCGCGGCTGTGCCGTGAGGACAACGGCAGGGAGCTCACCGGCACGCTCCGCCTCGTCTTCTGGCCCTTGATGCTCTTTGCCGTGGGCAGCGCCGTGGCCTGCTCGCTGCTGGCCGAGCCGCTGATGCGACTGTTCTACCATGAGGGCTATGCCCCTTATGTGCCCGTCTTCCGCGTGCTCATCTTCGGGCTCGTCCCCATCGGCATCACCTACATCTTCGGCACCCTCCTCACCGCCGGCGGACGCCTGCGCCAGCTCAACCTGCTGGCCACCGCCACCTTGGCAATCAACATCGCAGCCAACCTGCTGCTCATCCCGCGGCTCGGCGCCGTGGGCTCGGCCTGGGCCGCCCTCACCGCCCAGACCTTCATGGCCGTAGCCCAGCTGCTGCTGGCCGTCCGCATCTACCGCCTCCCCGCAGCGGCCTTCCTGCCATTGAATCCACGCAATATTTACAGCATATTATCGTTATTGATAGATACAAATCACAAAGAATAGACAAATGAAAGCATACGTATTCCCCGGCCAGGGAGCCCAGTTTGTGGGCATGGGCAAGAACCTCTACGACGGCAACGACGAGTGCCGCGCCATGTTTGAGAAAGCCAACGAGATTATCGGTTTCCGCATCACCGACCTGATGTTTGCCGGCACGCCGGAGGACCTGAAGCAGACCAAGGTGACGCAGCCTGCCATCTTCCTGCACTCGGTCATCCTGGCCAAGTATATGGGCGAGCAGTTCAAGCCCGACATGGTGGGCGGCCACTCGCTGGGCGAGTTCTCGGCCCTGGTCGCCGCCGGCGCCATGAGCTTCGAAGACGGCCTGCGCCTGGTCATAGCCCGCGCCAACGCCATGCAGAAATGCTGCGAGAAGACCCCGTCGACCATGGCTGCCGTGCTGAAGCTCGACGACAAGACCGTGGAGGACATCTGCGCCTCGATTGAGGGCGAGGTGGTCGTACCGGCCAACTACAACTGCCCGGGCCAGCTGGTCATCAGCGGCACCAACGAGGGTGTGGCCCGCGCCTGCGAGAAGGTGAAAGAGGTGAAAGGCAAGGCCCTGCCGCTGGCGGTAGGCGGCGCTTTCCACAGCCCCCTGATGGAGCCTGCCCGCGTGGAGCTGGCCGAAGCCATCGAGCACACCGAGTTCCACACGCCCGTCTGCCCCGTCTACCAGAATGTCGACGCCCTGCCGCACACCGACCCTGCCGACATCAAGAAGAACCTGCTCATGCAGCTCACCTCGCCGGTGCGCTGGACCTACACCGTGCAGCACATGATGGCTGACGGCGCCGACGAATTCATCGAGGTAGGCCCCGGCACCGCCCTCCAAGGCATGGTGAAGCGAGTCAACCCCGAGGCCAACGCCCACTCGGCCGAGTAGAGCTGTCGGAGTTCTATCTCAATCAGAACTAAAAGAACTATCAGAGGCCACGTTGGATTCTGATAGTTCTTTTAGTTTTGATTGATCTATGGGATGGTGTCCTGCTTGAGGTCAGCTCTGTTTGGGCGATTTGCTGAGGGCTTTGGCGGCGAATTTCTCAGTGTCGATGATGAAGCGCTCGTGGGTGCCTTCGCCGATGGAGCCGCACTCGTCGTAGGCATTCACACGGAACACCAGTCGACGGCGGTCGACCTCGACCAACTCGGCGTCGCACCAGACGCGCATGCCGATGGGCGTGGCGGCGGTGTGAGCCACATTCACCAGCGTACCCACGGTGCCCTGCCCGGGATCGAGGTGGGGCAGCACGCATTCGTTGCAAGTCTTCTCAATCAAGGCTATCATCATCGGCGTGGCCAGCACGTCGACCAAGCCGCTGCCCACACGGGCGGCGCTCATCTCAGGAGTGACCACCTCTTCCAGGTGGCCTGTAATGCCTGTTGTTACCATATCGCTAGTTATTCATACTGCCCACAAATTGGGCCACCCAGTCGTTGTCCCTGTTAGGGGCGTCGTGCCAGTCGGTGGTGTCGATGGTCACCTCCAGCAGCTTGGCCGGCCCTTCGCAGAAGAGTTCCACACTGTCGGCCACGGCAGGTACCAGCACGCATTCGCCCACATGCATCGGCACGATGGTCTCCATGCTCTTCACCGCAGCCAGTCCGTCGACACAAAGGTAGAGGACGAAGGTGTCCGTCTCCTCGAGGTTCTTTCGCATGGGGGTGTCGAAGTCGATGAGGCGAGTGGTGAAGTAGGGGCAGTCGGCCAGCGTGACGGTCTGGTTGCGCTGGGGCTGGTAGCGGGTGGCGGCGAGGGCGGGACCTCCCGCAGAGGATGATATGCCGCGGAAGTCGATGGCATCCATGGCCTCGGCGGTATGCAGCTGGCGCTTCTTGCCGTCCTTGTCCACGCGGTCGTAGTCGTAGATGCGGTAGGTGCAGTCGGAGGTCTGCTGTATCTCGGCCACCATGAGGCCCTTGCCGAGGGCGTGCACGCGGCCGGCGGGGATGAAGTAGACGTCGCCGGGCACAGGCTGCTCGGCATGGAGCAGGTCGGTGAGGTGACCGTTGGCAAGGGCAGCGGTGTATTCCTCGGGCGTGGTGTCGTGGCGGAAGCCGCTGATGAGCTGTGCGCCCAAATCGGCCTGCATGACATACCACATCTCGGTCTTGCCACGCGGCATGCCGCGGCGCTGTGCCAGCTCGTCGTCGGGATGCACCTGTATGCTGAGGTCGCGGGCGGCGTCGATGAGTTTCACCAACAGGGGGAACTCGGTGCCATAACGGTTGTAGACCTTGTCGCCCACCAGGTCGCCCATATACACTTCGATGACCTCGTTGAGGGTGTTCTCAGCCAGAAAGCCGTTGGCGACGACACTCTCATGGCCTTCAACCGACGAGAGGGCCCACAACTCGCCGCAGTTGGGCAGCGGGTCGTAGTTGAAGCCGTAGTCTTTCAGACGATTGCCGCCCCAGATGACGTTCTTGTAGAGGGGCAGGAACTTTAACGGGTAGAGCATGGCTTGCATTCTGAATTAGTAGGAGCGTGTCGTATGGCCGTTGGTGCGGTTGTTGCCGCGCACCTTGATATTGGACTTCACCTTGGAGCCACGGTTCGACTGGTGACGCTCATACATTTCACCGTTGCCGCGCTTGGTGCCCAGCTGCTTGTCGCTGCTGCACGAACTGACGGTGCCGCACATGGCCAGCACAGCCACAAGCAGCATGACGGGGGTGCTTTTCTTCAGAAGATTCTTCATATTCGTTTTGTTTTATCAATTATCAATCAAGGTCATCTCGTCGACCAGATGGCGTGCTCCGGCATACTTGTCGATGATGAAGAGGCAATAGCGTATGTCGAGCGAGATGTTGCGGCAGTAGGCGGGGTCGAAGAGGAGGTCGCTCATAGTGCCCTCCCAGCAGCGGTCGAAGTTGATGCCTACCAGTTGGCCGTCGGCGTTGAGCACGGGGCTGCCGCTGTTGCCGCCGGTGGTGTGGTTGGTGGCGATGAAGGCCACGGGCAGCTCACCTTTCTTGTTGGCATAGTGGCCGTAGTCTTTCTTCTGCCACAGCTCTTTGAGCCTCGGCTCCACGCGGTAGTCATACACGTCGGGATTCTCCTTTTCCATGATGCCGTCGATGGTGCTGTAGGCGGTGTAGTAGGTGGCGTCCTTGGGGCGGAAGCCCTCCACATGGCCGTAGGCCACGCGCAGCGTCAGGTTGGCGTCGGGGAAGAAGTTGGAGTCGGGATACTGCTCCATCATGCCCTTGATGTAGGTGCGCATCAAGCGCTGGATGTTGTCGTCGGCAGTGTTGTACTGCTGGCGTTTCTTGTCGCTGTAGCAGTAGTCATAGGCCTGTGAGAAGAGTTCTACGGCGGGGTCTTTGGCTATGGCGTGGATCATCTTCTCGCGCTTCATACCCAGCAGTTTCTCCAACTTCTTGGGGTTGTTGAGGACCGACTTGTCGTATATCTTCTCCAGAGTGGCCTCCACCTCGCTGGCGGTGGTGTGTTTGAGGTTCATGTAGGGGGCGAAACC